>VTLG01004148.1_pt1 | contig 34851 bp, 45 predicted proteins | sample 4694571 | NCBI WGS metagenome assembly VTLG01 (sample SAMN12604809, study PRJNA352737) | marine metagenome | biome: ENVO:00000447; feature: ENVO:00000209|ENVO:00000569|ENVO:01000036; material: ENVO:00002151; isolation source: viral sequences binned using virsorter ...
ACCCAAATCAAGGATCATTTTTTATACAAAAGTTTACAGGTGATTCAACCACTACATCTTTTAATTTAAATCAAAATATAACAGATGGATCACAATTATTAGTAACTATAGGTAACGTAGTTCAAGAAGAAGGTTCTGGGTTTGCATATACTGCATCTGGTAATACTTTAGTTTTTTCAGAAGCTCCAGCTAATGGAGATAAGATAGTCGTAAGATTTTTAGGTGTGTCACTTGCTACACCAACAAGTTATACGAATGCAGTTAGATTTAGATATATTGCAACAAGTGGTCAAACTGTATTTACAGGTGAAGATTCAAATGGTGCAACACTAGACTACACAATTAATAATATTGATGTATACTTAAATGGTGTAAGGCTAGATCAATCTGACTTTACACAAACAAATACAAGCACTATAACTTTAGCATCTGGTGCAGCAACAAGTGATGAATTAGTTATAGTTGTATTTAAAGTTGTGCAGATAGCAAGTGCAGGTGGTGGTATGTATAAAGGCGATAGTGGAACAATAAATAGTGCTGGAGCAGCAGATATATTCAGAGTGCATCAAGCACAACTTGATACAAACACTACGATAGAATCAACAGAAAACGCTATTGCAGCAGGTCCATTGACTATAGCTGCAAATAAAACATTAACGATACAAGGTAATTTGAGTATAGTATGAGCCAGATAAATGTAGATACAATAGCTAATGTAAGTGGAACAACTTATAACTTCGTTAAACAAATAAAGCAGTCTTCAAGCTCATCTGATATTACTACAACAAGTACATCTTTTGTTACATCTGGTGTTGCAGTAAGTATAACACCAAGTTCAACATCTAGTAAAATATTTGTAAGTGCTAATATAGGTGGTTTTTATATGGCTCAAAACGATGATATTTATGTTACTATATATAGAGATAGTACAAATATAGGAGTTGGGACTAAAAATTGTTTTGTTGATGTTCACAATGATAATGCACAAGGAAGATATGGATCTGCCTCTATGCAAGTATTAGATAGTCCAAGTACAACCAGTGCAATAACATATACAATATATTATTATACTGGAAACTCAACAGCAGTATATTTAAACAGACAAAATACTGGTTTATTCCTTACTGCTATGGAGGTAGCTGGATGAGTACATTAAAAGTAAATAATATAGACACTCAAACTGGCACAACTATATCTGTTGCAAGTGGTAAGGTGCTGACTCAACCCGGTTCAGTAATACAAGTGGTAAGGAAAATTGTAGATCAAAGTGGTCATGCTAGTTCAACATCAAGCTCTTATACAGATATTGCAAGTTCTTCTCTTTCAATAACTCCAAAATTTGCAAATAGTATGATTCGTTATAGTTGTAGTATATATATGCACTGTCAAACAGGAAGCACTAGATTTAAGTATACTATATTTAGAGATTCGACTGATTTATCTACACTTCACTCTTCCACATCATATGGAGAGTATGGGTCAGGAGCAGACACTTCAAACAATACTTATGACTGTTGGACAAGAGTTACAATTGATTTTCCAAATACCACAAGTGCTGTTGCGTACTCTGTGCAATTTGCTAGAACAGCAGGAGGTACTGGCTTATATGCTCATTCTAATGGGTTAAATGAGTTTATTCTTGAGGAGATCGCACAATGACTTCTGAATTAAGAGTATCAACTATTGCAGCAGTTGGTGGGACAAGTGCAATGGGTATCGATAGTAGTGGTAGAGTTACACAGCCACAATTAGTTGCATGGAATGTTTTTAGAAATGCAACAATGTCATCAAGTGGAGATGTAACTTATACAGGTACGCATTTAAATGTTGGAACTTGTGTAAATTTATCTACTGGTGTTTTTACTGCACCAGTTGCTGGTAATTATTTAATAACCTTTGCGTGTATTGGAACTGGTAGTGCCACTGGTAGTGTTGATGTATTTTTATATTTAAATGGTACTAAAAATGTAGAACGATTATCTATGAGAGCATCTAATTCTAATGCTAATGAGAATTACTCATCTAATGGAGATGCTTCAGCAATAATAAATTTAAGTGCAAGCGATGAAGTTAAATTTAACGCAAATGTAGCGTTATATAGTGATGGTAATAACTGGATAAGATTTAGTGGGTTTTTAATAGGATAAAGGAGTAAAACATGGCATCAATATCAGAAGCACTTATGGCATTAAACATTCAAGAATGGACAATGACTGGTGAACCTACATCAGAAGAAGAGTTTAACGCTCAATTTAAAAAGGTCACTGGGGTCGATTCTAATGGAACTGGAATATTAAGTTCAGATCCAAAAGACTTTGGAACAACTTGGGCAAAAGTATCTAAAAAACAAAAAGAGTTAACAGATGCAGAGCCTATGGTAGAGCTTAGAAAGCAAAGAAATGATTTGTTAGCAGAGACTGATTTTTATGCTTTATCAGATGTGACAATGTCTGATGATATGAAAAAATATAGACAAGCATTAAGAGATATAACTAAAGACGCAAAACCTACATTAAAAGATGGGGTGTTAGGTAATGTTACTTTTCCAACTAAGCCGAGCTAAAAATGTCTAAAGCAAGAGAAGTTGCAAAATTAGGCGAAGTAATGACCAATAGTCAGATTGGTGGTAGACGAAACGTTGTAATAAATGGAGCAATGCAATGTTCACAAAGAAGCATAAGTGCATCATCTATTACAGCAACAGGTTATTATGCTTTAGATAGATTTAAATTATTATATACGGATGCTGGTACATGGACTATGTCACAATCTTCCACTTCTCCAAATGGATTTGCTAATAGTTTAAAATTAGATTGCACGACAGCAAAATCTTCTTTGGCTTCAAATAGCAGATTATTTATAATGACAAGCATTGAGGGGCAAGATGTTCAACAATTTAAAAAAGGCACATCTGATGCTGAACAATATACATTAAGTTTTCATGTTCGTTCTAATAAAACTGGAACTTATCAAGTTAATATTGAAGATAATGACAATATAAGAATAGTAGGTGCAACTTATACAATTAGTTCTGCTGATACTTGGGAGAAAAAAGAAATAACGTTTGTAGCAGATACAACTGGTGCTTTTGCAGATGATACTGGAGATAGTTTAGCTATAATGTGGGCATTAGTCGCAGGAACAGATAATTCATCAGGTGCAGTTCCTACAACATGGGAAGCTAAAGTAAACACAGATAGAGGTGCAGGATTAAATATTAATCTTGCAGATAGCACGGATAATGAATGGTATATTACTGGAGTACAACTAGAAGTAGGCTCTGTAGCCACACCATTTGAGCATAGGTCATATGGGGATGAGCTTTATTTATGTCAACGATACTTTGAAGTTAGTGGTACAGGCTCTGATAATCCAGGCGGTTGGCATTTTAAAAATATGTCTACTGAAACTTGTCATAGTAATGCGTTTGTTCCAGGGCAACAATATAAAGTTGAAAAAAGATCAAATGCAACAGTTGTTTTGTACAGCAGAAACGGAACTTCGGGTAAAGTATCCTCTTTTAACACTGGATCAGATGAGGCAAATAGTCATGCAACAAATGTAGCAGGAAAAGTAGGATTTCATGCAGTTCAAAGAGATACTGGTACTTACACTACGGGACAAGGCTACGAGTATGGATATACAGCAGAAGCAGAACTATAGAGGTTAGTATGATAATAGAAAACGCAAAATATATACAATTTGATGGAAAAAATAGTGCTATAGTAGCAACTATAGATGGCTTGTATTCTTCAGTTCCGCTTGATCCAAATAACAGACACTATGCAGAAATACTCAAACAAGTAGAAGCAGGAACACTAACCATCAAGGATGCTGAGTAATGTTAGCTTTCTCTGCATTTGCTGAATCTCCCTTTTCTTCATTAGGGGGAACTGTTAGATTTGGTAGCACAACACAAGAAGCTATCTTTTCTAAAGTATCGGCAGGTGTAGGAACATTTACTGGAGAAGCTGATTTATCTGCTAATTTTGTCGTAAGTTCATTAGCTTTTGTTTTACAGTCAAATGGTGCAACTTTCAACTTTGCATTTACACAATCCGCAGATGGTGTTAAACTAAAGCCAGGAGTTTCGTCGCAAGATATAAACTTTACACAAACATCAACTGCTATTAGAAAAGCAAGTGGTGTAGGAACAGCAAGTGTAGAATTTACACAGTCGGCAAATGGAGACCTTTTATATGAAGAAATCGTACCAGCAGATAATGAAGTGTATAGTACAATTACACCACCGAATAATGAGAGTTGGACAAAGATCACACCTTCTGGCTCTGAAACTTGGACAGAAATAGACGCATGAGGTTATAATGGCATCAACATATACTGGAAATACTGGAATAGAAAAAATAGGTTCTGGAGAACAAGCTGGAACTTGGGGTACAACGACTAATACAAACTTTGATATTATCGATAGAGCATTAAATGGAGTTGTAACCTTAACGATAAGTGGTAATACAACACTAACTACTAACGATGGATCTTTATCTAATGGACATTATAAAGTTTTAATATTAAGTGGATCCCCAAGTGGTGCATTCGATTTACTTTTTGACCCTAACGATCAACAAAAATGGTTTTTTGTAAAAAATAGTACTGGTCAAACAGCTACTATAAAACAAGGTGGTGGCTCTGGATCTACCGTTACTGTACCAAATGGCACATCAACTATTGTTTTTGCAGATGGCACTGGTGCGAATGCTAATGTAAATTCTATTCCAACAGATTTACTTTCTGATACAACTCCTCAGTTAGGAGGTAACTTAGATACAAATGGAAATGCTATATTGTTTGGGTCTAGTAAGTGGTCGATTGTACTTGACGGTACAGATTTAGATTTTAAATACAATGGTACAACAGTTTTTAAATTAGCATCAAGTGGTGCAGTAACTTCGGCAGATAACATTACAGCTTTTGGAAGTCCTTAATGGCAGCATTACAATCATCTGGAGCAATATCCTTTCAAGATATTGAATCTCAGTATAATCCAGGCACTAACTTTCCTAGTAGAGCCTTGACTGAGTTTTATCTAGGTGGTTCTTTAGTTCGTGCAAACGCAGGTAATAATAGTTCTACAAACTTATCAGCTGGTGTACCAACTTCTGGTGCAATATCTCTCAATGATTTTTATGGTAAAGAAAGAGCTTTTAAAAAAACTTATTCATCAACTGCAACTAACCAAACTGGTGTAGGAGTATTTGGTGATGACTTTGCTGTTGACTATCCGAAACAGATTGTAGTTAATTCGTCTGTAACTGTAGGTGCAACAAGTACTGCTAATCCAGCACTTAAAATAGATAGCACTGGAGCAGGCACTATAACAATTACAAACGAAGGAAGTATAGAAGGTGCTGGTGGTGCAGCAGGTCAGGCAGGAGGTAATGCTTTACAAGTTGATGGAAGTGTTGCTGTAACTTTGGTTAATAATGGAACAATAAAAGCTGGAGGTGGAGGTGGAGGTACTGGTGGCACTGGAGGTAAAGGTGTATATACAGGCTCTGCTACTTTTTCTAGTTTAGTTGATGAAGGAGGGGGTGGTGCTTATACTCCTCAAAATAATAAACCTACTTGGTTAAATTCTATTTATACAGGTGCAGGTAATTTAGATGGCACTGGTGTTGTTAGTGATAGACTATGGGGTGGTATTAATGCACAATTTAATCGTGGTATCAATCCAGCAGAATTTGATATAAACCATTCTGGTAATGCAGGTGCTGGTTTTTCTGGTGCTTGTGCAAATAGAGGTCCAATTTATATTTCTGCACAAACTAATTTACAAGGTGTGTATTCTGTTAGTGCCTCTATTAGTACCTCATATGGAAGTGGTTATGGAACTCCTACAATAAATGTAAGTACAAGTAATGTAACTTCTGGTACATCAATAAGTAATAGTGGCACTGTTAATATAGCATCAGGTACAACTTATTATTTTACTGCTTATGGCACAACTTCAAATAATCAAAATTATTATTACAATACTTTAAGTATGTCTGTTTCTGGAACTCCGTTAGTGACACAAAATGGTGGGACTGGTGGAGCAGGTGGCGTGGGTCAAGGTTATAATCAATCTGCTGGGTCTGGGGCTTCTGGTGGTGCTGGTTCAAATAACGCAGGTGCAGGTGGGACTGGTGGAGATGGTGGTGCTTTTGGAGTAGCAGGATCAGATGGTGGAACTGGAGGTAATGGTTCTGGTACAAGCGTAAGTTATCCAGCTACAGCACCAACAAATGGCACAAGTGGAGCTTCTGGTGGTGCAAGTGGTAAATCTATTCAAGGCTTTAGTAATGTAACATCAAGTGGCAGTGGTAGTTTAACTGGAGTGACAGCATGATAAAAGCGTTAAAATTTAGAGCAGGAATTAATAGAGAGGTAACACCTTATTCTAATGAAGGTGGTTACTTTGATGGTGATAAAATACGTTTTCGTATGGGGTTTCCAGAAAAACTTGGTGGTTGGGAAAAGTATTCTCCTAATCAATACTTAGGTAGTGCTAGAAGATTACATAACTGGATAGCGTTAGATAGCTCTAATTTTCTTGGTATTGGCACACATCTTAAATATTATATTGAAGAGGGTACAACATTTAATGATATAACGCCTATTAGAAAGGTCTCTACAAATAGTATAACATTTTCTGCATCTACGTCAGCCAATGATACAAGTGCTGGAACAACAACCGTTACTGTTACAGACACGAGTCATGGAGCAGTTGAAAATGATTTTGTTACGTTCTCAGGAGTTCATGCTGATGGACTAGGTTCTGGAGGAAATATAACACAAGCAATTTTAGAAAAAGAACATCAAATTATTAATATATTAGATGCTAATAGATATACAATCGTTTTAAATGTTTTAGCAACTGCTTCTGATAGTGGTAATGGTGGTGCTGGTGTAGATGGTGATTATCAAGTTAATGTAGGATTAGATCAAGTTATAGGAGGTACTGGTTTTGGTGCTGGTACATGGAATGGTATTACTAATGGTGCTTTACAAACAACAATTAACGAGGGTGGCACATTTAGTAATTCTGATACAACTTTAACTGTTACAAGTGGTACTGGCATAGCTACTAATGACGTTATACTTGTAGATAATGAACTAATGTTAGTTACTAATGTCGCTACTAATGATTTAACTGTGGTTAGAGCTTATGCAGGAACTGGAGCAAGTAGTAATGTAAATACTGCTGCACATGGTGGTTCAAATGATACTTTAACACAAGCCGATGGTACAACTATAACAGTAAATGCAGTTACATCTAATGTGGTAACTGATGCTGCTACTCATGCAAATGGAGCTACTGTATTTTTAGTTTTTGGTAATGCTAATTCAGATAATGATTATGTAGGTTGGGGTAATGCAGCAACAGTTACAGTTACAACTCAAATACGTCTTTGGTCACATGATAACTTTGGTGAAGATCTTATAATTAATATAAAAGATGGTGGGTTATTTTATTGGGACAAGAGTTTAGGATTATCTAGTCGAGGTGTTGAATTAAGTGCTACTAACACATTTAGTGGAGAAAAAAGTGTTCCTACTGTAGCTAAACAAGTATTAGTATCTGATATAGATCGTCATGTAATAGCTTTTGGGTGTGATGGTGTCGGTGGAAGTTCGTCTGCAACACAAGGTGATGGTGTACAAGACCCATTACTTATTAGATTTAGTAGTCAAGAAAACCCAGTAGATTGGTTTCCGACTGCAACGAATACTGCTGGAGATTTAAGACTAGGTGCAGGATCTACTTTTGTACAAGCTGTAGAAACAAAAAGAGAGATATTAGTTTTTACAGATAAATCATTACATTCTATGCGATTTATAGGAGCCCCATTTACTTTTGGTATATCACAGTTAGCATCTAATATTACAATAATGTCTTCTGCTTCAGCTATTGCTACAGAAGATGTTGTATATTGGATGGGAATAGATAACTTTTATGTTCACGCTGGACAGACTGCACAATTACCTTGTACAGTAAAAGATAAAGTCTTTTTAGATTTTAATCTAGCCCAACGAGACAAAGTTGTATCTGGTATTAATTCAGAGTTTGGAGAAGTTTGGTGGTTTTATCCTTCTGCTAATTCTAGTGAATGTAATAAATATGTTGTATGGAACTATAATGAAAAAGTTTGGTATTACGGAACTTTAACAAGAACAGCGTGGCTAGATAGAGGTATTAGAAATTTTCCACTCGCTGCAGGAGGTGGATATGTCTTTAATCATGAACTTGGTTTCGACGATGATGGAAGTGCTATGACTTCTTTTATCGAAACATCACCCATGGATATGGGAGATGGAGAAAAGTTTGCTTTTATAAAAAGAGTTATACCAGATTTAAGTTTTACAGGTTCTGTTACAGGTAGTTCTCCAAACGCTACATTTACAGTTAAAGCAAGAGATTTTCCTGGAGAAGACTTTTCCCAAACAGGTACTGGTACAACAACAAGAACAGCAACAAGTCCAGTTGAACAATTTACAAATAAACTCGATTACAGAATTAGAGGAAGATCTTTTGCAATAAGACTTGATTCTAATGCATTAGGTTGTAAGTTTAAAATGGGAACACCAAGAGTTGATATAAGGGAAGATGGGAGAAGATAATGGCATTAGTTGGCATACCAGCACCAAGATTACCAGAACCTCCAGAACAGATAACAAGAGAATATGTAGAAGATTTAGTTCGTACTTTAGAAATATTTATAACACAAGAAAGAAATCCAGGAGAACTAAGAGCAACGAAAATTACATTAACCGATTTACCAACAAGTGCTACTGGCTTAGAATCAGGGGCATTATATAATGATAGTGGAACAATAAAGATTGTTACTTAATGATTGTAAGAAAATAAAAAATAGGGTATGTTGATATGATGATGGCACCACTTGAAAATGTAGCTACTGGATTAGCAAGTTTAGGTCGCTTCGAAGATAATTATATTGTTCACGCTTCAGAGGGTGAAACAGTAATACCAAAAGAAGTTTTAGATGCCAATCCAAAGCTAAAAAGTAATTTATTTAAACAAATGAAAGCTGTGGGTATAGAAAACCCAGAAAGCTATATTGTTGGTAATGAACTAAATTCTAAAAACCCTGTTACAGGACAGCCAGAATTTTTCTTTAAAAGCATAAAAAAGTTCTTACCTACTATTGGTGCAATCGTTGGTAATATTATTGCTCCAGGAATCGGAGGTGCAATAGGCTCTGGTCTTGGATCATTAGCAGCAGGTCAACCTGTTGATAAAGCACTAGTAAATGCAGGTGTTGCCTATGTTGGAGGAAAATATGTTGCTCCAGAGATAGACAAAGCAGTAGCAGGGTTTAGTGGAGGAAGTGTACCCACTGTAGGATCTACTCTTGGTTCAGGAGCAAAATTCGCTGTAACTGGTCCACCAGTAGCATCTCAAGGTATAGCAAGTGCTTTATCAGGTGCAGGTGCAACAATACCACAAGTTATAACTGCAGGACTATCACCTATAGTAGGACAAGAGATAGCAAAACTTGCTGAACCTCCTGAAGTAAAAACAGAAGGCTTATCTAAACAACAAATAGTCGACAATTATTATGCTGCATTAGCAAGAGGAGAAAACCCAGAAAGACCACCTGAGTTAGCTTTACCTCCTCAAGATCAGTTGATTGGTTTAGAAAAACAAAGACCATCAACTGATCCTCAGAAATTATTGGCTGATGTTGATTATGAAGCTTTATTAAATAATATTTTAAATCGTAATATGTTTTTAAGGGCAAGTTATGGTGGATATATTACTGGTCCAGGAGGTCCAAGAGACGATAAGATACCAACACTACTTTCTAATACAGAATTTGTTCAAACAGGAAAAGCAGTAGCAGGTGCTGATCCTACAGGAGGTAATAATCCTGATCGAGGAGCAAAAGTTATGGAAGGAATAATGAGAGCTTTTGAAAAAAGAGCTGATCAAAATGCGAGGATGGCGTAATGGCAACAACAGAACAAACCGTAATAAATAGACAAGCACCTTTTTTAGAGGATTATGCTCGTAAGTTATTAGAGTCAGCATATCAAAAATCAGGACAAGAAATAGATATACCTGATATACAAATAGCTGGATTTACCCCTGAACAACAAAAAGCTGTAACGATGACTAAAGAAGGCATAGGTGGGTTTCAACCTTTTTTAACAGGTGCAGAAAAAGAACTTGATGCAATAAGAGATCAGCCTTCTGTAACTGAGGCTTATAGTCCAGAGGGTATCGCTAGATTTATGAATCCTTTTACAGACGAAGTCATAAAAGCCACAGAGCAAGATTTATTAAGACAAGGAGCCATGGCTCAAAACCAACTTGCAGGAAACGTAGTTGGTTCAGGTGCTTTCGGTGGTTCAAGATCAGGTATTGCAAGTGCTTTATTAGCAGGTGATACTTTAGATAGAATAGGTCAACAGTCTGGTCAGTTGAGGGCAGCAGGGTTTGAGTCAGCTTTACAACAAGCTCGTAATTTAGCTGATGCTCAAATAAGAGAAAGAAGTTTAGCTGGAGCGTTAGCAGGACAAAGAGCAGGATTGGGTGAATTACAACAAAGGTTAGGTCAACAAGATATAGCTAACTTATTAGGTATTGGTTCTTTACAACAAGGACAAGCACAGGCATTACTTGATGCACAGAGACAATCTGATTTACAGCAAGCTTATGAACCTTTCCAAAGATTAGGGTTCTTTAGTGATATATTAAGAGGTGTACCAAGTGCTTCTCAAACAGTTACTGCAACAACTGCACCTACACCATCTTTACTTTCTCAGATAGGTGGTGTTGCTGCAACTGGGTTAGGTCTTGCTGGTCAATTAGGGTATAGACCTTTCGCAGACAGTAATAAGAGTGGAAACACAGGAATATTTAAACCATTGGCATAAAACATGAGTGATATTTTAAAACAAATTAATAATCCTTTATTTCGAACACCTGGATCACGGTTCATGAGTCAAGGTGGGGGTATTACTGGTATACCAAACAACATGAGTATGCGACCTGATAATATGAATATGAGTATAAATCCTAATTTAAATTTATCATTAGGTCAATCTTCTTTAAATGATATAAAGGAAGAGGATGCTAAAAAAGTTGGATTATCTATTCTTTCACAAGATAATATAAATGCCACAAAAGATAAAATAGATGATTTATCAAAAGATAAAGATGTTGATATTCAAAAAGATTTTTCGAGTGACATAGAAAGAATAATGGCAGGACTGACTAAAATAACAAATGCTTCTCCAACTAAAGTACAAAAACTTTATGAAGAACAATTAGAAAATAAACCTACCCCTGAAAAGTCTTTAAAAAAAGTAAACACTTTTTTTGGTGTAGATGCTAATAAACAAACTCCTGCATGGGCTGATGCTGCACTTGCAATAGGTGCGTCTTTATTAAAACAACCAAAAGCAGGAGAGACAGCTTTACAACAAGTTGGAACTGCTCTTGCTGCAGGAGGTGTTGCTGCAAAAGCAAAAAAAGCAGAAGTTGCAAAAAAAGATTTAGCTATTAAACAACTTGGGTATCAACAGTTTATAAGAGACCAAGCAGATTATGATAAAAAAGCTATTGCCTTTGAAAATTATTTAGAAAAAACAGAAAAAAGTAAAAAAGAGGGTGTAAAAAATTTAGTAGATATATTTTTTAAAGGTAAAAAATTTGGTTTAGATCAAAAAAAGTTTTTATTAGAAAAGAAAGGTTATTCTTTAGACGAAAAGAAGTTTAATTTACAGTTTAAAGAAGATATAGCTGATGCTTTTTCAGCTGGAGTTAAAGTTCTTCCTGAAAAATTAAGAGGAAAAGCATTAGGAATTATTTTTGATACTAAAAATAAAAAATTTATAGAAGGAATAAATTCTCCTGAACAAGTATTGCCTACTATTTATTCTCTTTTAGCGAAAGAAAATGAGTTTAAATTTGAGATTCCTGATGACGGAAAAAATATGGTATCTAGGACTTTTAAAATAACAGATCCTCAAACATATGCAGTATATAAAGAAAAATTTCCAGAGCAATTTAGTCAACCCTATGACCCTGCAAAAACATATACCATTCATGGTTTTGTAGATAAAACTGCTACAGGTGCACTTATAAATAATATTAGTCAGCCCACTGTTTCTTTTACAAATACTATTAAACCTTCGAATATTGCAGCATTAGAAAGCGAAATTAAAGGACTTGAAAAACGGATTCTTGCTGGTGGTATAACTGCAGAAGAAACAGACACTTTAAATGAACAAATAAAAAGTAGAAAAAATGCAATAAACAAGTTTGGTGAATCTCAAACTCAGGTAATGTTCCTAGATGAAGATGGTAATTTTAAGTATGCTAGTGGTTCAGCTAAAGATATAGCAGGTGGTCTTGATACTCAAAAAAATAAAGATAACATAGAAAAATATAATTCAGGAAAAAATAACTTTTTAAGATTAATTGCTTTATCTGATATAATTTTAAGTAAAGCAGCAGATCCAAACTTTGCAAAAGCAACAGGTTTTTATAGTAGGTTTGGAGATTTTCTTTTAGGTGCACAAAACCAGTTTAAAGCTTTTACCACTGATGTTGCTTATGCTGGTGAAGAATATCAAAGATATAAAAGTGGGATAGTTGATGCAATTATAGCTAATCCAAATGGCGAAAATGCTCAAGAAAATAAATTTATACGAAATGTATTTACTAATTTTAAAGAAGCAACTAAAGGTAATCAAGTTGTACAGTCAGCTATCATGGATATAGCTTATGCATTAGCAGGTAGTCGTGAAACAGGAAAATTAACTGATAAAGATATTGCTATGTCTTTAGAAACAATAGGTGGTCGAAGTTTTGCAGAAAAAGATTTATTTACAAATCCAGAAAGATTAAAACAAGGTATTCGTAACGCTGTAAAACAAGCAAATATAGACTTTGGACTACGAGCATCCACGTATTATAAAGCATCTAGAGATTACGAAAAAAGACAAGGTAATGAAGATTATGAACTAATAAAGTATGATCCAATACGTTTAGTAAAAGGAACTTTAGAGGATATTTATCCAGGAATAAGTGAACGAGTATTAATAAACAAAAAACCTGGAGGTGGGTTAGAATTTGTTCCTGATGCATGGTATAAAGAAAATGTATATAATATAAAAACGCAAAATTATAATGATGATTCTAATAATTTAAAAGAAGGGTTTAAACTTGGAGAGAACACTTTTAAAGATGTTTCTACTTTAGCTAATTTTGTTTTAAGAGCATCAACTAATACAGGTGAATTTGCAAACTCTCCTTATACATTCCAAACTGAAGATGGTGCTGTAGGGGGAGAAGACGCTATAAAATTGTTAATAACAAGAATAACAAAAAATTTAAACGAAGAGCAAACTGATCAATTTTTAAAACAAATAGGATATCAACCGAAGAATCAATAATGGATTTAAATAGAATCATAGACCAAGTACTGTCAGAAAAGTTGATACAAAGCTCACAACAAAGTAAGCTCAGTAACGCTGTTCCTCAAATTATTCCTCCTTCTATAGATATGAAAGAAGTTGTTGGAGACTCATCTTCAGATCCAGCCCTTACAGGAGGTTTTGCAAAAGGGACAGAAAAACTACTAGCTGATCAATCTCTACCTTTACAAGACCCAAGATTAACAGCTATGAAAAATTTAAATGTTTTAAACATAGGTGCACCAAAATCTGTACGAGCATTTATAAGTTTAGGACAAATGTCAGATCCAGACTTACAAAAGAAAAATATAAATACTCAGCTGATGTCTCATTACAAAGAAAAAGGATTAATTTCTGATGACTATGATTTTGGATTAAGAATTGGACCAGCAAGTAAACAATTTGAATTCAAAGATCCTAATTTTGGTGGTCAATATAATATTATTGATCCTATTGGTTTAGAAGGTGGTGACTTTGCTGATTTAGCAGGAGATATACCTACTTTAGTTAGTGAGGCATTTGCTGGATATTATGGCTCAAGAAAAGGTAGTTTTGTAAAAGGGTTAACATATTCTGCAGCAGCAGCATATATAACAGAAATGCTTCGTTTAAAAGGTATGCAACTTGCAGGTAAGTTACCAGAAAATTTAAATCTTGACGATTTTCACAGCACAGCATTAGATACAGCCCAGTGGAGTGCTTTAGGGGGAGCAGGTGGACAAATTGCTTATAAAGTAATGAGACCATTACTTAGTACTGTTGGGCTTCTTCCACCAAAACTTCGTATGGATATGGATGAAGATACTTTTATAAAAGCATGGAATAGTTATAAAGACTCACCAGAAGCTATGCTTGCAAAAGAACTTGATGTTCAACCAACCTCTGCTCAAGTAGCACAAATAGGTGCAATGAAAGCACCAGCAAGCGAAAAAGCGAAGTTTGAAGATGTTGCTTCTTTATTAGCTTTAGAAGAAAAGAAAGTAATGACTTCTCCTTCTGTAAAAACAGGAGCAGAGGTTCGTATTCCAACAATCGAAGCAAAAGCAAAAGCAACAGATATTTTAAAAACAAAAGCAGGAGAAGGTGTAGAGACATCTCGAATACCAAATATAGACGAAAAGTCGTATTTAGAAGTAGGTCAATTTGTTAAAGAGGCATCTAAAAATAATTATGAACAAGCAGTAAATGTATTAAATAAAAACGTAGACGATCAAATCGTTGATTTAGAAACACAACTTAGTAATATTGTAGATCTACCTGACAATGTTGTAACTCCAGGAAAAGTTGGAGAAGTATTAAAAGAAACTCTTGACCAATCTTATGTAAAAATAAAAAAGGGGTTTGATAGAAGTTATGAAAATATTTATAAAACATGGGAAGACGCAACAGGAATTACTAGAGATACTATTTTAAAAGAAGGACAAGTAATTAAACCTGCAGAATTATTAAATGAAGTAGAAACTATTAAAAAGACTTTTGCTAATAGAGCTTTTGTAGATAAAGAAGAAAAAGAATTAATTAATAATATTTATAATACATTTACAGTATTAAATCCAAATACAAATAGGCGAAAGCTTGTTCCTGTTTCGTTAAAAACAATAACAGAAAATTTGAGAGATTTAAAAAGATTAGAGAGACAAGCTTATAAAAAAAGACTATCAGGAGCAGATGCACCTTATGCAGATACATTATCAAATTTAGTCGAAAAATTAGAAAAAACTCGAAGTAGAGTATTATCAAGAAAAGGAGTTCCAGAGGGGTTATCTGATTCGTTAAAAGCTTTAGATGATAGTTTTGCATCTTTTGCTACAAAATTTAGAAGCACTCAAACTTCAGCTATCGCTAAGATAAGAAAGAGGACAACAACACCAGAGGACGCATTTAATATTTTATTTAAAAAAGATAGTAAAGGTCAATCTCAAGTATCAGAGCTTACTGACGAATTAAAAAAAGCAGAAAATTTAGAGCTTAATGAATATGTAAGCGATAGTATACGAAATAAATGGTTAAATACAGTTGTTACTAGAGATCGAAGAACGAACGCTATAACCAGTATTAATTTAAAAGCCCATGAAAATTTTATAAATGAATATGGTACTCTATTTAATAATTTTTTAAGTAATGCAGAAAGAAGAGCTCTTAGTACAGGTACAGTAAAAGAGTTTGGCGAAGAGTTAGTAAAGACACAAGTAAATAAAGCTCAAAAACTAAATGAGTTAAAAACACTATTAAAATTAGAAGGTGGTGAATTACTTAAACCAGAAACTTTATTTAAAGAGGTATGGCAACAAAAAGAAATTAGTAAGTTTAGTAGAGCTTTACCTTTAATAAAACAGAACGATGAAATTTTTGACTCTTTTAAAGCATTGATTTATAAAGATATGTTTGATCCTCAAAATAAAATGACTTTAAAGCAAGGTAATCTTATTGTTCCTAATTTAGATAATTTTATTCCATATATTCAAAATAATAAAGCAAAGTTACAAGATGTTTTTGGTTCAGAATATGTTACAAATTTAGAAAAAGTAGTAGATGCAATAAGACCAGCATTAACAGATGTTGTTCCTCGTTCTGTAAAAGAGGACAATAATATTGTTACCACTGCTTTAAGAAGTTTTGTTGGCGTATTTACTCGACCAGGAAGAATTTTAACAGCGATAAATAAAGCAAGAGGAAGATTAAGAGAAGATGCTTTAGTCCAAGGATTAATCAATCCTGAAAAACTTGCACTCATGGCAAAAGCAACTAAATTTTCTCCTGAACATTCTCAAGCTGTAACAACTCTTGGTCGAATATTTTTTGGTGACGATAGAGCATATGCTACAGAGGATGAAATGTTAAATGTTGATAGACCAGAAACAGCAAAAGCATTAATACTTGAATTAGAAAGAAACAGAAGAAACAGTAACAGGTAACTTAAATGGATCCAGCAAGTATTGGATTAGCAATCACAGCAGCTTCTAAAGCATTTACAGCAATTAAAAATGGTTTCGCAGTAGGTAGAGATATTGAATCTATGGGAAAAGATTTAGGTCGCTGGATGGGAGCATTAAGCGATATTGATAATGCTGAGAAGTCTGCTAAAAATGCATCACCACTTCGTAAGCTATTTAAAGGTAAAGAAATAGAAGCAAGTGCTATCGAAGCATTTACTGCAAAAAAGAAATTAGAAGCACAGCGACAAGAATTAAAATCATTTATAAACTTTCACTATGGTGCTAATTCATGGAATGAAATATTGCACATGGAAGCTGAGATAAGAAAGAAAAGAAAAGAAGAGATATATGAAAGACAAGAAATGATAAGAAAAATATGGGAATATATTGGTTGGACTTTTTTATTTTGTAGTGTGATTGGTTTTATTATTTTTCTTGCTTGGTTATATAAGGAGAGTCGATAATGAACGATAATAGTTTTATATATTTAACATTAGGTATTTGGTCTCTTGCGTTTATTTTAGGGTTTACAATAGGATGACACAAAAGAAACTACAAAAACAATCTATTTATGCTGAGTACGATGAAGACGGTGATGGCATTGTATCAGACGAAGAACTTTCTCATGTTGCAGAAATAAAAAAGCTAGAGCATGATCTTAGGAAGCAAAGGGCTCAAAGGCGTATGGCTACTGCAAGTTTGGTTGCTATGGGTAGTTTTACTCTTGCTATGTTTTTTGTCGATCTCGAAAGAGTTAAAGCACTTGCCGATATTAGCAATCTTTTCTATATCACTGGTGGTGGCATTGTTGCTGCATACATGGGTGCATCAGCCATAATGAATAGGAACGGTAAATGAAACCAGCTTTTGTATTATTATGTTATCTAGCAGGACAACCAGCAGGAATGTTACATTTTTCTAGTGTAAATAATTGTGATTATTTTAAAAAGTATTTAAACGATCAAACTATAGTCATAGGAGAAGAACAAAAAGACTATCGTTGTTATTGTAAATTAGTTAAAGTAAATGAAAAGATGAGAATATATTGAAATAAAAGTGCAAGATTTATTTAGACACTTAAGGTTATATACTATGACAAATAAAAAGAAAAAAGATCCAAAAGTTGGAACAGGAAAAAAGCCAAAGGGTTCTGGCAGACGTTTATACACGGATGAAAATCCTAGAGATACGGTTAGTATCAAGTTTGCTACAGAAGCAGACGCCAGAGCAACGGTTGCAAAGGTTAAAAGAATTAATAAACCGTATGCGAGAAAAATACAAATCCTTACGGTTGGAGAACAAAGAGCAAAAGTAATGAAGAAAACAAAAGTAGCTAGTATTTTTAAAAGAGGTAAAGAGCAAATAAGAAAAGCACATAAGAAGACCTCTGCATAATGGGTGCTTTAATTTGTAATCTTCCAGCTCAACATGTATGGGTACGAAAAGAGTATCTCATGGATCATGAATCAGGACATGGGGAGTATGTAAAAGGTATTTGGGTAAGTGCTAAATCTATTCCTGGACGTGCTTTTTATTTTGAAACATATCTTCCAGATTATGGTGCTATATTTGATAAACTACCAATAAGTGCTTTTTTATCAGAGCCTACAAAACCTGAGCCTGACATGTCTTTACCTAATTTACAATTTTGGAATTGTATGGATTATGATGTTACTTGTATTTACAAACAATTTATAGGCTCTATGGATTTTGAAGCATTTACTAGAGATCATGGGTTTCAAGCTGGAACTTACATTTGTACTTTAGATAATTACCATAGGGATCCAGATACAATAGACTATAGTACAAGTGAACAACCAGATGAACATAAATCTTTTAACCTATTAGAATTAAATAATGGACAATATTGTTTATATCCAAATAATAGAATGAGAGTTTATGACAATAGCTTAACTCCAGAAAAACCCTTTACACCAGATTTTAAAGTAAGCACAATATATTATCAAGTAGAAAATGGTAACAACACTAGATTAGGAGATACAGATGAATACTACTGGAAAACAAAAGAAGAAAAAGACAAAGACCACAAAAAAGCTATCAAGTAAACAAATGAAAATAGCAAGTCTTGCACCTCCAAGAAATAAAATCACAGGTGCTGATTTCAAAAAATTAAGAAAAGCAAAAAAGCGAGGATAATATGTTACAAGCATTGATTGGACCTGCTACAAAATTACTTGGGAAGTTTATCGAGGACAAAGATACTAAAAATAAACTTGCTCATGAGATTGCAACAATGGCTGAACGTCATGCTCAAGAATTAGCAAAGGGTCAACTCGAAATAAATAAAGCAGAAGCATCCCATCGTAATATTTTTGTTGCAGGGTGGCGACCTTTTGTGGGGTGGACTTGTGGAGTCGCTCTAGCATGGCACTTCGTACTTGCACCTTTTATAATATTTTTCTCAGCTTACTTTGGTGTACAACTTCCAGAACTACCTACTTTTGATATGGAATCACTTATGACAGTTTTACTTGGTATGTTGGGACTCGGTGGATTAAGATCTTTTGAAAAATATAAAAAATTAACTAAATAAGTAATGAGTTCAAAAAAAAGTCTTTATATAAGCGTCGTATAGGGGGTACAAAGGGTACGTCTGGTATAATTATACCTAAAAATATCTTCAACTATATACGCTTAAAAAAAGGGGCTATATTAAATTGATGCCTTATATCTAGTCATATAAGGACTGATTTGCCTAACTTTTAGCTCGTTTTTTAACTTACCTATAAAATCAACCATATGTCTTCTTTCTTTCGCAACTTCAGAGTTGTAAGGATAATAATCTAAATTATTTTCAGCATCAAATTTTTCTAATAAAAGTGTAGTACTTTTAATACAAAGATTAATTTCCTTTTGCGATAATTTCATATGAGATTGAGCCATTATGTATTAATACTCTTCATTCTATTTACTAAACGATTTGCTCTATTAGGTACTTGTTTATACCATCTTGAATCAATCATCTGATTTGCAGCTTCTTTCCAATCACGGTTATCAACTGCTTGTTTCATTTTATGAAATCTTGAGAGACGAGGTCTGCCCATATTGAACATCATGTTAGCAATAATATATTGTGCTTCTTCAGGAAGATCATCAAAATCATTATAAATAAGTTTACACTCATCAATCGTTTCTTTTATATCTGTTTCAAATAATTCATTAACTCTTTCTTCGTCAATCTTAGTGCCTACTTCTAGCCCATGTTCAGGATCATCTTCTTTTATTAAGTGTCCAATCCCACAAGTGGGTAAGCCTAAATGATCTAAATAGACTTCGTATTTACAGCCCTCATCATTTTCTATCTCTACTCTTAATCTATTTATGTCCATATTATCCTACTCTTTCTAAAGGTTCGATACTAAGTTTATATCCCATATTATTTAATACTTTTTCAAAGTTTTCTACAGTAGGCTGTCTTTTTCCAGCTTCCCAAGTCCATACGGTTATCTCACTTACACCTGTGTTACTAGAAACTTGCCTTTGTGACATATGTTTCTTTTCTCGTAGTTCTTTAAACTCATGAATTAAATTAGCCATTTTTTCCAATCTTCTCCTAATACCTGAGTCGCAAGATTAATTTTTTGTCTTAAGGCTTTTACAATTACTTCATCGACAGTTTTTTCTGCAACTAAGTCTATGTAAGTAACTTTAGAAGTCTGACTTATTCTATGCACTCTATCTTCTGATTGTAACCTTACTTCAAGATCATAGGAATTACTATAATAAATTACTGTATTGGCAGCAGTCAGTGTAAGACCATAACCTCCAGTTCTTGGCTGTCCTATAAAAAATCTTAAAGTTTTATCCTTTTGGAATCTTTCTACTATTTCTTGTCTTTTTTCTCCAGGAGTATCCCCATAGTAACTTTCTACTACCTCTTCCCCATACTTTTCTTTTAATATAGATTCTAATGCTTTTATATTATGTCTATAGTTAGCCCATATAATAGCTTTTCCATTCACTTCTTCTAATATTTCTAAAAGTTCAGTAAGTCGATTACTTTTTAATTCAACTATCGATCCAGAATCTGTTCCTACGAAACCACAACTTATCTGATGTAGTCTTAATATTTGTGTTATAACTGCATTAGCAGTAACTTGTTCCATATCGTCAAGTAGAGATACTGCATTCTTTTTCATATCTTGATAAATTTTCTTTTGTTCAGGAGTTAATTCTATTGTTCTTTTTATATACGTCTTTTGTGGTAAATCCAAACATTGCTCCTTTGTAACTCTATAAGAATGAGGTTTTATTGAAGTAGTTAGTTCGTCTAAATTACGAAAACCAATAATATGGTTATATTGATGAGAACCTGCTGATCTTCTTATCATGTCTGCAAATCGACTACAAAAAGAATAATAAGATCGAAAACCTAGTAGTTCTTCGCTAAGAAAAGCAAACTGTGAATATAAGTCTAAAGGTGATTTAGTTATTGGTGAACCTGTTAGTATTCTTTTATACTTTGCCATCTTACCTAATTGAATAGCGTTCTTAGTTCTTAATGCTCTATGGTTTTTTATTACAGTTGATTCGTCTATCGCTAACAATGTTCCTTCGTTATGTAATCCATTTTTATGGTTAAAGATAAATCGCTTGGCTATATCTAAACCTTTTTTAGTCGATAAAGCTTCAATGTTCATTACAAATATTTGTAAATCAAAAGTGCCTACCCATATTGCTTCTATTTCTTTTTTAATTTTTTCTGTAAGAGGAGAACTCCAATAAGCTATCTTATATTCGATATGGTCTGGTAAATGTGTAGGTATTTCTTGCCCTACCCAGTTTTTGTAAACACCTTTAGGGGCAAGTATAAAAGCTGAATTAATTTTACCAGCATCATATAAATAAGCAATAGTATCTATTAATACTTTCGATTTTCCAGTTCCCATATCCATTAACAATGCATATTCATCTTTTTCGCAAGATGTTTTTAATGCATCGAGTTGATGTTTATAGGGTTTCGTTTTAAACCTAAATTCCAATATATCCTTCTACTTTCTTTCGGATAACTCTAGCAGAGCAAATCATGCTAGAGCTAGTCCACCTAATCCCAAATCTACAATTCAATTAAGGAGAACTAAAGTCTACTATATAATATTAGAACAGTATATAAGAAATTTATGATAAAAAGTGCTTCACGACCCTTTATCTATGATAACTTAAAAATAAAAGTCATACTATTGTTATATAATTAAAACAAAGAGTTAAGTACACTATTATGAGATTATGAGATTATGACGAGACTTTTAAAACTTGTAATATTAAAAACGATTTAGAATCACAATGTTGCATAAAATAATAGTTTATTAATAAATAAATAAGGTATAAACTAATTTAGTTAGGAGAAAGTAGAATGGATAAAAAACAACCTACAGTTTATGTAGTACAAGATTTTGGTACCAAGAATATTTCTGGTGCTAGAAGATTTGGTGAAATAAAAGTTTTACTACCACCTAATAGACAAATCGTTTTAAGTTCTGCCCCAACCGTTTCAAGGTTGAGGGAAGGCTTGAATGGTTTTTCAGACGATGACTATTTACTCTTAATGGGAGATCCTGCTGCAATCGGTATAGCTTGTAGTATCGCATCAAACATTAATGGTGGAAAGTTTAAAATGTTAAAGTGGGATAGACAAGAAGCTTTATATCTTCCCATTAATATCAACCTTAAATACTTTGGAGAGTATGATGAACAATCTTGACGATATCCTCAGTGGTGAGGCGTTAAATACCATAAATGTCAAGGCGACACCTGATGAATTAAACAGGTTAAGCAGATTGGCAAACGAACTTATCCATAAACAAAACGAAGTAAAAGAATTAGAAGATTCTATTAAGGCGTTTAAAGATAGGATAAGACAAATCTCCGAACAAGAAATACCTGACTTTTTAGCAGAAGTTGGGTTATCGAGTTTCGAGTTAGATAATGGCACTAAGATTAAGGTTGAGCCTTTCGTTAGGGCTCACATATCTAAAGACCGATCAAAAGAAGCACACGCTTGGTTAGAGGATAATGGTTTTGGTGATATTATTAAAAGAGAAGTGAACTGTAAGTTTAACAAAGGCGATAATAAATATGTCGAACTAAAAGATAAGCTTGACGATTTAGGACAGTCTTATACGACTAAAGAATCAGTTCACCATGCAACTTTAAATTCATTTGCTAAAGAACAGATGGAAAAAGGAACAGATATTCCTATGCAACTATTTGGTCTTTACAGTGGATTCATAACTAAAATAACTAAATAAGGAGGATATTATGGCTGAAAAAGCAGTTGCAACAAAAGAAGATACATCTATTGTTACTATTAATGATGATCTTTTACTAAATGGAACAGGGTTAGAGGATACAACATCAGAAGATTTTGCTATTCCTTTTATCCGTATTATACAATCTGGTAGTCCACAGACTAAAAAAGCTGATGGTAAATATGTAAAAGGTGCTGAAGAAGGCGATATTATAAACACTGTTAGTAACCAAATTACTGGGGGCGAGTCAGGAATATATGTTGTTCCAGTCTATTACCAAAAGAAGTACATCGAATGGAAGCCAAGAGAGTCTGGTGGTGGGTTAGTAAATGCTGACCATGAAAGGACTATACTTAATCAATGTACACGAAACGAAAAAAATAAATTCGTTTTAGAAAATGGTAATTATATTGACGAAACAGCACAGTTCTATGTGATGGTAACTAATGAAGAAGAAACTGAGTGGCAACAAGCAGTTATTAGTATGTCATCAACACAGCTTGGTAAAGCTAGAAAATGGTTAAGCCAGATGAAACAAAGACGTGTAAAAAATAGTAAGGGTGATTTAGTTGAAGCCCCAATGTTCATGTTTCGTTACTTAGCTAAAACCATGTCAGAGTCTAATGATTTAGGCAGTTGGTATGGTTGGTCTATAGGTTTAGATAGAGCTGTAAAAGACCAAAACTTTTTAATGGAAGCGAGTAGTTTTCTAAAAAGTGTTCGTTCTGGTGAAGTAAAAGTTAAGCAAGAAGATTCTAACGAGGACTCTGCTAACTCTAAAGATACAGACGAAGTACCGTTCTAAGGTCAGGGGGCAAAAGCCCCCTTTCTTTATCAGGAGGATATAAAGGTAGAATGACAAAAAAGATAGAGGAAGAATTTGCTGATTTATTCGCTGGATTAAAAAAGGCATATGGTAGTTACTCACCAGAAGAGGGTAACGGAGTTGGAAAAGAAAAAGGTAGATATAGAATTATATCAGAAGATATAGACGAAGATCGTTTATATGAATTATGGAAAGAACATCTCGCAGGAAAAAATTCACTAGGTATTATACCAATACAAGAAGATAATACTTGTACTTGGGGTGCAATAGATATTGATCAATATCCACTTAATCATGGGGAACTTGTAACTCGACTTATACAAACAAATGAATTACCTGTAGTTATCGCAAGGTCAAAGTCAGGTGGTGCACATATTTACTTTTTCTTAAAAGAACGAGTAAGCTGTGCAATTGTACAAAATAAATTAAAAGAAATAGCCTCCGTGCTTGGCTATGCAACAGCTGAGATATTTCCGAAACAAACTAAATTACTTTTAGAAAAAGGTGATAGAGGTAGTGTATTAAACATGCCTTATTATGGGGGTAGTCGAACGACTAGATATGCTCATAATAAACAAGGTGAAGCTATAACAGATTTAGAAGAATTTATTACTTACGCAAAAAGTCAAGCTATAAGTAAAGCAGAACTTGAAAGTTTAAAAATAAAATCCCAAGAACTTAATGATAAAGATTTAGATGGCTGTCCACCTTGTATAAAAGTATTATGTACTATGGGATTTCCACAAGGCACACGAAACAATGGACTATTTAATATTGGCGTGTTTCTTCGAAAAAAGTTTGCAGACGATTGGGAAAAAAGGGTTGAACAAAAGAACTTTGAATATATGAAACCACCACTCGGTGCGTCAGAAGTTTTAACAGTAATAAAAGCATTAAATAATAAAGACTATCAATATAAATGTAATGATCAACCTATCGCTTCACATTGTAATGCAGCAGTTTGTAGAACTTGTGAATATGGCGTAGGGTCATCTGGTGGATTACCACAGTTTAGTAACCTACAAAAACAAGATTCTACACCACCGATATGGTTTTTAGATGTTGAAGGACATCGAATAGAATTAACTACAGATGAACTTCAAAACCAAACTAAGTTTCAAAGAAGATGTATGGATGAATTAAACTTTATGCCTTTAACTATGCGACAACAAAACTGGAGGACAGTCGTTCAACAATTACTTGATAGTGTTTCTATAATAGAAGTTCCAGCAGATGTATCGTTACAAGGGCAGTTTAAAGAACTACTTGAATCGTTTTGTACAGAACGAGCCCAAGCTTTATCAAAGGATGAAATATTATTAGGAAAGTCTTGGACAGAGGAAGGAAAGACTTACTTTCGATTAAAAGATCTGATAGACTATTTTAATCGACAACAGTTTCGAGACTATGGAAGAAATCATATTGCTGCACGCTTGAGAGATTTAGGGGGTGGGGATCATTTCTTTCATATAAAAGGTAAAGGCGTAACAGTTTGGTATGTCCCTGAGTTTGGTAGTCAACAAGAGGGTTATGAAATACCAGATATGAAAGGGGATCCATTTTGAGCGAGGATACAAGTTCATGGTCTATTATACTTGGTCCACCAGGAACAGGTAAGACAACGACTATCTTAAACCTTATCGAAATGGAAATGGAAAAAGGTACACCTCCTGATAAAATAGGATATTTTGCTTTTACTAAGAAAGCCTCGGAAGAGGGTAAAGAAAGAACAATGTCACGTTTCGGACTTGCAGGAAAAGATATACCTAATTTTAGAACACTTCATTCTTTATGTTATCGTATGTTAGGCTTATCGAGAGAATCTGTTATGGGACGTTCTAACTATAGAGAGTTTAACGATATAATGGGAATGCGATTAACAGGAGAGATGACACTTGAAGAGGGTGCTATTTCTATGTTATCAAAAGACGATAAACTAAAATTTGTTGAAGGACTATCACGTCTTCGATGTGTAGGACTACGACAAGAATGGCAAAATCATCATGATGAAGATATTGATTGGCATATGTTAGAAAGGTTTTCATTAGGGCTACAGAAGTTTAAAAAGGCACGTGGTCTATATGATTTTACAGATATGCTAGACTTATGTGTAACAAAACAATTATCTCCAAAATTAGATGTAATGTTTGTAGACGAAGCTCAAGATTTAAGTCCTTTACAATGGCAGTTAATAAGAGTCCTTGCAAAGAATTCCAAGAGAGTCTATATTGCTGGTGATGATGACCAAGCTATTTTTAGATGGGCAGGGGCAGATGTAAATTTCTTGATTGATATATCCCAAGGGGCTCGTGTCTTGGAGAAGAGTTATAGAATTCCTAAAAGGATTTTCAATATCGCTAATCAAGTAATAAGGCGTGTTAAGACAAGAACAGATAAAATTTGGCAACCAAGGGAGGACTTGGGTGATGTCGTTACCGAAACACATTTCGAGCATGTTGATATAACCTCTGGCGAATGGTTAATTCTATCACGTTCTAATTATTTTTTAAATGAAGTAGAAGCACATTGTAGAGGATTAGGTGTTTACTTCGATAGAAAGAATAATCCTTCTATATCACAGAAAAAAGTTGATGCAGTAAAAAACTGGGAGAAGTTAAGAAAAGGTGAATTTGTTTTTCCTGACCAAGCTAGTGATATTGTTCAGTATATAAAGGGGGCTAAACGAAAAGTATTTGATGACTTAGAGTCATCGTTAAAGTTAACTCTTAAAGAAGTAACAGTAAAAGCAGAACTACCTGAAGCAAAAATATGGCATGATATGTTTACAGGGTTAAGCCCTCACGAAAGAAGTTATATCTTAGCCATGCTACGAAAAGGTGAGAAGATAACTAAAAAGCCTAGAATAACTTTATCAACTATACATTCAGCTAAAGGAGGAGAAGCTGATAATGTAATTCTTTTTACAGATATACCTCATAGAACTTGGAAAGCGTATGAAAAAGAACCTGATGATGATACTCGTGTATTTTATGTAGGGTTAACAAGAGCAAAACAAAAACTTCATATTATACAACCGACAACGAATAAATATTTTATGGTATGATAAAAAATAACTTTATTGATTTTAAAAAAACGTATATCTTAATATAGTAAATTTTTATTTAAAGAAAGGATGAATTTATGTCAGAAGATACTAAAAATTTTGGTATAGAAATAGAAGATGATATTCCTGTACCTCCAGGATCTGATCGTAGGTCTGTTGAAAGAAAATATCCATTAGCAGAATTAAAAGTAGGTCAGTCTTTTTTCTTACCTTTAGAAGAGGGAGATGATTTAAAACGTATGGGTAATCGTTTAAGCCAAGCTAGACAAGGCTATCAAAAAAGAAACGAAGGTGTTCGTTTTACACAGCGTATGTGGGAAAAAGACGGTGAAGTTGGAATAAGAGTCTGGCGAATAGAATAGGAGGAAAACATGGCATCTATAAGAAGAAAATTAGTAGAAAATGCAAACAATTCTAAGAATACTAGAATGGATATTGCAGGTGCAGGAGTTATGGCTAACTGGAGACCAGACGAACTTGCTCATATAAGTCGGTTCTGTAAGATAGGACAGATAATTATGGATGAAGCAAAACGTCTTGGTAGACCAGTCGAGTGTTTAGAAGCTGGGTGTGGAGAATTATGGGTTCTTCGATATCTATATAAAGCTTTTGTTTCTAAAAAAGAAAAGATAATTAAGCAGTATGTAGGAGTCGATATCGATCCAGCTTGTTTAGAAGACTGGTGGGTAAACGATAGTGAGTCTGTAGTAAAACATCAATGGTTTAAAACGATGACAGGTAACAACCCTTTTAGTCGTATTGATATTCAAGATTTAACTATTAATCCAGAGTTCGATGTTCCTAACGAAACCATAGATGTGTTTTGGTCTACAGAAGTTATTGAACATATGAAACCAGATGCAATAGATTATTGGTTGCGTAATGCATATCAAAAGATGCGAATGGGTGCAGTAGCTTATATATCAACACCTAATCATGATGGATCTAATGATAAATTACCTAAAGACCATTTTTATGAGTGGGGGTTTGAAGAATTAAAAGAGTTGTTAAGTCGTTACTTTACAATAAAAGATGTAAAGGGTGTATTTACTCAGATGAATAACTTTAAGAAAAACCATCGTGCTAATATGAGATGGTCACAAAACGTGATTGACGATATAGAGGCTAGGTTTGATAAGCATTGGGCTAGAGTTATCTTAGCAACAGCTTATCCTGAGACAGCAAACAACTGTGCTTGGATATTAAGAAAGGAAGTATAATGGCAAAATATAAAAGTGATGATCTAGATAATGTGTGTGGACAAATGCTTGGTCATACAAACTGGGGGTATATAGAATCGTACTCAGGTAAACAGTTTGAAAAATTAAAGAAGGATCATGATATCGACTGTATTGTTGTGTTCTTTAAAGATCCTGATCCAGATGAAGATATTAATTGGGAGGAGGCACGAGATCAACCTTATGATTGGTAATAAAAATGACACCTGAAAGACGCTTCTTTTGGTGGATAGAGGAACGACATGAGATTTTTAAGAAAAAAGAACAAGGTCTTCCTCGTCCATGGACAACAGATATAATATTAGATACTTATCGTTTTACTAATCCTTTTCGTGAAAACGATAAGACAACAGTTTGGTTTCGTGAAAATATGAGAAAGCCACTTCATAATAGAGAAGAAGTATTTATGGCTACGATAATTTTTAGATGGTTTAACTTAATTCAAACTGGAGAAACATTACTAAAACATAATCTTCATATAGATTGGGATCCTGAACTTGCTAGAGAAGAAATAAAAAAGCAAGATAAATATGTTACTGGAGGTTATATAATCAAAACACCAGATGGTATGGATAAAGTCGATGGTGTTATTTGGTGTATAGAAAAAGTGTGGAAAAAACGAGACCGTACTATGGTAGAATTACTTCACGAAACAAATACATTAAAGAGGGCTCATCTTCTTTTACAACAGTTTCCATATCTAGGGCATTTCATGGCTTATGAAGTTGTGTGTGATTTAAGATATACTTTTTATTTAGATAAATCCTTTGACATTGTTCATTGGGCTAATGCTGGTCCAGGAGCCATGCGAGGATTAAATAGAATCTATTCAAGGGATTTAAACTATACAAGTAAAAAGCACGACTGGAACGCAGAGATGAAAGCCTTATACAAATTAAGATACGACTATCTTCCTTATGAGATTGCTCATAAAATGGAGATGCGAGAAATAGAACATAGCTTATGCGAGTTTGATAAATATGAACGAGTTCGTAATGGCGAGGGTAAACCGAGAGGATTATACAGATGAAAACATTTTTAGGTAATAACGTAGAGGAAGTTTTTCAAATTGCTCTTATGTCTCTAAGAGAAAAGAACGAAACAGTGAGAGTAAAAAGTCGAAATGGAGATGTACTTATGTTTCCTGATCCAGTTTGTTCGACTTATAAATATCCTAACCAAAGAGTTTTGTTTATGGCAGAAAGGAATTGTAATCCTTTTTTTCATTTTATAGAAGGACTTTGGATGTTAGCAGGTCGTAGAGATGTAAAACCTTTAGCAAGATTTGTTAAACGTATGGAAGAATATTCTGATGATGGACATTCGTTGTATGGGGCATATGGTTATCGTTGGCGAAACCAATTTGCTAATGATCAGCTACACGCTATAATAAGAAAGTTACAAGAAAACCCATATGATAGACGTATTGTTCTTTCTATGTGGGATCCTATTAAAGATTTGTATTATGATGGTAAAGATGTACCGTGTAATACACAGATTTATTTTAAAACTAGACCAGATGATATTCTTGATATGACTGTGATGTGTAGGTCTAACGATTTAATCTGGGGTGCTTATGGTGCAAACGCTGTACATTTTAGTATGTTACATGAATACGTTGCTTCAATGTCTGGTCTACACTTAGGTCGATATCATCAAGTAAGTAACAATGCTCATGTGTATATAAATATATGGGAAAGGTTAGAAAAGAAATTACCGATAGGTATAGCCCCAAGTCAATATAACGATGAAATAAAATCATTACCTTTAGTACAAGACGGTTCTAAATTTGATCAAGATGTAAAATGGTTTTTTAATTTAATTGCTGATAAAGAAAATAATGAGCAGTTAGGTGGTATGTGGATAACACCTGATCACTTTGCAAATACAAATACATTTGCACATACTGCTTTACCTATGGTAGAGGCTTGGAACTTCTATAAAAACAAAGAGTTCGAGCATGCAATCGCCCAAGCCTCTACGATCCAAGCACCTGATTGGAGAAGAGCATGCATAGAATGGCTAGAAAGGAGAAAACAAAGCTATGACAAAAAGGGAAAAAATAAACGATGAAGAGTATGAAAAGCTACAAGAAGAAAATGAACTTCATGGCGAAGACTATAGTCGTATAATTAACCAAGTTCATAATGCTGCAATAGATGATGTCGAAGGCTTACACTTAGCTGAACAAGACTATGGTGATAGTTGGAAAAAGCGAGGGGGTATCGGTGCTTTTATGATGTTAGCAAGGAAGTGGGATCGTATAGAAAAACAAGCTGAAGATTATACTTACGATGTCTTCTTAGCTTTAAAAGAGGATAATAGAGAAGAGGGGCTTATAGACGATATACGAGACTTAAGGCGTTATCTACTCTTGGTTGAAGCCGAAATGACTTTACAAAAGAATGGTAAATGAGGTAAAATCTTCCCTAGAGAAAGGGAAGAAAGACATGCCAAAATATAAAAACCCTCTTCAACAACCTTTGTTTACACCTGATAGTTCTTGGATGATACCAGAAGTCTTACCTGACTTATCAAAAGCTAAAGAAATATGTATAGACTTAGAAACATGGGATCCAAACTTAAAAGAAAAAGGTTCAGGTTGGGCGAGAAAGGATGGTCACATTGTTGGTATTGCTTTAGCTACTGAGGGTTGGCAAGGTTACTTTCCTGTTCGACATAGGTCTGGTGGCAACTTGGATGAGAAGTTAGTCTTTAATTGGCTAAAAGAAATGTTATCTACTAACTCAGATAAAATATGTCACAATGCTTCTTATGATATAGGGTGGTTAAAAGCAGAGGGTATTGAAGCTAAAGGTCGTATAATTGATACGATGGTTGCTGCACCACTTATTGATGAGAATCGTTTTAGTTATTCGTTAAATGCTTTAGGTAGGCATTACTTACAAGAAAGTAAGAACGAAGAATTATTAAACGATGCTGCAGAAGCATGGAACGTAGATTCAAAGTCAGGACTTTCTGAACTACCACCCATGTATGTTGGTCCATATGCAGAGCAAGATGCTGCATTGACTTTACGTTTATGGAAACATTTTAAAACAGAATTATCTAAACAAGATCTGTGGTCTATATTTAATTTAGAATCTTCCATTACTCCTTTGCTTATCGAAATGAGAATGAGAGGTGTTCGTATTGATTTAGAACGAGCAGAAGAAATGTCTAAGAAGTTTCATGCAAAAGAAATGGAAGCCCTACATAAAATAAAACAGCTTGTAGGTTCAGAGGTAGAAATATGGGCTAATGCATCTATAGAAAAAGCATTTAAGAAACTTAACCTACCATATAACTTTACAGAAAAAGGATCGCCTTCTTTTCAACAGATATGGCTCGAGGAGCATAAACATGAGTTTCCTCAACTTATTGTAAAAGCAAGGAAGATGAATAAAGCAAGGACTACCTTTATTGACGGTATGCTTATGAGTAACCAACAATCAGGTCGTATACACGCTGAACTTCATCCTTTACGTTCCGATGATGGTGGAACTGTTACAGGTCGTTTTAGTTATAGTAATCCAAACTTACAACAAGTACCAGCAAGAGACCCTGAGATAGGAACAGCAATCAGATCCCTCTTCATCCCAGAAAGTAAATGTGAGTGGGGTGCTTTTGATTATTCTCAACAAGAGCCAAGGCTCGTGGTTCACTACGCTGAGATGATGGAACTTCGAGGAGCCAAAGATGCAGGAGATGCATTCCGTTCAGGAGATGCAGACTTCCATCAAGTCGTTGCAGATATGGCAGGTATACCAAGAAAACAAGCTAAGAATATTAATCTTGGTTTATTTTATTCTATGGGTGTTCAAAAGCTATCTGATAGTTTAGGGCTTACATTAGACGAGGGTAAAGAATTATTTGGTCGTTACCATGAACGAGTTCCTTTCGTAAAAGCGTTAAGCGAAAGAGCAGTACGACGTGCTGGAGATCAAGGTAATATAAGAACATTACTTGGCAGACGTTGTCGTTTCGATAAATGGGAACCAATGCAGTTCGGTACAAGAAAAATTATGGATCATAAAACTGCCTACGCTGAATATGGTAATGCTATTAAAAGGGCGTTTACACATAAAGCTATGAATAGATTAATACAAGGTAGTGCAGCAGATATGACTAAAAAAGCAATGCAACTTTTATACGAAGAAGGAATTATACCTCACGTTCAAGTACACGATGAATTAGACTTTTCAATCGAGTCTCCTGAACAAGCACTAAAGATAAAAGATATAATGGAATCTTGTGTTGAGTTAAAGGTGCCAATAAAGGTTGATGTAGAACTTGGTCCAAATTGGGGCGAAGCAAAGGATGCAGAAAAAGTGATAGAACATGCTGAATCTGTACGAGGGTGGACTAGAGGGTCTGAGTCTGAATATACAAAGCAAGCGATATAATGCCAGTATTTTCTTATTTTATTCTTTTTAGTCTTAGTTTAAAATAAAATAAAAAGGCGTAAAATAATGAAAGAAGACACTACTATAAAGATACCTATAACGATGGCATTAGTTATATGGAAAGCACTAAATAATGTAAATGCTAAAGAAGCAGACTTAATTGCTGCATCACTAATTGGACAGGGTGTTGAGTTCCTTGGTACTCCAGAAGAGACTATCGATTTTTATCGAGAGTATCTAATTACCGAAGGCGTAATCGAAATGGAACCAGAAACAAAACACTAAACTTTAAAACTAGAAAGGAGAGAAAGTATATGTCTAAAGAAGAAATGTTAGAACGTCGTGTATGGCTTGATCCTGATAAAAGGTGGGGTAAAACAGTTACCATAACTCTTAAATTTGATCATGCAGATACAAGTCGTGAAGAAATAAAACAACATCTAAGAGATTTAATTGAATCTGATATTATAACATATAAGGAGGAAATACATGGGTAAAGTAAAAGCATTATGGCAAGAAAAAATGGATAATATTTGTATTGAGTACGAAGAAGGATTTATTCAAGAAAAAGAAGCATTTGAAAAGTTATGTAAATTAACTTCTCCTGAACACGCTCAAGAGATGCTAGATGTATGTATACCAGGAGTAAGGGATAATTCGGATGACTCGGCATGATAAAGTAGATGATATATTAGATGAGTTAGCTGATATACATGGGTTAAGAAAGGAAGAAGTTCAAATAGAGTCTCTTCCTTCTATGCGTACTGTTAACCTACCACCTTTAAAATACCGAGCAAAACATCTAATAGATAATGGTCGTAATCATGGGGCTAGACTTAAAAAGAATAAGAAAAAATATAAAAAGACAAAATACAAATATATTCGATCATCTCGTCTTCAAGAAAGAGCAATGACAAAAAACCAAGCTATAACTCATGCAGTAAATTATGGGTATCATTTAGATTGTTTTGCTCATATCGAGGGGTTAGCTGAAGCACCACGATGTTTAATGTGTGACTTACCTCCTCGAACGATTGGAGATTATATTTATTCTTGTTTTACACCATATTATAAATGTGAAGTTTGTTTTTCAATCAGACCATATTCTACAAATAAAGATACTAATCCGAATACTTGGATATTTAATGATGAATATGCACGTAAAAGAAGACAATATAACGTATGGAATTTGAGGTATTTTAAGCATAGGATCAACAAGATTCTTAAAGAAGATACAAGATGGTTATAAAGGAGAGTATATGTTCAAAGCAGTAGCTGTAATATGTTCAGCTTGGATAGCAAACGGTGAAGCAAAACAAGCCTGTTTCACTCACATGTTTGATTGGAAGTTTGAAACAAGAAAAGAATGTCAAATAAGACTGATTTATTATCGTGCTAAAGAATTGCCACCATACCATAATGTAGCATTAGGTGACTGCATTAAGATAGACGAGTAATACATAAAAAAGATAATAATCTTATTTTATTGTATATAAATTTACTATATTATAATAGAGATAATAATAACATACTATCTATTTAAGATTCGTGTTAACTATTATCTTGTAAAGATGAAACGGTTGTGTGTTCCTTTAAGTGCAATGTTGAAAGACAGCCTAACAATGGAGGAGCACATAGCTGTAACGTCGAGTCCACTTGCGGACTTTAAAATTGCCAGTCGAGGTTTTTCGGGGTGGGGGTTACAAGACTTTAAACGAAACTCCCCCACAATTTAGTTAGAAAGGAAGAGTAATGGAAGAAACTAAAGTACATAATAGCAAATTTGGTTACACTACTGTGCCAAAAAAAGCAGATGAACTTGAAGTTGCTTATACAGTCTATTCGAGATGGGAACTAAACGAACCTATTGAGAAAGCCTATTCTTGGTGGATTAAGTATGATAAACTTCATGTTGTATGGCGACAAGGTGAGGGGTATGTTGAATACTTACCTGTATCAGAAGCACGCCATAGAGATTTTAAACATCCTGACGAAAATGGGATATTTCTAAATGGCGAACCAGTGGAGGAAAAACTTGAAGAATAATTTCCCTGATCCATATAAGTCTTCTAATCTTTTAGAGTTTATTGTATCGAACGATTGGAGACAAGTAACTAAATCAGATTTACTTTCACATGCTGGCATAGAGAACACTAAGTCTGCACGCATATGTGAGTTATCAGATAGGCAGTTTATTATCGATGGTAACATACTTTATGAATACCATGATGAAAACCATTATTCCCATAATCAATGGGAGTTAACACCAATACTTAATTTAAGAAAGGCATATACAGATGAACAGGATACAAATGAAAGAAAAAGAATTACTAAGCTGTTTGAACAAAATGGATATTAAAGAATATGGTAGAGTATTTTTCGATGCTCATACCATATTCAAACCCTCAGACTTTTATGATCTAGGACTACCGAAAGATTATGTAGATCAATTTATTTATAACTATCAAACTGATCATACTGATTTAACAGGTAAGGGAGTTATAACTGGTGATGATGGAGAAATAATTAATGACTTAGAAGGCGTTATGGCAATACGAATAGCAGAGAATATGGCATCTACTCTTGGTTTAAGAAAAGCAATGTCTGAAGCTAATTCAAAGTTCGGTAGAGGTGCTACGCTAAGAGTATTATCAGGAGCCATATGG
>VTLG01005233.1_pt1 | contig 34850 bp, 36 predicted proteins | sample 4694571 | NCBI WGS metagenome assembly VTLG01 (sample SAMN12604809, study PRJNA352737) | marine metagenome | biome: ENVO:00000447; feature: ENVO:00000209|ENVO:00000569|ENVO:01000036; material: ENVO:00002151; isolation source: viral sequences binned using virsorter ...
GGAACGTCTGCTGTAGGCGGTTTAAAGTATATCTGAGGGATATCTAAAGCTTTAGGTAGGGTAGCTCTAGGTATCTGAATCATGAGTTCTCAGTTGTATTACCTGCGGCTAACCATTCTTTATATTCAATATAATGGATGTTACCTTCGTCGAATGGTATAGACCATTCTTGTACACCATCTCTATATTTATTTACAGTATTTGGAACAACTTCCCCATTAATTTTTGCAAATTTGTATGTAATAGTCATGATTTAAAGCTCCGCATTAAATTCAGAATCTAATTGTCTACAAGGAATCATATGTCCACTACCTGGTCCATTTGCAGGAGCAGCTCCATTTGCAGCAGTACAAGCTACAGACAAAGAAGATGCTAATGGTCCATGATCTCCGCTATAAGTAATATTTGCCTTAGCAATACCTGTTGCAGAAGACCAAGACCAACAAGCGAAATCACCCCCAACAAAGGAAGGAGCTGCTCTCATTTCTACAGGATGATCAGTACCATATTTTGTAAAATTATGCTCACCTGAACCGGGAGTATATGTCATACAAGCACTATAAAACATTGGTTTCTTATAGTAATACCTTTGACATCTAGCTAATTCTTCACCATACGTTCTATGTTCAAACGTACTAGCTGTATCGCCTACTTCTAACTGAACGCCTGTAATTTGTAAAGTTGCGTCATTAGTTGTCCACCATGTAGATGTAGTATCAGGGCAGTAGGGTGTAGAGTCATACCAACTTCCTACAGCTCTAGCACTAGAATGAGTATATCCAGTACCATAAAAAGGAAGAATTGCTAAAGAAAAAGCTGAAGCATTAGTATCAGGAATTGAGAGACTAGCATAACCTGGAATTACTTGAGTTACTTTTGTCCAAGTATGAGCTACCAATGTACCTGTTTCATAAGGAAATACCCGTGTTGGACCAGATGCTTCTATGAATCCATGAAAATTCTGTGCAACACTAGATTTAATCCAAAAAGAAAGAGTAATCTTACTATTAGGATCTGTATAATTCCATCCAGACCGATTTATATCTTGACCTTCAGGTCTATAAATTATTTGACAATAGTCTGCTGCATCTGCACCACTGGTTTGGTTTCCATTTTGAACTTGAAAACATTTCCTAAAGCCATGTGCATAAGGATGACCAGATCCAACAGGTAAATTGTATGGACTAGATCCAGCGGTAACACCTACTTGTTGTTGATTGAGTGCTTCATCGTGTCCACCAAATCCTAACTGCCATCTATCTACACTCTTATAACCTGTCTCTGCAACTGCTGATGTGCTTCTTTGAGCTACCTGCATCGAACCGTTAACTATTAAATTACGGAACGAAAGGGTATCTGATGAACTAACATCTGCCCAAGTCAATCCTCCAGTATTACCTGATTGTTTTTGTAGATATTGACCGTTACTACCAGCATTACTAATCTTTAAATTATCTTCATCTACTACGTTAGAAGCAATGACTTGTGCTCCATCAGCTGTAGATGTAACTTCACCACTATGATTAGGGTGAGTATAGTTATTACTTGCTGGTAATGCTTCAAAAGCTGGAGGTGATCCAGCTCCTGTTGAGGTTAATACTTGTCCATCTGTACCCGGACCTACTGCAACTGGATCTCCAGAAGCATCGTATGTAATTATCTGTCCATCTGTACCTCCTGCCATCTTAGCAAGGGTTACTGCATTGTCTTCTAGACTTACTTTCGCTGTGTTAGCAGTTCTTTCTGTATTTATAGCATTAGCTAATTTATCGGTGGTGACAGCATCATCAGCTATTGCATTTGTTTTTACTTGTGTTAATGCCATTAATCAGCTGCCTCCGGTGTATTACCTGCTGCTACCCATTCTAGGTATTTTTGGTAGTCTGCATTTGCCTCATCAAATGGAATGAATGATCTCTTCCCATCTGCATTCGTTCTGATTACTGTAGCTTGTTTACCAGCAGCAGTTTTTTTATGTAGTTTGTAAGTCATAGTTCAGCCTCGATTTTAATACCACCATTAGCAGTATTAGTGACAACTACTATTTCGTTATCATCACCAATGTCAGTATGAGTAGCGTTGAATTGCATAAAAGCAGAAGGGAAAGTTACATTAATATCATCCATAGTAAGGGCAGGTGTATTAGAACCTGATCCTATAACTCTTAATCCATCACCAAATTCAGTAATAGTAGGCGTTGCTCTTAAATTATTTTGTCCGAAATATCCAACCCTTGTTTGATCTCCGGCACTTGTTAAATGACTTGCTCCAATACAGAATTGACCATCTTGAGTTGGAGTACCTACCTGTTGATAATATCTTTGGCAGTTATAAAGCTCATCTTGGAACTTCCTGTGCTCATAATCTGTGGCATAATTACCAACTTCTAGCTGAACACCTGTCAAATACCAAACATTATCTGCATGATCCCATAGGTTAACTTGGTTAGAAGTTGCTTTAAGTGCTCCGCCACTATTTGCTGCCCAACTAGTAGTGGCAGATTCATGATCGTCAGAATGACAGGCTAAATGGAAGGAAATTTGAAATCCAATACCATTATCATTAGTTATTGCATCTGATGTATTTCCTGAAAATGTTATTGTTTTCTTCTCCCAAGTATTAGCTGAACTAATTGAGTATTCATACAGAAGATGTTTATCAGCATCACGCTGTTGAATTTGTACGCAATAAGTACCAGTTTTATTAGACCTTACCCAGAAAGAAAGAGTGCAAGTTTTTGCACTACTTGTACCGTATGCAAGATGCTGTAAATCCTGTGCTTCTATTTTTGTTCGTACAAGACCATTCTGTCCAGCACCAGGAGTTTCTGTGTTACCTATATCAACTCTTAGGCTATTACTAAACTCATCAGGACTATCAGATACTTGCTTAATACGTGCGCTATCCCAATCAAAAGAAGATGTTCCAACTCCTTCCCAACGGTCTAGTGTATATAAATTACCAGTAACAACGTTGAAGTCATCTAAGCCAGCAGTAGAACCTCTTTGATTAACCTGCATTGCACCGTTAATTATTAAGTTGCGATTGCTTAAGTTGTTAGTAATATTTGCCGTACAAGTCTTATCAGAAGCTGTCAAAGATATAGCATTTGCAGTACCACTTACTGCTTGTATTCCGTTTACTTTTAATGTACTACTCATGATTTAGGATTGTCATCTTTTACCTTTTTAATAGTTTTTGCCCACTCTCCAGTTGCATCGACCTTTCCAGCAACTAAGTCTTTGTAAAGCAAATCTAATTGTTCTTTCAATAATGGATACTCACTAGCACGTGTTTTCCTTACCTTATGATTAGCTTCCCATTTATCTGCTTCAGTTTCAACAGCATTTAGTTCACTATCTGTAGGTTTTGTTATTCCACTTACATCCCAAGTTTTTATATAACTTCCTGAACCGTCATTTTGTAATACTAATTTAGTTTGACCTTTAAACAGTTCACTAACTTCAGTTTCTGTCTTACCTTTACTCATAAGATAAGATCTTACTTTAGCTGAAAAATTTGCCATTAGTCTCCCTCCGCAAAGCGAAAACCCCAAAAGAGGCTATAGTCATCATTAATGTCAACCCTAGCTCCTTCATCGTGCCAAGCATACATTTCAATGTAATCAGCATCTGATAAATCCCAAACCGCTGTTCCAACTTGGAATATTGCATTACCAGAATTCCCGAATGTTCGCATTTCAGATCTACCAATACCACCAGCACTAGAGTGGTTAAGCCATACTTTCATAAACTCATCTTCGTCTAAATGTTGTTGATGATTATCACCAACAGCTAGCTTCCATCCAAATAGATATTTACCTGCTCCACCTGTAGGAACGGTAAACTTATCATTAGTTGAATCCCAACCGGGATTATATGCTGCACTGTAGTTATTCCAATTAACAAATTTATGGTTAGTAGAATGGTCAATTTGCTCGTCACCAACCATAGAACAGACAAATCCGGGTTCCATGATTCCAAAGCCACCGTCAGCTTTAATATGACCTGTTACGGTTAAAGTTGAACTACTATAAGTAAGTCCAGAAGGTAGTCCTGTATCTCCAAATTCAAGAGTCCCAGCCGTAGAACTATTCTTTAATACTTGACCTGCAGTACCAATAGTTGCAGGTAACTTCAGTTCTAAATCTGATGCTGGATTTGTTGCAGGAGCTGCAATGCTCATGCCATTCCCACTTGCGTGGGGAAATTTTATTGATCCCATTATGGTTTCGGATATTTATCTTTTGTAGCTTTTATGGTAGCTTTCCATGCATCTATACCATTATGGTAAATGTCATCCAACTGATCGACCACAGAGGGATATTCAGCAGCTCTATCTCTTTTATATTTTTCATTATTATAGACTGTTTCTAGTCTTGTTATTTCTGCTTCTATCTCTGAATCTGAAGGTACAGACTCTCCGTTCATATCTCGCCAAGTTATATCTTCACCTCCTACCAAAACAAACTTTGCTTTAGGGCATAGAGACCTAATAGCATCATATTTAGCAGTCATTATGCTACTACCTCCATAAGTACTATTGAAGACGGTGAATTATCATCTTGAGCTTTATATTCAGGACCATCACTTGCACTATGTCCTACCATTTCTACATGGTAAATTGTTGCACTTGTTGTTGCAGGACTGTCTAAATAAGTAAAAGGAATTGCCATTCTTGCCCATCGGTCATTATTACCATCTGCTCTTATTCCGTAGTGAAATGTAGTATTATGAGTATTCTGTATTACAGTAGCACCTCTAAGTAATCTCAAACTACCATAAGCAGAAGTAGTGTTTCTATGAGTACTAAAGGATTGTCTGACCATTATTAGAATTTTATTACTATTTGATCTTGGTGTAATTGTAGCAGTTACTCCTGTATCTGTCCAAGTTGTATCGTTTATCTCTACAGCTGTTGTTGTTCCAGCAGTTACGACTTGAATAACTCCATGATTTCCTAAAGCAGCGGGAGCTACTACTTCTGCTTCTGCAATACCTGCTCCACCTGTAGCAAGTCCTGTCAGCGTATTTGCTGATCCGTTTAATACCAATGCCATTAGTGAATCACCCAACGTCCGTTTACAGTTACAGTGCCATTATTTGTTATAGGACCGACACTGTTAACGCCCTTACCAGAAGCTATTGAATAAGTTCCTGCAGATATTTCATCATCATTTTCATAACCACAACCATCTAATACTGTTGAAGCTATTCCTGTTAAAGCAGAACCATCACCAACAAAACTAGTTGCAGATAAAGCACCACTAGAAGAATTAAAAGTTAAATTACTTCCTGTCTTTGGTGGTAATGTTCCTGTATCTCCTGTTGCAAAGATTGGGTAACAACTTGTATCAGAAGATTCATCAGTTAAATTAACATTTACAGTTGTAACAGCTGATGTTGCCTGACTAGCTGTTCCTGTCAAGGCTCCTGCAAAAGTTCCTGTAGTTAATACACCAGCACCACTTGAATCAAATGTTAAATTAGTACCAGTTTTAGGAGCTTGATCTCCTGTTGGATCTGTAACAAAGACAACATTACATGATGTATCTGTTGATTCATCTGCAACAGGTATTGTAGTTGTACTTATATCAGCCCATTCAGGATCATTAGCGCCTATCTTTAAGAATTGACCAGCAGTTCCTTTAGCTAATCTCTGATCTCCTGAAGCATCTCTAAATAATATATCACCTCTAGTAGTTAAAGGAGTTGTGTATTGGGCTACTGTTACCCACTCCATACCGTTAGATGTGTACTTAAGGTATTTATCTGTACCTGAAGGATCATTATGTATATTTAACTTACCTTCATCAATAGTGTCATTTGCTATCTTAGAATTATCTACTGCAAGGTTCTGTATCTTAGCTCTAGCTACAGAGTTATCTGCAGGTACGTTAACTGATGTAGCTGAACCAATAAGGGTTACAAATACACTAGCACCAGATCCAGGAGCTGCTCCAAATATAATTGTATTACTATCTACAAGTGCAAAACCTTCAGCAGGTTGAGAAGTACCTGCGTTTGGTTTCTGTATAACACCATTTACACTAATTATTAATTGTCCAGCTGAAGTAACATTAGCTGCACTACTTCCATCTCTTAGGTCAAATGTTGTGTTAGAATAGTCTGGAGTACCAGATGTTGCACCTGCAGGTACGACTGTTAATAATTTATAATCTCCAACGGATGTAACGGCTGCATAATTTGAGCCGTCATATACTTTCATTGTATTAGCACCACCATCAAACCATAGATCACCCTCTTGTAAGGCACTACTATCTGGATGACTTGTAGGTGCTGTTGAATCTGTAGTTACTTGATATCTATCATTAAAATCACTTACAAGTGTTTGAGCACTAGCTACTCCAGCTTCATCTACTACCAATCTATGATAATCATAAGTATGTGTTGTAGAAGTCGTCTGGACTAACATACCTTTACCAGCTGCAATAGTAGTACTACGAAGTGACGTATCAATACCATTAATAGTTATTGTTGCATCTGATGTGATACTATCAGCATTTGTAGCTACACCTGATGAATTAACAACTAATCCACCAGCATCTGCAATAGACACAATAGTACCAGCATTACCACCTGGATCAGGATTACTTTCAGGGAAAGAGTTTATATCAGCAATTGGTACATAATTACCTGCATCAATAGCTGAAGCTGCTATTGCATCATTAACGGCTTTTGCAGTAGGTAACTGAACATCAGTAGAACTTCCGCCAACCGATGTGACGATGCTCTTGCCATCCAACATGTTAAGCTCACCAATATCAGAGGTAAGAGCCGTATTAGCTGCCAGAATAGATGCAGTACTTGAGTGCATACCAGCAAGCGTTGTGAGATCCCCGTCGAGGGGTTGGGATGTTGCTGCAATGTAAGCTTTGGTTGATTGTTGTGTAGGTGGTCTAGTAGCTGAATCAGTAGAAAAGTTATCTTCATCTAGAGGTCTAGAATCTACATAAGCTTTAGTTGATTGTTGTGATGGAGCTTTAGTTGCTGAATTTGTACTAAAATCATCTTCATCAATAAGTTCTGGAATTGTAGGTTTATTTAATATTTCACCCATTCCAGATGTAGCATTCCAATCTGATTGAACTTGAGCTGCTGGTATAGTAGGTTTATTTACTATAAAATTATCTCCAGAGGTAGAGTTCCAATCTGATTGAACATTAACTTCAGCACCTGCAGCTATACCATCTAATTTTGTATGGTCAGCATCAGTAAAAATATTAGAATCTGATGCATTACCTATAGCTTGTCTTATCTCGTCATTTGTTTGATCACCTGTAGCTCCGTCTTCCACGTTAATCATGGTACGAAGATTAGCAGGTGTAATTTCTTCTATAATACCAGCACCTGATGAGTCTCTACCTAATATTCTGTTAGTAGCTGATACATTCTGTATTTTAGCATAGGTTAAAGCATTAGCTCCAATCTGATCAGCAGTTACAGCTCCATCTTTAATCTTAGCTGATGTGATTTGACCATCTCTTATATCTGCTGTTACTATTTCTTGATCTACTTGCTCTTGTGCTGAAAAGAGTAATTGTGTTTCATTATTATTTAAGTCTGTTGCTCTAATAGAAGATCCTGCAGCAAAGGTGGCTTTGGATGTGTTTACATCAGTATCTCTATATACTCTTACGACTTCAGTATTAGCTGGTGTGTAGTCAGTGGGTGAAGTTTTAAAAACTACATTCGTACCAGTTACATCATAATGTGTTCCTTGAGTTTTTGCAGTACCATTCACTGTTACATGAACGTCTGATTTCTGGTAATATTCAAATGGATACGAAAAGCTGGTGGTACTGCCATTCGCGGTGTGATAAATTTCAGTTTGTTTATGTGTATGAGCCATAATTAATATTTAATACAGGCTAAAAGAGCCACGTTTCTTGGTCTTGTTTCTGTTCCACCGCCTGATTGATTTTGGACTGATATATTATGAGTATGTGTACTATTGGTTGTATCTGTTGTTCCGCTATGTTGATGTGCAGTTGATGATGTTGAATAGGTAATATTATCTAAATCACCTGCACTAGGAATTGGACCACCACCTGAACCTGATGGGCTCTGGTTGGCATGTTGTAATTCTTGAGTTATGTCATGGTCATGACTACCATCATTATTTGTAGTAAACGTATGAGTATGAGCACCGCCTGTACCAGTAGTAGCTACGTGAGTATGGCTCTCCATTAACTGAGTTTGGGTTGTTCTAATACCTCTGCTTTGATCTATATTTCTACCATCATCCCAACCTCTAATAAATTCACCACGTAAGTCAGGTAAAGTAGCACCTATTATAGCATATAATACAGAGAAATCTGAACTAACACCCTGCACAGTACCACTACCATTTGGTATACTATCTCCATTACATTTCAAATATCCTGTAGGAGCTGAAGTACCACCATACCATATAACACATCCTGGAGGATTAAAACCATAACCTGCAGCTGTTGTCTGATTAATCTTAGTAGGATCTACAGCATCATTAGCTATTTGGATTGTATTAACAGCATTGTCTGCTATCTTATCATTTGTTACAGCATCATTTGCTATCTTAGATTCGTTAACTGCTGTAGCTGCTATCTGTGCAGTTGATATAGCTAAACTTGCTAACTTACCTCCAGTTATACTTCCATCAATTATCTCATTATTTCCAATACTATTGTCAGCCATGTTAGCTTGTTCAATAGCATTATTCTGTATAACCCAGTCACTAGAACTATTAACTTGTATATCTCCTTTGTCACCTAAAGAAAAGGCAACAGAGTTATCATCTTTTAATGTACCGAACTCTTGTGCAGCATAGAGTAACTGAGTATTATTTTCATTTAGATCTGAAGCTCTAATAGAACTACCAGCTGCATAAGTAGTTTTAATTGCATCTATGTCTGTATCTCTAAAGATACGAATAGTAGCATTGTCAGCAGGAGCAGTGTTAAAGTTAATAACAGTATTTGCTCCTGATTGGACAATAGTATAATGTGTATTAAGAGACTTAGTTACTCCTCCTAACTGTACCCTTAGATCAGCAGTACTCATAAAAGGGAAGGTAACAGAGAAGTCCCTGTTACCAGTTGTAGTTTGAGTATAGGTCTTCTCTGTTATGTATGCCATTATTTAGCCATGTTAAGTGTTTCAGTTAATCCAGCATCCTCATATAATTGATCTAAATCACCTTTTTGTAGATTCATATCAGCATTAAGTTTGTCATATTCACGTTGTCTAATACCAGATAGTATAGGATCATCGAGATTATTTTCAGCTAAACGTTTACATTCATCATAAGCTGTTCTAAGACGAGCAAATATCCGTTCAAACTTACCAATATCTAAAATTTCAGAAGTTATAAAACCTCTACGTTGAGCTTGGATAATGTTTTTAAATCCTTTATATACTGTACCATCAGGAGCTGTGTAAGAAAGTCTATTAGCATCTTTCATTATTTCATTTACTTTCTCTTTATAGATACCCATTTCACCCATCTTTGTATTGATAGCTGTGATTTCATGGTTCTCTAAAACAACACCACGTTGACTTACTCTCATATTAGGTGAACTATTAAACTCAATATCAATTAAGAATTGTCTTTCTTTAGAAGGTCGTGAGGTTACTTTCATCGGTCCTCTATTCCAAACCCTTAAGAACCAATTATCTTCTTTACCAATTTCTTGTCCATCAATAGGATCTACTACAGAAGTTAAAGCACGTTCAGGATCAAAAGCATCTAACCAAGCATTTCTATTTCTTAAATGATCATCTAATTCAGAACGTATTTGACGTAGTTGAGGGTATAATAATTTACCAAATTCGTTTCTTAAGCTACCTAAAGGTGCGAAGTTGTTACCGAATGAAGTTACCCATCTAGAAGCTGCAGCACCGTTACCTTGTAAGACATCAAACATAGGTTCTAGTTGAGATAGAACTGATCTATTAGTAACAGCTGAACCTAGTACAAATGTTAATTTATTAAATAAATCTTCTTGTGCAGCAGATGTTAAACTATCGAAATTATCTACAACATCAATTGTTAAAGATAACCAATCACCTATTGGACCCATCCATTCATAACTAACTTGTTTATCAGTTCCGGGTACTTGACATGATTTCTTTTTCCATCCACTTCGTATACGTTGTTTTTGTACAGCTTTATTGTAATGACCAGTACCAGTACATCTATCATTAACCATAGCCATACCAGCCATAGTAACCATTAAACTTCCTATAGCAGCTTTACCTTTAACTTCATACCGAAGAGTTTCAAAGGTATCAAACATGAACTCATCAACTGGTTTACCTTTACTTGTTAGTATTTCGGCTATTTCTTTAGGATCAAAATCTGTAACTTTCTTCATACCCAATGGACCCCACAACTTTTGATAATCAGCAGATAACACACCTGCAGGGCTCCACTTACCGAATGTATCTATAACATTAGCAGTGGTCTTAGGGAACCATATAAAGGATCTAGCAGCAGGGAATCGTTTAATAAATTCATTCATCCCTTCTGTAATAGGTGAGTTTGCATTAAGTGCTATCTCACCAGAAGCATAATCTATAGCATCATTTTTGATCATCCCATCAGCACCAACAAATGTATCATAGATTTCATCAGTTGCTTTTTTAAAACTTGCTTCAGTTATCTCTTCACCTGCTTGAGCTAATTTATTAAATGCACGATACTTAGCTTCTGTACTAGCAAGCACTGATTTAGAAAAACCATCAAGTGCTGACATAGCATTACCACCAAATCTTAGTACAGGGTCTTGAGCTAAAGCATCTAAATCATCATAAACACTTAATAACATTAGACCACCATCTTCACCATTCTCTGAAGCTGCATGAGCCCAAGATCTTAAACCTTCTAAACCTCTAACCTCTTGTATTGCAATATCATCACGCATTACATAACTAACTTCTTTAGGATTTATAGAAGCTTTTCTAAATACTAATCTTAAATGATCTGTTGCTTTCTGTAAGGTATCATCAAGTGAGAAGTGAGCTACCATAGCTTTCTTAGCTTTAGCAAGATCACCATGAGCTACAGCACCAACAATAGTAGCAGAACCTTTACCTAGTAAACCAGTTAAGTTACCTACTCCAGCATTAACAGGAGTTGACATAGCTGATAGTGCAGAGTTAAACAAATTACTCCACATAGCTTTATTAACTATAGAAGGTACATTAGGGTTGCCATCATATATAGCTTTTCTAAAGGTTGCTAAATTATCACCTGCCCATGCATGAAGTTTATAAAGGCTATCTACATTACCATCAGTAAATTCATTAGCTAATAGTAAAGGTCTAAGGAATTGAGGGTTCTCTCTAGCTACAGTTTTTAATGTATTAGACCAAGTTTTTGCTTTAGGTATGATATCTGTTAATTTAGCGTTAGAGTTAGCTAGTATCGTATCGGCTGTAGCATTGATAACACTTTTATCACCTGTAGCAACAGCTTCTTTCCAGTCTCTCATATTTGAAAGCATAGTAGATGCTTCAAAATTAGCAAGACCTTTTTCTACTTGTAATACTTCTAAACGATCTGCCATAGCATCTACAGTTCTTAGAACAGAGATATTATCTTCCATTAATCTAGCACCTTCTGAGAAGTCTGCTATTTGACCAGCTTCCGAAGTAAGTAAATATGCTCTAGCTTTTTGTACATCAAGATCAGCTAATTGAGTTTTTAATTGTTTAACAGCTGCATTTATACCTTTCTTACCTGTAATCCTAATTGCAGATCCTTCTATAGATTTTTTAAATTCATCTAATATTCCAATAATATCATCAGGTGATACCCTAGGATCTAAGATTGTAGCTGCTAATCTTTTACCTGCAGCATCCATCATTTGAGCTGAGATTAGTTTGTTATTTTTTAATCTTTTACTAACAGGACCAGCTTCTTTTAATTGATCAGAAAGTTCAGATACAAGTGTTCTGTTAGATAGATTCTTTAATTCAATACCTTCTTTTCTAGTAGCTTCATGTACAAGATTACCTATACGTCCCCAACTAGAATCAATATTATTTTGAATTTGAGAAGCATCTGCACCTGCACCTACAACACCATCAGTATCTTTTGTTCTAACTAAAGTTTCAGTTTCATCAAATTGATTCCAATCAATAGCAGGTTCACCTTTGCTTATATAATATTCATTAAGAAGATTTAATTCTTTTTCTTTACGTGCATAGTTTCTTAATACTTTATCCTCTATAGGTTTATCAGAGAATTTAATATCAGAGAATTCATCCTTAACTAAAGTATCTATATTTTTATTATCTTTAGATATGAATTTAGAAGTACGTTTAATACTTCTACCACCTTTAAGTAAATAAGCAGATCCTTCAATGACACTAGCAAATATATTAAATATAGCACCTTCTGCTACATTCTTAGAACGTTTCTCACCTGCACTGTCATCAGCATCTGTTGCCCAACTATCTGGTATCCATTGATAAGTTTTAGGGAAGTATGTTTTTAACACACCAAAGAGATTATCATCTTCTTGGTTCTGTTCTGCTACATAATCTACAGCAACACCAGTACCTGTATCAGCACCAAACTTAGCAAACCATTGGAATGATTTACTGTTTCCTAATGTTCGTAACCAAGGTGCAGCTTGTGCAGATGCATGTGCCTTAGCACCAGCTTGCAATAGTTTAGATCTAAGACCTAATGAAGGTATTATAAGACCTGATATATTACGAAGAGCTTGAGTTGTCTCTTCTTCATATTTAGGTAGTTTAGGTATGTCATATTTACCACCGTCAGCTGAAGCTAGGTTAATAACATCTATAAGTGTATCAGCTATACCTACAACAGGTGCAGCATTTTCATATAGATTCCTACCTGTACCTTCAACTATGTCTTGTGCAACTCCTAAAGCACCCGGTCTTCTAACAGGTTGACCAGCTTCTTTACGATCTTCATAGACCTGTTTCATGCTTCGGATTCCTTCCGAAGGTTGTTCTTCCGTAGAAGGTTGAATTTGATCAGGTTTTTCTTCAGTATCCGTAGGTACTGTTAAATCTGATTCAAATCCTATATTATTTATATTCATAATTAAGCTGATGGATATGTGTTTGTGATTGCATCTCCTTCATAAGATTCAGGTGGTGACCATTTTTCAATAACTTCCTCTTTGATTTTTTCCTTTTGTTCCTTTTTAGTAAGTGAAAGTTCGGAGCTTACTTTTTCTCTAGTTGCATCTAATCCAATCAAAGCTTGGTATGTTCTATTTATTACTTGAGGTGACATAGCTTCTGGTCCTAAAAATTCCCAAGCATAAGTAAGTGAACCATTATTTAGTTCAACTAGGTTTTGATCCTTTGCTAAAGCATCACGTACTTCAACATCACCAGTAGGTATTTGTTTTAGTAACTCCTTTAAATTCAAAGTTTTAAGTAATGGATCTTTTGAATCTAATGAAGCGATAAGAGCCTCTGCTTGTCTACGAAGTAAAACAGAAGGTTGTATACCTAATGAATGTGCTTTTATTTTTACTTCTTCTGATATGAAAATCGGTTGACCTTCAGTAGGTGTTTTTAAGGAACCAATTATATCTTCTCTAGTTAATATTGATTCAGAAGTATCTAGTGCAGTATCTAATACAGTTTTCCCTGGTTTTTTTGAAGCGGCAAGAAGAGCTTTATTTAGGTTAATATTATACTCTAATAAATCTTTTGATGTTGTTTTTTTAGTAGCTTCAATTTGCCCATACCTTATAGGTGCATAATGTTTGTATTCACCATTTTTATTAGGTGTGAATTTACCACCATAAGTTGGATCTTCTTCTCTACCTTTACTAAAAAACCCTTCTGATGTTAACCAATCTCTCCATTGTTTATCACTTTTTTCTTTTGCATATGGATCATTAGGATCTTGGTTCATTAAAAACCAATTACGTTTATCAACAATTTCATCAACCATATGAACTAATTCACCTGTAAGTTCACTATCAATTTTTAGAGTTTGATTTAAACCTTGATCTATGATTAATGATTTAACTTCTTTTGTTGAAGCAACTCTATCAGGAAATTTAACTGTTTCTAAAAGTTTAGTTTCTTTATTATATTGTGCTAATAGTTCTCTTTTTAACTTATCATTTTTGATAGCATTTATCTGTGCTAACATACCTTGATCATTACCTAAAGAACCTCGTTTATGACCCGTCAGATACATTTCAAATGGTTTACGTTCTTGATTATAAACCGATTCAGAGTTGTTAAACTGATCAAAATTTAATGAAGATTTATAAGCTTTATCATTCATATCTCCACCAACACTAATAAAAGCATCTTGAGCATTATTTACATCTTTTAATGAACCCTCACCTTTTCTATAAGCAGCATCAGCATTAATTAGATTCTGTTTAGCACCTGCTATTTGGTTATTTATAGATATTTGTGAAGCCTCAGAGACACCAGCTTCTATACGATTCCATTGCTTTTGATCAAGAATTATTTCAGCTGTATCTCCTGAAGGATGATCAATAATATTACCATTTTTTAACCCTTGAAATTCAGCAAAAGTTAGTTTACCAGTTCTAGCAAGAGCATATAATTCATTTCCTAATTGCTGTTTAGCGTAATTATTAGCCCATGATATTTGCTCTTCTGTTGCTTTAACACCTTCTTTTAAATTTAATTCATTTAATTTTGAGCCTTTGATCTCTAAGAATCTGCTTTGAGTTAAAGATGATAATTCAGTACCACCTTGCCCATTTGCAGTCATTATATTTCTAGCATTATCTATTCTATCTGAAAAAGCTGATGCTCTTTCAGTTAACATGTTAGATCTAAAACTAGTATTTGCTGCACCCTTATGCGTCCTTGCTGCGCGTTGTGTTTCAGGTGCTATTAAAGCTCCTATAGCTTCAGGAGATACAACACCAAAACTCGGAGCATAATGATCTCTAAAGAATTGTAAATAATGATTTGCATCAGGATTGTCGGTTGTATATTTCGCCCACTTCTCTTTTTCAGCTCCTTCAAGACTTCCTTCCCATGTCTTAAATGCTTCTGGACCTGTTATAACTAATCTACCTATTTGCCATTCTTGTATTCTTAAACCTTCACCTGCACTTCTTTCTAGTAATAGCTTTTCTAATTTAGGATTTATTGTGTAGCCCTTTTTTCTTTGATCAATAAGATGGTTTTTTAAATCAATATCATTTTTTATTATCTCACTAGTACCTTGTCGATATTTAGCAAACTCTTCAACAGCTAGTTTTTCACCCTTAGTATCTACAAGAGCAGCCAATTTTGCATTTGTTTTCTCTTGTTTTTTATCTTCACTTTTCTTTTGGTTCGCTTTGAAAGTTGATACAGCAGAACCCACTTGACCTGCTGTTTGTAAAAACTTTTGTGCAGTAGCTAAAGTAGTCTTACCACCATCAGCAGCTTCTACTTGTCTAGACCACTCAAGTTGATTTTCTAACCATTGCTGAGTTTGTCTTGATTGACGCTCATATATTTTAGTTAGTGGACCAGCAAAATCGGTAACTTCAGTAGGTACATAATGATTCCTTACTACCATTATACTACCTCCTTAAATTGTACATCAGTAAGATCATACCGAACACCTTCATAACCATTAGCCATCATAACAACAGCTTCAGGGAAAATCTTCTTAACTTCATCAGACATAGTACCAATGTACTGTTTAGTTTTACCAATATAATTAAACTTATAAATACCTAAACCAGAAATTGATTCACCTATCTTCTTAATGTTTTCTTTCAAACTTCTATCACTACCAAATGCAGCATATGTACTAGCAGCAGAACCAATGATACCTAATGCATCTTGGAATGCAGCAGCCCCTACATCTTGATATACAGGCTTAGGTGGTGCCATATCAGGATTCTTAATAAATACATTCTGAGCAAACATTTTCATTTGTTCTGCTCTAGTTTTACCAGCTTGTGCATAACCTTGTTTTTGCATTGCTTTAGTTCCTTTTATTAATGCATTTACCTGATCATTACCTTTCTTAAGATATTGTCCTAATTCAATTGCACTGATTCTATCTCTTGATTTTCCTAATCGACCAGAGGCTTTCATTTTATCACCTACATTTTCAGATAAGAAAGTCTTCCAATCCTCTTGGCTTTGGACAAACATGGCATCAACTGCTTCTCCATGCTTCTCTTGGATATCTGAATAAAAATTAGCTAGTCCAAGGTTACTGGCATCAATACCTTGTTCATATTGCATACGCTCAACATTGGTGAGACTAAGCGTTTGCATCCATTCACGCTCCCTAGCTTGGAGTTTGAATTCATAATTACGCTTCATCCGCTCATTGGCGGCTCTAGCTCCGGCTCCTAAACACACGGCAAAACTCTATAAAGGTTAGTTGGTTAGGTCCATGTTTTAATTCCCTTAGAAATTTGAACCCTAGGAATTTTAATAATTTTAAATGGACCTTGTTACGTTTATCAACAATGTTCCACAGTAGCTTTTCATCTCTACTTTCTACATAACGCTTTGCTTCTCTTACAAAGGTCAAGGGGTAGTCATGAATAGCGTTTGTGCATAGCATCCATATTTGTCCTCCAGCATCTACTCCAGCCATACCAGCAGTCTTGCCGTTAGGCACTACAAAGTATACGCAGGAGGGTTTGTGAACGGCATCTAGCAAAGCTTCTGTGGCATCTACACCATGACCTTCTTCGACCTCTCTTCGGTCATCAGGACGTAGATTAGAGGCTACTTCAAGAGCAGCCTCCATTGTGATTGGGTGGATGTATTTAGACAAGTTTGTAATTCTGGTTGGTATAATCTCCTTCCCATGTCATTGAATACAATGTAGCAGGTGTAGGATGTGTTGACTTAAGTGTTAAAGTTAAGTTTTTATTCTTTTCATATGTAGGTACTACTTGAGTAGCTTCTTCATTAATCTGTACTCTGTTAGCACCATACTGATCTGATATAGTAGGTTCCCATGTTTCAGTATAACTAGGTTTACCTATTCTATCTATAGTAGTTGAATATAATCCACTAGAACCAAAGTTTAATTTAACTCTATGTATTACTAAAGAACCATTAATTAAATTACGCCATGAATCACCAGATTGTTGTCCATAATAAATGGTTGGGAATTTGATTTGCATATCAAACTGATAACCAAGTATTATATTATTAGCAGGTGTTACATCATCTCCAGTACTACCATCTTCTACATATTGTGGATCATATGTTTTCCAATTACCTGGTAGACTTACCTTAGTAACACCACTTTCAACATAGGTTGATACATTTTCTGAGCGACCTTGAAATGTTAGATCTGTAGCACTAGGTACAACATATACTGATAACTGACCTGAACTATTATTAAATCCAGTAGGTAAATTAAATACAGTACGATCATTATCAGCTTCATATGTTAAAGAAGATGATGCAACTGATTTAGCATTATCTAAATGGATTCTATATGAAATATCATCAGTAGTATCATTAACAGTATTCATATTATCATTGATTTCAAATTCACCTGTATCTGATTTCAATGCAAATTTTTGTAATACATCTTTGCTACTATTTCTAACTACAACATATAAAGCATCATCTAGTACAGCATGATGTTCTATAGTACCCATTAATTCCCATGTAAACCATGCAGCTTGTAAACGTTTCTCACTTGAATTAAAATACTTATATCCATATAAAGTAGAAGTACCTTTTTTGCTGAAGAAAATTATACCATTCTCTCTAGAGTTAGAGACTAGTTCTAAATCTTTATCAAATAATTTATTAACAATCTTTGTTTGATCTACAACAATAGGTTCACCTTCACGTAATACTTTAGCTACTTCCCAGAATCTAGAATACTTACCAGCATTATCTAAGAAACCTATAGTAGTACCTAATGATATAGGATTAGTTTTTACATTAAAATTATAAGTAGATAAAGCATTAATCTTAGCAGTCTGTGGACTTAAAACATCAGAGTCAGTAGTCAGCATAAATTGTTGATTCTTAGTAAATAATACTAGACCACTGTTTACTTGTATACCATCATATACTATAGCAGGTGTTTCAGAGCTACAAGATAAATCAATATTATCAGTTGCAGTATATGTAATAGCAGATCTTGGCCAATAATTATAAAAGTCTCCAGGTCTAGACATGATTACATTTTCATCACTGAGCATAACCATTCTATTTCTAAAGAAGATCATTTTATTAATTTTATAACCAATAAAAGATGGCTCAGGTACAGTAGTAGTATTACCTGCTGTACATTTATCCCATACAATTTGATCAACAGCAAATGTACCATCAGCTTGTCTAACTATTTGTATAGGCATTGTGCCTTGATCTAATTCGATTTTCCGACCAGGTTCAGGGCACTCTTCCCATACACCAGGACCATCTCTATCATTGGCACCAAAGAATTTTACATAATAATCATCTTCATTAGCTATACTATTCTTTACTTTAACTACATAACCATGTTTACATTGTGTAGGTAAATCAGTTATATCATTACATTCTGAAGTAATTACATTAAGTAATTCACCTGTAGGAGAAGCTACATTAAATGCTGTACCATTTGTAAGATATATACCATTACCTATAATTTGTACTTCTGATGACGTAAATTCACTAGTTGCAACTATATCTGTATATAAATCACCTAATATACTTTCAGCTGTTACTGTTGTTTTAGTATCAAATGATGTAGGAGTAGGTCTTATAAGTCCTAAGTTAGCTTGTACTTCACCGCTACTAACTTCTGTAACTGTTACTTTATAGTAACCATCTTTCATCCATAAATAGAAGTAATCATCTTTTACCCAACCTTCACCACCATATAATAAATCATAAGTAGTAGTATATCTAGCTTGATATGTTACATTAGAACCTGAACCATACGGAACTGATTGTCCTATTGTAGATATTCTAAAGTAAAGATTTGTTCTACCTGTAGCACCTGAATTATTAACACTAATATTATACTGATGAGATCCTGATGTTGCATCATCTGTATGAGAACTACCACTACTAACAGCAAAAATTTCTGTTCCAATATTTGGTGCCCAAGCATCTCTACTATCACCAGCTGAATCATCACATCTAGTATTTTGTGAATTCCTTGAAGCTCTAGCTACCATATTACCACTACCGTCACAATAGTTATTACTAGAAGCTACAAGCTCAACTTTAAGTCTAGTAGCTGTAGATGATGTTACAGTATTATTATTATTAAATAAATTAACTGCATACTGATTAGCATATGCAACCTTCTTTAACTCTATATAAGCTTCATGAGGTCTAACAGGTTCAACTGTTGTAGCCATAGCTACTGTCTTAGTACGATTAGTTACATAAGTATAATCGTTAAGAGTTAAGGTTTGTATATCTTCATCATCAGTATGAGTTAAGTAATTAGTTAATGCAGTAGCTGTACCTGAATCATATGTTACAGTTTTTTCTGAACCATCTGTACAACTCCACATTTTAAGTACACCAGTTCTAGATATTTGTCCTATATATTGTTCATTTTCATCTCTATAATAATGAAACCATCTGCCATTTGTTACAGAATTATTAGATCCATCACTTAATGATGAAATTAATTTACCACCTGGACGCTTCGTAAGTCCCTGTACTATATCAGGGAATACATTCTTAGCTTCTACTACTTGTCCAGGTAATTTTAATTCATCAGGTTGTTGTGATATACCACCGGAGTAGTTTGGTATTGTTTGAGTAATAGTTGCCATTAGCGTCTCAAGGAATTATATGGTTGATAAGAGTGATAAACACTATCATGTGGAAGTCCAAAGAATGATGGATCAGCTTTATCACACTCATACTCTAGGCAAGCTGCTCTAGATTTAAATTCATCTTCCTTCAATAGTTGAGCAAGCTGAGCATTCGATACAAGCTGTGTAGCAGCCCTTACAGCAGCCCTATAAGTTATGTAACGTTGGAATGGGTTAGGAAGATCTTCAAACGCATACAGCGTCACTAGATCAAGGTACAGAGTCTGTGTAAATACATCAGTATGGTTAACTAAATCATAAAGTCTTCCATTTCTCATTACAACATCTTTAGATCTATCTTTTAATCCATCATTAATATCATACCTCAATGCATTATTAGGTATAGTTATATAACCATTAGCATCAGGTTCTGTAGATATATGATATTCAGTATTAAAATGCCAGCCTTCATTCTGGACATCTTTATTTACTTCGTTTAATATATTATATATAAATGAAACTTCAGGGTTCTCATAATTTAGAGTTGTTACTGGAGCCTGACCTATGCTACCCAAGATTGAGTTCACTGCGGATAGTTCGGTATCGGTGTCTGTTGTCGAGGTAGCCATAGTTAAAAAAAAAGGGGGAGCCGAAGCCCCCCATAGATGTTGGTTAAAATTATATGCTTAGAATGCAGCGTTACCAGATGAACCAGCAGCAGCACCAGCAACAAGTTCAACAGCAGCAGCTGGATTAAGATAATCAGCTCCCATTGCTAAACGTCCTAGAATGACATCGCCCTGATAAATCACGGATACATCACCAGATGTTACTTGTACTTGTGGACCAATCGCTTCTACAATACCTGCAGCTTCTCTCTGGAAGATAAGACCACAAGAGTTAGCGAATTCTGTTTCTTCACCGTACTCGTTATTGATTCCAGCTACATCGTTTGCAGCATCTTCAATAGCTTCACCGACAAATGAGCCGACGTTGCCAGGAGAAGTTACTCCAGGGTTAGTAGCGGAAGCAGAGCCATACTTAGTACCATACTGTGAGAAGAATGGGATGTTCATTGACTTGAAGACTTTGATACCTGCAATTTCAATGATTCCATTTCCACTCTGTAAAGCAGAACCTTGTACGTCCCTGTTAACAAGACCATTAGTACCTACCGCTTGGATAAGTTCATAGTATTGTCTTGGGTTTAGAACACCTACACGTCCTTCAGAACTTATACCCTTCTCATCTAATGCAGCTGCAGCATCATAGAATGCAGCAATTAGAGAAGCAGGAACATAAGCATCAGCACCACTGTTGTTATTACCAACACGAATCTGTGTTCCACCTGGTTCTACGAAACCAGACTTAGTTATTGGAGAAGCAGCTCTAGCTCCACGTGCAATAGCACGGAATACTAGTCTATCATACTTCTGTGCAAGAGCATATCCAATCTTCTTAGATATTTCTCCACGTAACTCATAGTGAGCAAGCGTTTCATCTAATTCATAAACGAAAGCTGAACTGATAAGTAGATCATCACACTTGATAACCTTCTGAGCTACTGGAGGTGCTCCATCGGAGTTACCAAGTATTGAATTACCAGGTGTATGGAATTCAGCTTTGGTATGTCCTGTGTAAATAAATTGTAATGAGGATCCATTCTTTAGGGTTCTCTTCATTACAAGGTCACGAGCTATTGCATTATGCTCGAAACCTTTGAACATTTCGCCCGAAAACAATTTCAGGCAAAGCGCTCTCCGTTGGTCATTATTAGCAACTGCACCATTAGCAGCGGTTCCAACGGTTACCGACGCCTGATGCGCGGTACTTTGTTGAGCCATTGTTATAAAATAAAGTTATATGTACGTTCTCAGCTGAAATTTTTGCGCTTATTTTGTGGTCTATCCCACCGTCTAGACGGCTAATGGTATCCTGCGTACAGGGCAAAAGCCAATTAGGAAGAGGTCCGACACTGAGGTGCCTCTTCCCTGTGGTAGTTTAGATGAGTACCTTCAATAAAAATGAATACGGATAGCAGCATGAAAACCACTATCCATAATTCATTAATCTTACTCACCCAAGAGAGCTTCCTCAAGAGATTGAGGTTCCCACTCTTCTTTTTTCTTTTCATCTTCAGTAATAACTACGGAAGAATCTAGCGACAATTTAGTAACTGACGCTGGAGCTTGATTACTTTGTTGTGACATTAGAAACTATACTTGGCACCTATTTTTGTACCATATGCTGTGTCAGCAGTCTCATCAGTTTTGAATGAAACTTCTCCATAAACACCTAGCTTCTCTGATGCTGCTACGGAACCTCCGAGCTTACCTGAGAAGTCAGTGTTACCATCTACTCCATCAGCTGCAGTGAATGCTGGACCACCTTGAACATAGTATCCAAGTTGTCCTACCTCACCTTCATAACCAATGTGAATATCGGTTGTTCTGGATGTATAATCATTACCTGTATAAGATGCGTTTGACTCAGCGTTTACATAGACGCCAGCCATTGCAGGAGCTGAAGCAAATGAGATTGTAGCTAGGGCTAGTGCAATTGATTTCATGTTAAAATTTTTAAGATTTTTTAGTGTACTCTACACCACGATACTTGAGGGTCATAATGATCTCCAGTATCACAGCCCCGTTCCATGCTGTGATGTCATGCGACCTTGTTAAAGGTTGAACGGACGTGGTGTTAAACGATTGGTGTGACCTCTTTAGCCGCTAGGTCGAGCGGGAAATTATGTGCGTTTCTTTCATGCATTACTTCCATACCTAAGTTGGCACGGTTGAGCACGTCAGCCCAAGTGGGAACCACTCTACCATGGGACTCAACGACTGATTGATTGAAGTTGAAACCGTTGAGATTAAAAGCCATAGTGCAGACTCCCATACTGGTGAGCCATATGCCCACGACTGGCCAAGTAGCAAGGAAGAAATGAAGAGAACGGCTATTATTAAAGCTAGCATATTGGAAAATCAACCTGCCAAAGTAGCCATGAGCAGCGACGATGTTATACGTCTCCTCCTCTTGACCAAATTTATAACCATAATTCTGAGATTCATTCTCAGTTGTTTCACGGAGGAGCGAAGAAGTAACAAGACTTCCGTGCATAGCAGCGAATAAAGCTCCACCGAATACCCCTGCAACACCGAGCATGTGGAAAGGATGCATAAGAATATTATGTTCTGCCTGAAAGACAAACATAAAATTGAAAGTGCCTGAAATACCAAGAGGCATACCATCACTGAAACTCCCTTGACCGAATGGGTATACAAGGAAGACTGCAAAAGCTGCAGACACAGGTGCGGAGTACGCAATTGGAATCCAAGGTCGTGCTCCTAATCTATAACTAAGTTCCCATTGGCGTCCCATGTAAGCTGCGATGCCGATGAGAAAGTGGAACACAATGAGTTGATATGGTCCTCCGTTATACAACCACTCGTCGAGGGTTGCAGCTTCCCAGATTGGGTAGAAGTGAAGACCGATTGCGTTAGATGACGGGACGACTGCCCCTGAGATAATGTTGTTTCCATAGAGTAGAGAACCTGCGACGGGTTCGCGAATGCCATCTATGTCAACTGGAGGAGCCGCAATAAACGCAATAATAAATGCTGTTGTTGCTGTTAGTAGTGCAGGGATCATTAGGACACCGAACCAACCAACGTAAAGTCGGTTATCGGTACTAGTAACCCAGTCACAAAAACTCTGCCAGTTGTTAGATGGTTTTGTTAATGTTACTGTAGTTGCCATTTAAAAAATGCCAGGAATAATTTGTCCAGTGAATATGTATGAACCAAGGGCTGCTACAAAACCTAGCATAGCTAGTTGACCGTTTACACGTTCAGCATTATCGAAGTAATCTTGCTCAATTACTTGTGCTTGTGCTTCAGTTGCGAATCTGTTTTGGCGTCCACCTTGTTCAGTTGTAGTAGTCATTAATAATAAATAGTAAAAGTGCGTGTTGGCAGGGACGATCTTTCGGGCTGCCGCTAACACTTTAGAATTTTACATCAGATCTTTCTAATTTCTCCATGAGATCCTGTCTATAAGCTGGATCTTTTTCATATCTAGGGTCGCTCATAGCAGAAACGACTTCAGCTTGACTTCTAAATGTATCTGTTGAGGTTGATGGTGGTTTACCTGATAACATAGTTCCTTCGTATCCGTTAACGTTTTCATATTGTGCTTTTAATCCAGCAACTGCTAATTTAATAGCACCTACATTTCCTGAACTAACTAATTCATCGAAAGCTTCTACAGAAGATCTTTCAAGATTATCAGCAGCCCATTGGACTAATTCACCGTATTCTTTTTCACCTCCAGCTGCAGACTTAACTTCTGCTATATCATTTGTAGTTAAATCAACTGGATCGGTTTGTACATTTTGATCAATCGGGTTAGCTTTTTGAGCTTGAAGATATGCAGCTAGCAAATCTTGACCACTCATTTCACCTAACTTATTGATGGTTTCTTCAGATAATGTTTTATCATTATCCCAATATTCAGCTGCAGCTTCATTAACTAATGCTAAAGCTGGAGAATCTTCCTTAGTTTCTTCCTTTTCTTCTGATACTTCGTCGGATTCTTGAACCTCAGATTCGTTAGTTGTTTCGTTATCTTGATTACTTTCCTCTCCAAGTTTTCGTTGGAGTTCAACATAAGCTTTTTCTAAATCCTCCGCACTTCTATATTTACCTGCTAACAGTTGCTCTTGCTGAGCCTCCATTTCTTCTCCAACTTTTAGAGACTCTTGTTCAGCTTCTGTTAAATTATTCTCCGTGGTAACTGTATCAGTACCAGGATCATAAGTCATTGTTTCTGCCATAATTATTCTTCAGGTGGTTGAGTGACAGCATTTAAACTAGCATTCTTACTTGGATCTACTAGTGGTGCATTAGCTAACTGACCAGCTTGCTCTACCATAGCTTGTTGAGCAGCTGCTTGTTGTGCTTGCGCTTGTTCTTGCTGTATTTCTTGTTCAGTCTTAACTAGATTTAATACATCTATACCTTGAGCAGCGGCTAATCTCTTGATAGCTTCTGATGGATTTATGAATTGCATCAATGCTTCTGGTCCTAATGTCTGAGCAATAGTACCTATGAATTGAGTTAGACTTTCTCTATCTTGACCTCTACCTAATGCATTAACACCTGCCACAATTTGTGGACGTACTAAATCTTTAGGTATTTTAGGTATCTCCTTACTACGTTGTAAAATTAAGAGAGTTCTATTCAAGTATGGTATTAAGAATTCAATAGTTAGTAATGAGAATATACCACCTAACTGTTGTTCTAATTCCATCTGCGTGAGGCGTACCTCTTCCGCAGTTGTGCGTTCTGATTGTCTGATGTTCAATTGCATGAACGCTTCAGCAATTCTTCTCTCTAATTGTTGAGCCATGTTAGCAGCTGTACCGAAGTCAGCTGTCTTACCTACCTGTATAACAGCAACATCTTCTGGTCTACCCTGAATGATTGCACCGTTACCAGCTTGGGCTATAGTCTGTGGCTTTGTCGTGGATGATGGGCTTACTAGGAACACTACCTTAGCAGCTGCTGCAGAGCCTTCTACAAGTGCCTGAGAAAGTCCTTCAAGGGATCTCAAGTCACCAATAAATTCCTCTACTCTTCCTCTACCATAATCCTCACCATCTACTGTATTGAATCGGAGAACTAACCATGGACTTGCATTCTTTGGTGCTGTACTGCGGCTATTAGGAAGGATTTCATCATCCGCCTCTTGATGCCAGTTCCAACGACCAGATTTTTCGTCCAATTTGACACAGGTATACACCTCAACGTCTTCTCCATCTGCACCTGTTTTATTACCTACAACACTGTTAGGCTTAGGTTCCGGTAGCTCTTTACCTAAAATTTTTCTATTGATTTGTTCTTTTGTAACAATCTCTATGACGTTACCATTTCCATCTCGGTTAACTACATAACGATTGAGTGGGAAGTGTTTTAAACCATCTTTACCCATAAATATTAAAGCATTACCACCTACGATCAGATGTTTTAATGCTTGATGGACAACTACTCTATCACTAGAAGCTGCAATATAGTCCATGATCATTCTCTCTATCTTGGAGAAAGATAAGTCTAATTCACTTCTAATTTCTTTAGGTAGTTCGTCACCTATCTTATCGTCTCTTACTTGTAGCTTAAAGAATGTAGTTTGAGGAGGGAGTAACGCTAGCATTAATTTTGCAGCTAACGTTACTACTGCCTTAGCTCCTACACTTTGCCACGGAGTAACTAGATTTTTATGAGTAATATTTAAGTTTAAATCGTCTTGTATTAGATATGGTAACGTGAGTTTAGAACATTCAACTGCGGTGTCCAGAAATTGAGAACGATCCGAAGTTAATTTGTTATATCTCTCACGTGCATACATTAGTTAATGCCTCCAGTATCTGCTCCACCAGTTCCACCTGTATTTACATTAGGATCTAATGGTATTCTTAACTCTTTAGTACCTTGAGACATTTCGTTTCTAGGTTTTTTCTGTTTCTGTTCCCTAACCTGTGGGTTTATGTCTGTCTCGACACTCTCTTGCTCTGGCAATGGTCGCTCTGGCGCTGGTGGTGGCGGTGGTGGCGGTGCCAAAGGTGGCGGGTCAGGTACGTTGAATGAAACATTTCCTCCTCCCCAACACATTAGATTTCTTCCTCCATAATTGATTTAATATATTCAATCACGCTGGCTTGCCCAGCGCGATACATAATTGTTTCGATTGGTTCCTTTGGATGAATTGGTTTCCAACCGAAGTTTTCCTCAAGTCTTATTAATAACTTGTCCAACCTTTCGTTGTGAAGCTTAAGAGTATTGAGGGAGATTTTGGTTTGCATGTTCAAAAAAGGCTGGCATTCTGGCTCGCTTGGTCTCAGAAAATTCGGGTGCTTTACCCTCATACATTAACCGATCACTCGCATCTAGCCAAAATTTTTTGTCCAAATATTTATCGTAGGTATTTCTACCTAGTGGTTCTAATATCCAATTAATCGTGGCTTTCCTAAGTTTATCCAAAGAAGGAGAAGCAGATAGACCCAGCTCAGTACATACAAGGCTATTCGTTCCGACATGGATCTGCTCGTCCCTGGAGATATCGGCAGATACAGTACGAAGAGCAGCATCCCCATTAAACCTAAAGAAAGGGAGTAAAACGAAGAAGATAGCCCGTTCTGCGACCAAAGCTTTGGTAATTGTATGGTCAGGGTGTGAAATCCAAGCATCTCGTAATTTAATAGCTTCTTTTTCTGACTGTGAATCAGTGCCTAGGCTATTTGCTATATAACCTAGGGCTAAATCATGTTTCTCCTCGTCTTTAACATTTGATTCAAGGAGTTCTCTGGCATTATCGGGAATATTCTTCTCCAAGCCTTCACTAATGAAGTCTCCCACAGGGAGCTCCATATGACGTATTGCGAGAGAACGGAAGATGGTCTCTTCAGCCCCCTCTTTGAGTTTCCCAGCTTTGGTTTGTACTGGGGTCCATGTTCTCTTACGTCTGAGTAGTTTTTCATAAGGATGTATTCTCATCATTCTTGACAATCACAGGTTATTGGCTCGTTTCCGAGTATATCCTGTAAGTAATCATCGACTTCATTCTGATCTAATGCTGCATACGCATCGGTCTTATCTTGTACGTCGCCCATTACTTGCAGGGAGTAGTAAAGGGAGGTCTGGGGTGAAAGTAACCACTCTTCCACGAAGTTTCTGTCGTATGTCACAACATCACTCCAGCTATTAAATGAATAGCCGTGAAGAAGTCCCGTATTATCTAACATAATCATTAGTTGATCTGCTACTTTCTTGTAAGCATCCCAACCAACTTCGCTAGCGATTTCTACATCGCCATAATCATAATGTTCCACTCCAAAAGTTCCACTGTCACGATCAACAGAACGCGCTATTGGAGGTGCTATTTCTGGCGTAGCTGTAAAGCCATCCAAATCCTTACTCCTATATGAACAGGAGGCAGTAGGAGCTATAGCAAAAGCTCTTACCATATTATTATGTTTTGCTATATAAGCTGCACCTTCAATAGCTTCTCTAAATTTCCAAGCTATATCATGAGCATTATCAGTTACTGTTGTAGGTTTTCCTGCATTAACTTCTTCTAAAGCTTGACCAAATTCAACATATGTTAATCTGTTTCGTCTGAGGAAGTTGGATAAGCCAAGCATTCCGAGCCCAACTTGCCTGTCTTTGTCCGAGGGTAGGTACTCTCCAGTCCCTCCAACACCTGTTCTGCCATGGAGATCGCACAACTCGGACATACCTTGAGCGAAAGCCTTTTGTAAGTCCCGTGGTTCACAAGCTGACAAATTGACATGCTGGAGCAAGCATGTTCCTCGTGAGGGCAGGTAAACCTCAAGGCAGACGTTGCCGTATATTCTTTGTCCATCTTTATATTTTATTTTGTTGAGCCAGATGTCTCCGGCTTTAATTCCTTGAAGGATGGCGTCCTTAACTGCTGAGTCGGTAGATTGCCAGAGTCCGGGATCGAGATCGACGCATCTTTTAATCCAGGGAGCTTCGGCACGGGGAAGCTGCACGAACTCAAGAATATCGGGGTGGTTAATATCAAGATGGGCAACAATTGCACCGTTCTTATAATGTCCGCCCCTGCGAAGTGTTTCATTTAATACTGAATAAATTTTTGCAAATGAGACTGGACCACTAGCTGTTAAACCTCTTCCATTCTCGTGTCCTTTAGGACGTAGTTTAGATAGGTGTACTGCACACCCTGCCCCATGCCTCAATGCATGTGACGCAAATCTCCAGCTAGCCTCTATGCCCTCTGGACCCTCCATAGAGTCATCGACGACAAATACAGTGCAACTCACTGGAAGTCTTGATTCTGGGTTATCCAACCATGATTGGACCCGACCAGTGCGGGAGATAAGTTCTGACATTAGATTAAATCTTCTAAAATTGGTGGTTTGTAATTTGGTCCTTTAAGAACTTTGCCGTCTTCTCTATATACTGGATTACCGTCTTCATCTAATTTAGACATATTACTTTTATGTACTCTATCTAATGTTTCATCTAAAAACCAACCCATATTCTCTGCGTATTGGTAACATACATATACTAGATCAGCTAATTCTTTTAAACATTCTTCCTGAGCATTTCTACCATGTCTAAATAACATACCTTCTGCTTCAAGAAATTCTTTGAACTCCTCAACAATCAGATTTTTCTGACACGATCTCGTGGAGCGATCCGCTGAGTTCTTTAGTTGGTACTTCGTACGGAATTCCTTGGCTTGCTCGGAAATAAACGTCTTTTTCATGGTGGAGTTCGTTTTCTAAATAATGGATTGCTTTTTCTAAATCTTGTATTTTACTATCTTTGTAACCTGCTCTGCAAATATACTTGATAGCATTACCGAGGTGGAAGTTTAGTCCTTGTTCTCTAATAAAATCCCAAACATCGCTGGAACCTCGTTGATAGTAGGCTGGACCTTTGGCCATTTGTCTATTAAATTAGTGAGTGAATTTGATAATATAAAATTTTGATGTTGTAAGGCTAGAAAAATAGTTTTCATAGCCTCTATATCTAGATCTTCTTTATCTAAGGAGATTTCAATCTGCCTCATTTTTAGATCCTGTTCCAACGTCAACTTTGTAATCGGGGGAGGGATTCCATAAGATTGGTTCTTTTTTCTTGAAGTCATAGTCATCTACTGTTAGTATACGTGCAAGTTGTGCATTTACTCTAGCTGTTAAAGCAGTATAACCTTTTTCTGCAAAAGCATCAACTACTGTTTTCCAACTGTAACCTTTTTCTTCAAATAAAGCTGTAGCTCTTTTAACTCCAACTCCTTCAAGTCCTTTATAACCATCGGTTTGATCACCAGCCATTGTTTGTATTAGATGCCATTTAGCACCATCCTCTTTGCTGACTGTGAATACTTCCTCAAAATTATATAACTGTCCAGGGATTTGTCGCATGTCTTTATCAGGAGACACAATAATATTTCCTGGGTATTTTGTAGCATAGATTCCCATTGAATCGTCAGCTTCTAGTTGTGGTTTGATGATAACTTTATACTCTTTTCTAAGAGCATTAATCACCCTTTTATATCCACAAGGTTTCTTACGGTTCCTGTGCCCCTTATATTCGGGTAAAATTTTCTTTCTAAAATTCTCACTATCTGAGAAGAATAAAATTAAATCAGAGAATGCCCCAAGTTTGTTTTTGATCTTGGTAAGTTCTCTAAGTGTTGCGGTATAAGCGTCACTGAAGTTAGAAGTGACAATGATAACATCATCACCAAAATCAAGTTCAGTTTCTGCTGCAGCGCAATTTTTGTAGACGATGAAATCCGCATCTATTAATAATTTCATAAATTAGTGGGTGTCTGCCCATGTAGCTCCATCTTTAGCTTCAGCTGCTACTGGGATTCGCATGTTGTAATATTCTCCTGCTTCAGCAGCGGAGAGAATAAGAAGAGATTTGAGATCATCAACATGTTCTTGTGTGGATTCGTACTGCAACTCGTCATGAACAAAAGCGAGCTGATGACAGCGTAAATCCATTTCTTTGATATGGTCATAGGTGGCAACCATCCAACGTTTTGCTATTATTGCAGCCGACCCTTGCAATAAATAATTAAGTGACTTATGTGCTTTATCTACTAGGATCTTTCGTTTGTCTAACCCCAGTACATAGCCCCTCTCACTAGCTTTGTGTACAGCTTCCAAGAGTTCTTTAAGTCCTGGGATAGCTTCGATATATGCTTCCCTAATTTCTTTGCCTTTCTTTCTCGCCTTGTTCTCGGAAAGCTGTTTGTCATAAGAATGTCCAATTTTAATATCACCTCCGCCATAAAGAAAGCAATAGGTGACTGTTTTTACTTGTTTACGAGTGATTCCAATTTTATCAGCATTTTCTTGGTGTATGTCCCCTTCGATAAGCACTTTAGCGTATCTCCCTCCGTCAAATCTACCGAGATAGTGAGCAAGCATACGTAGCTCAATACCGCTAAGGTCAGCACCAACCATTCGCATATTTGGCGAGGCAGTAAATAAACGTCTAAATCTTTCATCACTTGGAACCTGCCCTAAATTTGGAGTACGGTGGGCACATCTAAATGTAGCTGTTGCTACTGAGCAATGATGATGTATCCTAGACTTCGTACATAGCTTCTGCCATGCGTTCACGCCTTCGGATATCATCCCTAACTTTTTCGTCAGATCCAGTAGTGTCAAGAACTGAAGAGCTATATCCGAGCCAATATCTTTCAATACGGTCTCGTCTATAACCGCCTTCCCGGAGGTCGTCATTGATGAAGGCGTCCAACCATAGTGTGTTTGTAAGATCCACGATATATGATCCCGTGAAGTGGGATTAAAGTCTTTTAATTTTGTTAGTGTTGCTCCTTCAACGTAACCCGTTCTTGAGTTAGTTCGTTTAGGAGTGAATTCTGTTCCTTTGACGTAAGGATACCTGTTTCGTAATACTTTACAAGTGTCTTCATACTCTTTTCTGAGAGAAGATTCAAGTTTCCGTGCAGATTGTTCATCAAAGTACCATCCATGTTGCTCCTGTTGGGTGAGTATTTGTGCTACCTGGTGTTCGAGTGTGATCCAGTCAGGTATTTTTGGAAATGATTCCATAATTTGGTGGTTACTTTAACATCTTGAACGCAATAGTCCTCCATTTCTTGAGACCATTCAGACCAATCAGTAGTTTGTCCAAAGCTTCCTTTGTATTCTCCTAATCTGTAACCGTATGCTTCAAGAGAGTGGCGTCCATATAATTGTAATGGCATGTGATTCCATGCATGTTGTTTATCTATACTGAGTAAGTTCGGATGATAAAGCCGAGATAAAAGAAGAGTATCAATAATGATACCAGTGGGATTAAACCAATTAAAGATAGACTTGATGAGAGGGAGATCATAACCCACGATATTATGACCGATGATATAATCAGCCATTTCGAGGTGCTGGATTGCTCTAACCACAGGGCTAGACATCCCTTTGCCAGGGCTTTCGTCGTTGTAACTATCTGTTTGATTATCTTCGACATAATTAAGTACAATACAGTGGATGTGGGTAGCATTATTTAGTAGACCGTTTGCTTCTAGGTCGAATATTATTGGACCTATCCCACTCATACGTTTTGTCAACGAACTTTGCTTTTTCAATTGCTTCTTTAGTAGGTGGATTAGGTTTATTTAATTTATGTTCATACCATGGGTGTTTATAATTCCCATTTTCAAAAATCTGTGGCTGGGTTGAAAACTGGTGGTTCCGTAGCTTCATGTTCTGTAAATCTGCAGGTGTTTAAGTTGTAGTCGAGCGTTCCGCACGTGCCTGTTTCGCCTGAATAACGATTTTTAAGGATTCTAATAGTCGTAGGACTTCTTCCTCCTTCGCTTTGTTGATCGACTTCGAGCCCAACGAGATTATCTGAGATCTGAGCAATCGAATGAGATCCTCTAAGTTGTGAGAGTGAAACTCGTCCTCCCTCTTCGTGCGCATTACTGTCATTATTACTCCTCCGTAAATGAGATACAAGGAATAAAGCTATTCCTGTACGTTCAACTAATGACCTTAACTTTGTCATTGTGGTATCTATCATGCGTCGTTCATCCCCTGAAAGACCACTCAATAATATACTAAGGTGATCTAAGAATATAACACGACACTCCAATCCACTGGCAAGGTATTCGATCCTATTGTAAATAAGGTCCGGGTCAAAAGAACCAAAGCCATCAAAAAGGTAAAGGTTCCAATTGCTAATGGAATTATGAAAAGCTCTTTTGAGTTCTTCTTCATTATGTTCTCCTATAGCGTAGTTTTTACCCACGGCTGTGGACATCAATCCAAGCGCGGTTCTTCTATTAGATGCTTCAAGTTCCAAGATCCCAACCGATTCCCCTTTTTGTAAAAGGTCAGTTGCGATGTGACGCATGATGCTGGTTTTTCCGGCTCCAGTGCCAGCAGTAAATGTTGTAAGTTCTCCATACCTGATCCCGTGTAATTTCTTGTTAAGTCCTTGGAATGGGTATTCATGATCGCATGGTGGTTGAGGTGTTGTAACTGTTTCGAGTAAGGATTTACCATCGACGATTCCGTCTGGTCTATATACCTTAGCATCCCATATAGCTTTCCTAATAGCTTCTGCATTATCATCCTGTAACGCTTCTGAGGGGTCTTTGTAGCCCTCAAGACGTGCGATCTTGACCTTACCAACTGGTAGTACTGTTGCCGCGTCCTCAGACGCCTTACGTCCTGCCTCATCCCCATCAAAGAATAAGACAATTTCTTCATACCCTTGGAAAAGAGGTATTTGCTTTTGAATATCTTTCTTCGCACTTGCAGCACCGTGAGGTAGAGATACCATTGGCCAGCCTCCCATAGCCTCATAACATGATGCTGCATCTAGTTCACCTTCAGTAATAACAATACGTTTACCAGTGCTAGGAAAACGATGCTGACCGAATAAGGTATCAGTGGGAACTCCTTCATATCGGAAATCTTTTTGCTTTGTCTTGATTTTAACACCTAATAATACACCAGATTCATCATGGTAAGGAAACCGTAACACGTCACCGTCCCTGTAAATCTGATAGAACTTATTAGTCTTTTCAGATATCTTACGTTTATGCAACCGTTCGGCTGATCCCGTAAGTTGTACTGTCTTGCTCACGTTTTGACTGTGAATAACATCATTACCGCCTGTTCTATCGTGACAGACGAAACAGTAGGTGTGTCCATCAGAATAGAGGGAATTTCCATCTGATGAACCACAATTACTGCATGGCATATGCCTTACGAATTCGCTGGTTAGATTAACCATTCGAGTGGTATGTCATGGTATGACGTCCATGGGATATCGTGCTTCTCGCACCATTTCGCATACGTCGTCTTGCTTTTTTTACTTATCGTGTTGTATGGGGACTGAAAGACCATCCTCAGATCTATGTCTGGGTTGTCTCTCTTAACTGCAAGGACTTTTCTTCTATCCGCTGCGTCCCAGTATCCTTTTGCTTCAAGGTATACATAGTTTGGTAGAACAAAATCAGGAGTATAATTGTGCTCAATTGTATAGCTAAGTTTCTCAGACTCATACTGGAAAGATACTCCCAAACCCTCCAATAAATTACCGATATCTTTTTCAAGGTTGGATCTATATTTGGGTTGTTCTTTATTCTTTAATTTATCATAGGCTTTTTGTGCCCATTCTAATGATTCTTCTTTAGAAGTCTTCTTCTTCATCTACTGTGGGTGTTACGTTTGGATCTCCAGTTTTAAATCCTGCTGTAGTACCAAATAATTCTGCTACTGCGTCAGCATCTAAGTCACCTGTATCTACACCAGCTTCGCCTTTTACTGAGACAACCTGTACACCAACCAACTTAAGAGAACTACCATAGGTAACTCCATCGCGGAGGATGTAAGGCTTCTGATAGAAACCAAGTTTAACTGTAGATCCACCATATAAAGGTGTTTTAACATCTGTTACAGGTACTCCTTCTGTGTCTACTACAGGTGGGCGCTTGTCCTCAGCCCATGAGAACTTTAATTTATACTTACCCTCTGAGACTTCTTCCCACGGTTCGGGCTTGAGCGTGGATCTTTTTGGGTTTTTCAATTTTGATTCAGCCCACTTAAGAACTTCAGCTCTTTCAGTCTCTAGTTTATCAATTATATCATTACCAACTATAGCTGATAAGGAATAACCAAATTTACTAGGAGCTAGTACAGCTTGAAACCCTTCAAGTGTTACAGGTTTGTCAGTTGTGTGTATAGTTCTAGGCATTAGTAGTTGCCTCCTCCTTAGCAGGAGCAAGCTCTTTAGCTAGAGTTTGACGATACTCTCTGAGCTGATTAAGCTGTTCATCGACTTGCTTTAGTCGTGTCATTTTAGCTTCTCTTTCAGCTTCTTGTAATCTTTCTTCTGAGACCACAATAACTTTAGTGGTAGGAAAAAAGAAACTATCGAATAATGAATACATTTAACAGAAAAAATAAGTTGAGTCAATCACTTCGGAGGGTTCTAAGTCTCCTATGATCGGTGGCGGTGTTTCAGCTCCTATATGTTGAGCGAAACGAGTTAGATATTCATGTTCAGCAAATATGTTC
>VTLG01007007.1_pt1 | contig 34850 bp, 59 predicted proteins | sample 4694571 | NCBI WGS metagenome assembly VTLG01 (sample SAMN12604809, study PRJNA352737) | marine metagenome | biome: ENVO:00000447; feature: ENVO:00000209|ENVO:00000569|ENVO:01000036; material: ENVO:00002151; isolation source: viral sequences binned using virsorter ...
CTCTTTTGATTTCTCTTTGTAATGAACTATAAGGAACTAAAGCACCAAAAAAACGAGATAAATAATTCATACTATACCTATCTGGTTCAGATATAACATTTATCAATTCTGATACACCAGACATATATGTTTTACTAACAAAATTATTTGCCATTGTTAATGTGCCAATAGCAAATTGTTCTAAAAATTGTTCTTCATATCCATCAAAATCTTCTACACTATATAACATCTCAGCCATATCTGCAGCCATACCTACTGTCATTCCTATTGGATCAGTTCTGGAATATTGAAAACGAACATCTCCAACTTTTACTGAATAAGGATTTATTCCCATTCTTCTTTTTACTTGTAATGATCCTTTTGGAGTATTTCCCTTACCAGTTATATTTCCAGCTAATACTTGGTCAAAGGTCCAAGCCATCATTAACCAACCCATTGTTAATTTGGATAAGGCATTATATCTGTCTGCTCTAGTATATCCATCAGCCATCGTTAGAGCTTTTCTCATATCTTGTTTTAACCAAAACAAAGGAGAACGATCAGTAACATAACTTAAAATATTTGCAGGTGTTCTAAAAAAAGGAACTATAAATCTTAGTGCTGGATTTTTTAATAAAGTAGATTGTAAACCAACAGCTTTTTCTCCTACTCTTTTTGTAAATGTTTGTAAATGGGCTTGGTCTGATGCTAACAACCTTATTGATTTATATTTATTACTATCAATATTTTTTAAAATATCATATCTTTTATTTTTAATCCATTCAGCATCATCTAATTTTATTTTTTTCCCAGAACTTTTATATGCTTTAAATTCTTTTATTGCTTGTCTGTGTGAATGTCTATATAAACCCATTTGATAACCTATAACTTTAAAGAAAGCATCTTCGTGCATTAATGCTGCTCCTGGTATTCTTATTGCACTACCAACAAAATTAATAGCTGGTCCTACTGTTGAGTCCATTTTAGTTGATAAATTCATTTGATCTGAAGCTATAGCTCTTTGTTGTCCAGATTCTAATTTTGTATTTGTTAAATCATATCCATGAGGTTGTTCTGCTTTACCAACTCCCCTTACTGCTGTTTTATAATAATATCTCATCATATCTGCAAATCCTCGTACCATACCGTCTGCTTCTGCAAACGCTTCTCCAGCAGCAATACTAACATCATCACCTAATAATCTTGCATAACCTCTTGCTATTCCTGCTTCTGCTAATCTCATTCCTATAACTATTGTATTTCCTAAACCATTAACAAAGTGTGTTTTTGGACCAGACAAGATACCATTTATAAATACTTCTAATATTCTATCTATCGTTTTTGCTTCTCCCATTTCTTTCATAGATCTATTTAGATTACCTATACTAAGATTTGCTTCAAATAAAGTAGCTAATTTTTTATATTTTTCTTGTAATACTTTATTACCACCAGCCATTGCTTCTATTTTAGTTTTTACTATATTGCTAAGATCTCTTGCATCATCTAAATCGTTTATATATTGTCTTTGTCTAAATTGTCTTGCTTGGTCTGCTCCTAGTCCTCTCCAATGACCTACTATTAACGCATGTGCTCTAAACGCTTCGTTTCCAATTATAAAATCTCTATCTGTAATTGTTTTGTTTTGTATTTTTGTTACTATATCTTTTACAATTTCTCCTGTTTTTCTTTGAGATGCTTTTGCAATAAATCCTATTGCTGCAACTTTTTCTTCTGTTAAATTTTTTATTATTCCAGGTTGTCTTTCTAATAACTCTTCAAGAGAATCTCCTAAATGGTCGGTAAGAGCTACAATACTTTTTTTATAATCTTCTTTTCCATAAAATTTACCTCTTCCTTTGTGTAATTCATCAAGTTTTGCTTTATTATTTTTAAAAACTTCTTCATCAGCTTTAGTTAATTTATAAGCTGACTTTTGTCTTTTTGCTAATGTTTCTAAAACTTTACTTGCTTTTACTTCTTTTCCTATTTTTGTTCTAGGATTTAATACCTCTGTTAATAACTGGTCTACATCTGTTGTTTCGTTTATGTTTCTATAATTAGGATCTATAAGTTTCATATCATCTAACAATTTATTTAATCCTAAAATTGGTCTTGCTTTTAATTCTTTTTCTGTAATTTCTGTTCCAACTGTTTTAGGTTTGTCTTTCCAACCAGTTATTCTTCCTTTTAATTTTGGGCCTAAAGCATCAAGCCAATCTGGTGGCAAATATGCCTTTCCTTTTAATTCTGTTTGTTGTGCTTGTTGTAATTGTACTTCATCTACTAATTGCTTTTTTGCACTACCACGAAGAACCCTAAGACCAGCTATTAATCCTTCAGCACCAAGACCTAATGCTCCTCCTTCTAAAAATGCTTTAAATCTTCCTTCTATTGCAGTATCTTTTGGATCGGCTTGTAAATATTCTGTTATAAAATTTTCTGTTTCTGGATAATTTTGAATTAAACTAGATAATCTTTGCTCTTGTGGATCAAAAACAGCACCGTCTGCGACTGCTCCTTTTCCTATTGCTTTTAAACCAATTTTTGTTTTACCATCTTTAGCTACATATTTAAGTGGTCTAATAAATTTTCCTGCTCCTACAAACCCTGCAAGGAATTGTAAAATATTTTCTAATCCTCGCCCAGTAGCAGATTTATAATCTTTCCAACCTTCTGGTAATTCAATATTAAGTGCATAATTATTTTCTTCATCTACATCTTCAAATATTTTTATTTTATCTGCTCGTTTTAAACCAACCTGCTTGCCTAAAAATCCTATAACATCTTCTAATGCGTGTTCTGTTTCATTAACAGCATCAACCCCAGCATTTCCTATTGCTTTAAATATATCCATTGAAGTACCAAACTTTAATATATCTTTACCTGCTCTTTGTAAAAATGGTTTATCTTCTACATTATCTCTATATAATTCTGCATTTTGTATTTTGTTTAATTGTTGAGGATTAAAATTAACTCCAATATTATTTGCGTGTGATGTCATAGTGTTTAAAGATTCTTCTTCTTCTCTATAACCAATTTGTTCTTTATACCACTCTTCTATATTATCTGGAATTTTAGTCATAATTTTGTTCCTTTCTTAATATGTAATTAAGATATTTTTTTTGTCTTGCATCTACAGTTGTCCACATTGGTAGAAAATCAACATTATCTCCTGTGGTAATTTTTGGTCGTGCTTTCATTCCTTCTCCTGATATATCTGGTCTTTTTTCAAAAATTAAATTTAGTAATAATTCTTTAACATGTCTTTTAGATAAATTATCTTTGCTAATATCATCTTTATCTACAATATTATCTACATCTTTATCTAATTGTTGTTGAAATTGTCGGAAATCAACTGGTCCTTCTGGTGCAACATTTACTTTATCTATAATTAAATTAGCTGTATCTATTATGGTAAGATAATACGGACTTAACATTTTCATTTTTTCATCTTCTTTATCTCTAGTATCAAAGTAAGGATTTTCACTAACATCATCTATTCTTGAATCTCTACTTTGTAGTTTGTATGTTCCTTCCTTAATTTTCTTAAAATTTTCTTTCATTAATAAACTATTAAAATCAAATTTTTTATCATGGTACACTTCGTGTTGTTGTACAATATAATTTATTTTTGGTCCTTCTGTTTTTAGATAATCAATTTGTTCTTGTCCTGTTAAACTATCTAATGTAACAAAAAATTCAACTAATCCGTTTTGTAATTGTGTTCCTTCTTTTTCTGCAAGAACTAAAGATATATCCTTTCCAGTTAAAACAGTAGGTAATTTTTGTCTTGTTTTTGAAATATTAATAACAGCTTTATTAATTCTGTATGATAAAAGTATTTTATCAAAATCTTCTTCCATTTGTTCTGGTTCTGCTAAATATGTTGTGGCTTTATCTATTCTTTGCTTACTCCAGTCTGTTTCAATATCAGCTACATCTCTTTCATTTAAACCACTATAATTTTTAACTGCTTTTAATTTTCCTTCAATAGATTTATTTATTTCTAAAACTTTTTTATTCTTATTTGTTCCAGGAGTATTCCATTCATATACATTTTTCCAATGTATATAATCATTAATATTTATTGCATCATTTGTATAAGCAATATCTAATTCTTGTCTAATATCCTCTGCATTATTAAATTTATCTTTTATCATTTCTATTGCATAAGGATCAGATGGATTAACATCTAATTTGTTTTGTTTTAATAATGGATATTCTTTTATAAACCTTAGGCCAGCGTTTTTAGATGCAGGATCTAAGTCGTTGGCAACATTTTCAAATTTATGTTTATCAGGAACAGACAAAATATTTTGTGGATGTTCGTCTATTGTATTTATAACTTCAATAAACGGTGGAGGAAAATATCTTTTATCATTTGATAGTTCCTGCTCATTTAGTTTTAATTTTTCTGTTTCATGTTTTTTAAATAAATTTATATTTTCATATAATATATCTTCATACATATCTTCATCGCCATCTAATAAATTTATATAAAAATCTTTTTTCTCGGTTAATTCTTTTCTTATATTCCATTCAACTTCAGATATAGCTTTATTTCCCTGATCTGTAGTTACAGCATAAAGTTGTGCCCCAATTAATCGTTTCATTGCTTCGTTAATTTTTTCTGCAACTTCTTCTGGATGTCTATAAATTCCGTCTGATTTACTATACATAGATACAATAGTATCTCTGGCATTTTGCATAAGGTCTGGAGTTAAACCACCACCAGCTTTTACACCAGCAATAATTTTTTCCAATGATTTATTTTCATCTACAATTAATTGATTTGTTGTTGCTTTGGTTTCATGTCCAAATGCTTTATTAACATAACCACTTTTTAATAATATTAATTTATTTTGTAATTCACTATGTGCTTTATCTGAAGGTGCACCTTGCATTAATTCATTTGTTTTAGTATCTAAATTTTTACTTACATCATCTTTAAATCCATTTAAAGAAGGATCTTCCCAAGTTAATCTTTTTTCATTGACATATTGTAATGCAAACTCATCAAAATCTGTAGATTGTTTTGTTATCCAAAGATTATCTCTTGCTAAATTTATACTATCTAAACCTTTTTTTAATGCTTCATTAGATGTATTCATAAGTTCTGCAAAACCTTGATATGCAAATTCAGAACCCATAGCTGTGCCTGTTATTGTTTGTCCACCAGTTTTAAGTTTTTCTATATTAGGACTATATTTTTTTATTTGTACCATAATTAATTACCTTGTACTTTGAGTCCTTCTATATTTTGCTCTTGGGTTTACATTAAATTTTGAACTCATTATTCCAGAACTAGCATTTCCAAAACCATATTGTGGCGACATTCCTAAACTTTCTGATGTTGTTTGTAAAGCAGGTGGTCTTTTTAATTGTTTATAAATATCTGATCCACCTTTAATGACTCCAGCAAAAGCATCAAATTGTACAGCTCTTGCTCTTGATTTATAATATTGTTGAGATTGTAATGCTCTTAATAAATATCCATCCCTTCTTACCGTTGCTTTATTAATTTCTATATTTGTATTATAATTTATTGCCTGACTCTGTGTTAAAAATTTTCTTTGATTGTCTACAAATATATGAACAGGAGTTCCTCTTCCAATTTGAACACCAGCATATGCGTAACCTGTTTCTGCTGCAGACTGTATTGTCTCAAAATCTACTTGTAATAAATCTAATTCAAATTCCTGTGATGCTTTAAAATCTGCTATATTTTGTTCTTCGGCTGCAGCATTTCTTCTTTCAATAGATGCTGCAATTTGGCCTTCTTTTTTTAAAGCATTGGCTTGGCCCATCTTTGCTCCAAACTCTAAAGCAGTTGTTCCTATCATCATTGCTGTTTTTGGGTCCATTATCTTGTCCTCGCCATTCTCATATAATCTCTACCATCTGGTCCATATCTAACCATTAGTCCTTCTGGTTTAAAACCTAACATTAATGCAAACTTCATTCCTTCTGGAAATTTATTTTGAACTACTATTTGTATTCTTTTATATTGCTTCATTAACATATTTAAGTTTTGTTTCATTGTTTTTATAGTGGTAAGAGGATGTTTTCTTATTAAATTACTTGCAAGCAACCAACCCTCTCCTACTTCTTTCCATAATTCATACACTCCAGAACAACCTACAACTCTGTTATTATCATCTAATCCTGTCCAAACATTTTGTTTTTCTGGAAAACTTTTTAAGTAATGTTGTTTAGTTCCATAAAATAATCTTCTGTAATTTGGTTCTAAATCCATTAACTTTTTTATATGTTCTTTTTTAAATGGAACTATTTTCATTTACTAAATATGTTAGCACTTGCAAATATAGATAATATTGTCATAGGCAATGGTTGATTTTGTTGTACTACAATATTACCATTCGTACTAAATCCTCCTCTAAATTCTACTTCTTTATCTCCACTAAATAAATCTACAGCACTATCCATTGAATCTGCAGAACTACGAAACGGAACTCTATCTACATTACTTGTTGAACTACCTACTAACAACCCTATTGTTTTATATAATCTAACAAAAATATTATGTATTCTTTTAGGCATACCTTGTACTGTTTCTTGGCCTGTTCCAACAGCCGTGTCCATTCTTAATGTTTGTAAAGTTGATGTATAATTTAATCCTATATGAGCTTTTACTGCATATCTATCTAAAGTTATTGCTCCACTTGATACAGTTTTATTTGGATGTGTTGCACCATTAACCAAACATGTAACTGATTGTCCTTCTAAATGATGTAGCCCTGTTAATGTTATGCTTGCTAAGTGCATTGTAAAACTTCCACTTCCTGTTGAAGTAATATCAACTTTTTGTGATGCAGTTCCAGCAGTTGCTCCAGCAGCAGTTAAATATAATTCTACGGTATTGGAATCTATACTTTTAATAAAATATGTTTGATATTGATTTATACCACCAGGCATTGTTGCAGTATCTAATGGTTCTATTTGCACGGCTTGTTCTGTACTCATTGCATGACTAGATATTGTAATCCTATCGGTGCTTGTATTAACATTAGAATTAGTAAAACTTTTAGTGCTTGCAGTAAATGTTAATCCACTATCTACAAAAAACATATTGTTATTATTAGAACCCCAATCTATTGGTTTTAATTTTTCAATAAATCTTTTTGTTGAAGAGTTAATTGTTCTTTTAACAACAACCCACATTTCATCTTCATCAGCATCTGTTGGTATAGTGCATATACTTTCAACTAATCCATGAGAATAAGTCAGACTATCATAACTTTCATGTGTTCCAGTAAAGGTTCCACCTATTTCATGCTCATGCCAACCAACAACTTTTTGTTCTCTTTGATATGTCATACCCACCATTTTTCCATTTGTTAAAACACACCAAACAACACTATCTGGTTCTTTTTGATATGCTTGTTCTACTACACCAGTTTCTGTTATATGTTCTGCAAGTATAGTTAAATCTGGTGCAACAAAAGAATCTGTATCATAATCATATACCATCTCTCTTAACTTTCTTTTTGCTCTTTGAGTAAAAACTGTAACATTAGAAATACTTAATGGATGTATTGATGCACAGCCATAATTAGATTGTTTTCTTATTTCAATATTTGTAGGTGTTAATGCAGAGTCTGTTCCTCCACCTTTTGCTATAAACTCTCCACCCATTGTTCCAATTAATAATGATCTAGTTCCTGCAAGCCATCTAATAACATTGACATGGTCAGATGCTATTGCAAATATCATTGCATCACTAGCATCAGTTCCTGCTTTAAAGTTTTCATAATCTGCTGACTGACTAAAAAATAAAGATTGTGGTTCTGTAGCTGTTGAACCAAAAACTAATCTTTGTTCAAAAAATGTAGCAGCAGCAGGATGTCCTGTCGTATCTGAAAATGCTCCCAATGACCAATCTGCTGTTCCACCTGTTCCAGAAAAATCATCTTTAATATCAGCTTTTACAACAGTTGCACTTGTATAGGTTATTATTTTTGCATAACCAGCACTAAAAGTAATTAATCTTCCTACATCGCTTGAAGCAAAAGTACCACTAGATGCTGTTATTGTTCTATCATCTCCTGAAGTATGAGATGGTGTCATGGTTGTTGCTGTAGTATTTTGATCTAAGTAAGGACCATCAACTAAGTCTGCTTCTGTTAATGTCCAAGTGGTATGTGCTGTTCTTGTTAATTTTCTAATAGATACATCTGGATGAACTAAATACATAACATCTGCAGATTGAGTAAATTTAATATCTCTTAATTGTGCTTCAGTATATGGGTTTGTAATTGTATAAACTCTTGATGCAGTTCCTGCAGAACTATAAGCAGTAAAAGCACTTGAATTAATATTAGTTGCATCTTCATCTTGTAATTCAAAAGTATTAGTTGTTTTATTTGCTACCTTATATCTTCTTCCGTTTAATTCTGTCATTCCTACAACTGCTTGTATAAAAACAAAATCTCCATTAGAATAACCATGCGATGTTGCAGTAACTACACATGGGTTTGCTTGTGTTGCTCCAGATATAGTTTTTGTTGCTTCATATATTGGTGCTTGATTTTTATAAAATCTTATTTTACCTGTCGCAAATTCTAAAACATAAGTTTGTACTGTAGAAAATTCAAAAGGTATTAATCTTGTATATTTAGATTGGTCGTGAACTCTTGAAACAAATTCTGTACCTGGCCTTCTTGACACGCCACCATGTGGATGTATAAGAAAATTATTTAATTCTTTTGCAGAATTATTATAAATGTCTAAATCAGTTCTTCCTTCTAGTCTGGGGGATATTTCACCACCAGTAAAATTTGAATATGCTAATGTTGTTCTAGCCATTATTAAGCCCTCGCATTAAGCCATGTGTTAGCTATTATTTCATCTGGTTGTCCTTCTGTCGCATCAGCATGTCTTGCTTCTACAATCTTTGCTTCATATAATTGCCACATAGCATTTGTTAATGTAGTGGAACCTGTGATAGCATAACCTGTATCTGAAGCTAATCTTGCAGCAACTGTTTCAATTAACAATGTATCATATTCATTTGGATCAGTAACTCTTCCAATATATTTAATATATACTGTTGCTTGGTCTGTTAAAATTTCTCTTCCTTCTACTTTCCAATCTATATCCACTTCATTGGAAGAATAAGAACCTGTATGAAAATCTAAAATTCTTAAACAATATGGATCGGTAGGTAGTGGATAAGCATAACTATACTGATAAGTAGGAGTTGTTGAAGATTGATTTAATTGTTGTCTGTTAATTAAACAATTCCAAGCATGTCCTCTAAATACAGCATCTCTTACAAAATCAAATCTTTGATTTAATAAACGAGCATTTTTACTATCCTCTGTTAATGATACAATATTAGATGCTCCTAACATGTTCATTGCAGAATTACATATATCAACTTTACTTGCCATTAATTATTTTTGTTTCTCCTATTAATAATATAAAAAAATTTTGCCAGTTTCTGTTTACGAGTACTGGCAGACTCAGAATCTTATTCAGGGTTGTGTTTAATTACAAACGCATTAATCAGTTGTATAGAATACCCACATGTGAATCGAATTATTGATAGTAGCACCACCAGTAGTGATGATTATATCAGTTTCACTTGTGTAACGATGTGCCAAACCATTCATAGAAACAGTAGGGGCACCAGCAGAGGTTCCACCTAACATTGATTGTGTTTGACCAGCTGCATTCCATGTACCTGATGATTCTATAAATCTGTTAGGATCATCTGAATCTCCAACTATTAAAGTTGAAGAACCAGCAAGTGCATCGCACTTTAAAATAACATCGTGTACTGTGGAACCTGCAGGCATTCTGGCCATAGTGATTGTATCAGCTGCTGACACAGAACTTGCTTCGTAGGTATCATACCACACTCTTAATACTCCATGTACTTGCTCAGAAGATGCAGGTACTCTTGGAGTTGCGTCTAAATTTGTAATATTTACACCATAAACGGCTGCCATATTATTTAGTTTCCTCCATTAGTCTTCCCTACATTTAATTTCAACGACTTTTTCTTCTTCCATTCTCGTAGCACCGATACTCATACAATAATAGACTTGTGTAGCATAACCTTTGTCAGCTCTTTCATCTATTTTTGCTGTAATATCTTTGCCTATTGAAAGTAATAAGCCGTCTTCAGCCCAAGCAATAACTCTACGGTTAACTCCAGATTCGCTGGAAAGACGAGTTGATACAATAAATTTAAAACCTAAAAATGTATCAATTTCACCTTGCACTAATGCTTTAACAGTATTGTAATCTGATGAAGTTACAGTTGTTATGTTTAACAAATCTGCAAGCTGTTCAGGAGCAACGGCAACATAACGAGGTAATGTTGGATCAACATTGTTCTCATCAAGTAATTGCTTTGCTTCTACGAGCTTTGCGACTGTCAAACCTGCTGCAGGTGAGCCGACTCCAACTTGTTGCCCTGCTGGGAAAGTTGTTGAAGTAGAACCTGTTTCACCAGTATATGCAGTTCCGAAAGCAGCAGAGACGATTTCATCATCAATAGCTCTTCCCATTGCAAATGCTGTGGCTTGTGAGTAAGGACTTGTTGGATCAATTAATGTTCTGACTTTGTCTTGGTCGTCAATTAAGTCAGCATACTCATAATCAACAAGCGATACTCTTCTTCTGGCATGTGGAGTGTCTAGTTGTGGTGTGTCTGCATGTCTGCTCAATCTCTTTTGTGCAGTCGCAGAACCAACTTGATCGTAAAATGCGTTCTTTCCTACTTGACTTTCAACACGTACAGCGTTTCTGAGCAAACTTCCTTTTTGTTGAGAAAGTAATTGCACGTTACTACTATATTGTTGAACGAAAGCTGTAGTAATTTGAGAACTCATTTAGATCTCCTTATCCAAATTGTTAATAAAAAATAAACAGCGAGAAGTGCTGTCCATAATTGGACACTCTCTTGGGAAGTAACGATTACCCCATACGAGTCATTGACTAACAACAGGAATGTTCCCATTTACCCTGACTTTTGTTTTAAAAAAACCAAAACAAAAAAAACTTTTTAAACTATCGCACAAGCGTAACTATTGATTTCAAGACCAACAGCAACGATACGAATAGTAGGTTTTTTCCATTCATTCATTTTCCTTATCTATTCCTATTTCCTTTCTATCCTTCTTCTGGATGAACCATCTCTTGCATGTCTGCTACTTCTTTAACTGCATCTTCATGGCCTGGATCTTTACGATTCCAATATGCTGTGCCAGGTACAGTTAATTCTGCAATTTTTCTTTTAGCTTCTGCAGGAGTGAAAAACTCACTTCCTTTTTCTCCAGTAGCAATCTTATCTTCAGATATAGTGTCTGCAATGTTAGACATCAACTTTATAAATGTAGGATGATTACCTAATTTAGTTCCATCTTTTAATTCTACATCTAAAAATTTAGTATCGCCATAAGTTTGGAATACTCTTTGAGAAGATTTTAATTTTGCATCATAAGTTTTTCCAAACTCTTTTCGTAATTCAGCTTCTGATTCTGCTCTTTTAGTATCAGCATCCACATTCATATTATCTACTTGTGTTTTAAGATTGTCTTTATACCAAGAAGTTAATCCTTTAAATTGTATTTGGTTAAGACCTAACTTATGAGCAGCTTCTTTAAAGTCATTTATGTTTTCTTCTGGAATTGGTAAATCACCAAAATCATCTTCATAAGTTTTTGCTTCAGCAGGTTTGCCTAATTTTTCATATACAGCACTCCATTCTTCTTCCGAAGCATTTTTTCCAGGAATTGCAAGTTTATCTGCACCTATCATTTTTTGTGCATGAATATAAGATTTTGCCAAACCTGGAACATCCTTAACAGTTAGTAATGATGGATCGCTTTTCAAATCTTCTGGAAGACTCTCTCTCCAATCCACTTGTGCATCTAACGGTTGTTCTTCTGTTTGCGTAACATCAGACGATGTTTCTTCTGTCGCTACCTGTGTTTGCTCTTCAGCCATCTTGTTTATTTTCCTCCTTTATAAAACTTAAAATGGTTAATAAAACAGATCGTTGCCCTTCAAGAAAGGCACTTTCGTGTGAGTCATTTCTTACATGCGTAGGTATGTAATGATGACAACGAAACTTTAAATCTTTTAAAACTCTTTTGCCTTGTTCAGAACCAAAGACAACTTTATATTCTTTTTTTAATTGTTGTAATTTATCTAAATCCATTATGTTTTCTCCATTAATGTTTTTTTATAATTCTGAGAAATATCTTTTTTTGTACTCATCAAAACTCTTTTTTCTCTATATTGTTTCTTTTTTTTTATATTCTTTGTAGTTATGGCACTTGTAACTACTGCTGTTTTTTTTTTGTCTTTATTAATCTCTGGGCTTACTTTTTTTATTAATCCAGTTCGGCCTATTGCTTGTTTTGCTTTTCTACTTACCATTATGTCGCTTCTGTAGTCATCATGTTTTGAACTTCTCTAACAGCAGGAGCTGCTTTCCCTGCTGACTCTGCTGCTTGTGCTAATTGTTGTTGTTGTAATTGTTGTTGTTGTGCCATAGCATCTTGTTCTCTTTTTTGTGCAACACTAACATCATCATTTAATAATGTACCAGGCACACCTAATATATCAAATATATATTTAATTAATTTATCTGAATTTATATAATCAAACACAGGTACTTGTTGTTGTAATGGAACAGCAATTTCTAATGCTCTTAATATTCCAGATAAGTCAGAAGTTCTTTGTGCTTTAGCAAGTGGTGATACATATTCTATTTCTATATCAACACCTTCTAAATATTCTGGCATAGGTGGTAATTGTTCATTTCTTAATAAAATGCTAAAAGCTCTATTAATTAAAGGTCTTAATAATTCACTTGTTAATCTTCCAAGAACAGGTCCTAGTAATCTCATCTTCTCTTCGTTTCTTTGTACAACTTCTGTTGCTGTCATTTGTGGGCCTTGTCCTAAAAGTAATTGGTCTACAAAAAATGCTTCTCTAATAGCTCTTCTTTTTTGTTCTTCCATATTTAATCCTATTGGATTATTAGCACCAATATTTAATGGTTCAATTCTATCTCTTGTTCCTGCACGATAATAATTTAAACCACCTGGAACAGTTCTTACAGGTAAAACAAATCCATCATCTGGAACTAACAACGGTGGATCAACTTGTTTTTGTGCTGCCTTGATTGTTGTCTTTGCCATTTCATTTAACATTTTAATGTCAGGCAACGCAGTCATTGATGGACTTCTTCCATATACTTCATTAGATGATTTTAAAAATCTAGGAACCATAAATGGAAATTCATCAAAACCACCTTCTGCAATTAAATGCTGTCCGTCTGGATCAATGTAACAAGAGCCAAATGGTTTATTTAATTTATCTTTTTTCTTTGTATCATAATTATCTCTAGGATAGACAGAGTGTAAGATTGTAACATCTTTGTATGGATCTGTTTTTGCTTCATTAAGAATTTTACTTCCTGCTTGCACACCCCATTGTTGAACTGCTGCTCTTGCAGACATATTAAATTTTCTGCAAACCATATCTATTTTGCCTTGATGATTTTCAGATATAAATATTTCTGCAACATGTCTTGAAGAGAAACGCAACTCTCCATCAGAATCTTCTAGGAATAAACAAGCAGTTCCAAAAGCAGTAAGGTCCATATATAATTCGTGTATCTCTTGTTGAAAATTACTACGAGCAAATGCTTGATACATTCTTTCTACAGCAGTATCTAACCATGCCTTCGCACCTGCGTCATCATTAATTTCATTTTGTTTATATTTTAAATCAAACCAAGATGTAGAAGGGTTGGTAAGCATCCCATGAAGAGATGCAGATAATAATTCTAATGCGTGTATTGCAGTAGCATCATAAATTAATTCTGTTCGTTTATCTCCTTTAGCTCTTGTCTTAGTAACATTTGCTTTTCTAGGTAAAACATAATCAGCAATTTCTTGCCAATGTCCTTCCCAAGAATAACGAAGGTTTTTTAAACTTTCAAACTGTTTTAATTTATCTGATACAAATTTACTTACTGCCATAATATTATCCCATTAATGTTTTTTTAATTGATTGTCCACTTCCTTCTTGTCTAACCATTAAAACTTTTTGTTGTGTTAATGGTGTTTTAGATTGTTTAGTCGTTCTTGTTTTTCCTGCTTTCTTTTCTTTCTCTTTTACTAATTTAGGATCTACACCTGCTTTAATCAAATCTTTTTTTTTATCCCAATATGTTTCTTTAACATCTGGGTTATATTTTTTATAGGAAATTTTTCTAAATTCTTCTTCAGTAATTGGTTTACCATCTTTTGTATACGAATAATTTGGAAATATTTTAAATAGTCCTCCTGCTTCTCTTGTAGGTTTGCCAGCACCCCAAACAGAAGGCAATCTTGTCATTGGTTCTTTTATTAGTTTTCCTACAAATGCTCCCATTTATCCTCCTAATAAAGTTTTCTTCTCTGTTGCTGGTTCACCAGTAACCCCTTCAGCTCCAGTCATTATAGTTGAATAACGACCTTTTCTTTTTCTTTGTTGAGCTGCTGCTGCTTCACTCTGTTCCAACTCTGCCTTTGTTGGTCCTGCTGGAGCAACTGGTGCTGGTGGTGGAGCCACAGGTTTAGGTTGTGGTGGTGGTGCTGGTGGTGAAAAAATACCTCCCATTATGTAGTACCTCCTAATAAAGTTTTCTTATGCGTTTCTGGTTCATCCAGTAATCCTTGTGGGCCTGTTTGTATTAATCCAGCCCTTGCTGCTTTTTGTTTTATTCTTCTTCTTTCTCCTGACATCTCATCTAATAAAGATTGTGCCTGCGATTTTTCTGCTGCAGTTGATTGTGGATCATTTATAATACTTTCTGCATTATCTCTAGTAACAGGTGGTCTTGGTGGCGACTCTGGTATTTCTGGTATATTATAACTCGGCATCTTTGGTTGCATCATTAAACTTGCTACCGATGTCATTGCACCTACTACCGAACCAATAGCCATCATTGTTGCTGGATCTGCACTCATTATCCTAAACTCTCCATAGTAAATGGATTATATTCCTGTTGCGAAATGTTTTGTTTTGGTTTTCTCATAAATCCTTCTTCTGTATCTAGCCCAATTCCCATATAACGAAAGGCATCTGCAGAATGAGATGACCAATCGTGCTTAGGTCTTGTTCTAAACGATTGAGTCTTTTCATCATATACCCTGTGATATTGTCGAAGTGCCTGCAGGCCATCTTCACAGTTTTTTGTATCAAACCAACACCTAGATATTAATTGTTGTGCTGCATGTATTCCATCCTCGATTGGTAACTTTGGTACTATTTTGAAGTTTAAACCTAACTCCATAGCGATTTCACGCCTTGATTTACCTGTACCTAGTTCTCGGACATCAATATCATGTGGAGCATAGTGATGTTGATAAAGATACTTATAAGTATTTAATACTTCACAGTAATGTTTTAAACCCTCACCCTTAGCTTCATAATAATTTATAACATGAACTGCGTGTCCTATTACTTGGACAAACCAAATTGCTGTTGCATCTGCAATACCTAAATCCCAAAAAGTACTTACAGGATATCCTTCATCATAAGGAACTTTTGTAATTCTTTTTTCATGTAATGCTTGGTCTAATGGCTTTCCATAAATAGCACCTTCAACATTTGCAACAAACGAACACTCAAACTCTTGCTCAAACTGGTTCTCAGTCATTATTGCCTTTGCTGCTTCTAGTTCATCTTTAGGAAGTATCTTTGTTTGTGATGCCCTGTATACTTTAGAGAACCATTTAGGATTAGTTATTGATTCCTGATATAATTTATAAAAATTATTCTGTCCTCTAGGAGTTCCTACAAAAAAACAGAAACCTTTTCTGTCTACCAATGCAGGTCTTACCACTTCCCCAAACACTCTCTCTGGCATATCTGCATATTCATCCATCACTATACCATCTAAAAATATACCTCTTAAGCTATCTGGGTTCTCAGCACCAAGTAAAGATATTCTGGAACCATTAGGTAAATCACATCTTAATTCTGTTTCATGGAACTTAGCACCAGGAACTTTATGTGCATAAAATTTTAAATAATCCCATGCCACCGATTTTGCTTGTCTGTATGTGGGTGCCATATAGGCAAACCGAGAAGATTTGTTTGTGGTTGTGAGTGCAGCACGGAGCAAGTGATTGACAGCCATAACTGTTTTACCAAACCTTCTATGACATACTACCACCGAAAATCTTTTTAAATTATCATGTAGATATGCTTGTAGCTTTCTAGGGCTATAAGGTATCTTTACTACTTGAACCATTTATTATTTTCCGATTAAACCTTTTTTCCAATGTTCATACAATTCTCTCATATCTGTGAAAGGTTCTTCTATATTTTCTTTTTTCCCATATCTTTTGTGAATCCTTACTTTACCCCAACCACCATCTGTAACCATGTGTTTTGGATTTAATTTCATAAACATTTTTGCAAATTTATTAAAGGTTGTTTGCCTTAGTGGGCCTTCAAATTCTTCAATAATAGGGCCTTTCTTTCCATCAGGAAATTTAAAATATTTTGGTGGATTGTTTTTTAAATGTCTTGCTTGTTTAACTAATTCTGGACCATATTTTTGTATTGCTTTTTTACCACCGTGTTTTGATAAAAAAGATAAGACTGTGGGCAATCCTATTAAAGGATTTTGTCCTTTGTATTCTATATCTGTCCTCATACCTCTTTTTATAAATTCTTTAATCTTATCAGTAGGTATATTAATCTGGCCACCAATAGTTTTCTCATCTCCATAATCACTTTTACTTATTCCTACGCTACCAGTAATACCACCTTCTTTTCCGAATTTCTTTTCTAATCTTTTTTGTTCATCTGTTTGAGTATAAGTGTACCCTTTACCAGATACAGATTTTTCACCTGGTTTTTGTTTATAAGTTATTCCCTTACCTTTAATTGCAAATTCATCTTTTCCTTTAACATCAACATCTATACCTAAGTTTTCTATAAACTCTGGCACATGGATTCTTTCTCCTATTTCACTTAATAACTTACCACTTGCAGCATCAGTAACAAATCCTTTAATTTTTTCTTTAGGAATTTCTTGTGTTTGTATTGCGTTTACTAAGTCTGGTATAGTATCATATACAATCTTTTGTTTCTTTAAACTTTCTTTTTTATCCTGTTGTTCAAATTGTTTGGATTTAAATGATTGTTCTGCAATTAAATGAGGTTCAATCCATTTTTCAAATCTAGCTTTATTTCTCTCTGGAGTATTTATTGCAGTATATTCGTTGCTAACAGTACCCCAATCTTTATTTTTTAGTGCTTTTAACATGTTCGGCCATTCAGTAGTGAATTTGTCTGGACCTATATTAAAACCCATATCACCCACTAAATCTTGTCCAGATTCTGGTAAATCAAATATACTAATTTGATATTTTTCTTTTAACAAGTTATCTGTTTCATGTATTAATCTTTTGCCATCTTCTTCTAAAAAAGCATCTGCTTGATTAATTGTTGCAGTATCTTCTGGTTCAACTCCATCTGTATGTCCATATCCAATAGTCCATTTTTTTCCTATTTTATCATAATATGCTTTAAATGTTTGTGTCTTTTCATCAAAAGAAGGAGTTTTTATATAAGGATTTTGGCTACTTATTTTTCCTCCCATTACTGGTGTTGTAGTTTCTTGTTTTATATTTGTTTGATATTTTATATTTCCTTCTTGTTCTTTCCAAAAAGGCATTAATCTATCAACGTTTTCTTGATAGTTTGGTTTGAGAAATGTTTTACCTACTGTTTGTTTTATATCCATAATTTTTCCAGTACCTGTAAGTAATATATATAGTGGGTGGTTATGGGAAATTAAATACGAAGACATTGACATTGTGAGTGTGCTTTGGTACCATATATAACACGACTATATATGTGGCGACCAACCCTAGGTGGTAGTACCCCTAATGAAATTTGCCCACGCCTACGCATATTCACACCAACGCCAATAAACGAACGCCAGAACTTATTATTTCCCATAAGATACGTTATACGACATCGTCAACGATCCCATTTTTCTTCAGCTTCTCTTCTTCTTCAGCTTCTCTTCTCTTCTTCTTAGCTTTTGGTTTGTACGTGTGATAAATTGGTGCCAGTCAGCGTAATAAAATAGGTAGTTTTTATAGGCCTTCTCTTATCTTCTATTCATTCTGGAAATCATAACTTATTAATTTAATTACTTTTATATAAGACAAGTAATGACGCAATAAAAAGATGCAATAAAATTTAATAAGATACGTTCTGTTAATTATGAATAAAAAACAAAAAGATATTATTAAAATCATTGAAGCAAAAACTGGTAAAACAATGAAAGAGCAAGAAGTTATTATTAAAAGTATTGAAATAAAAACTGGTAAAACAATGAAAGAAATTGTTACAGAATTAAAAAAAGAATTAATAAAAAGAAACGCAATAAAAATTTAAAAGGTTCGTTATATATATTATGAACTTAAAAGAAATTAAACCTTGTAATATGGCAAAGAATGACTAAAATTATACTTATAATATATTTTTTAATAATACTTGGAGTATTAATAGCAATATAAAAAATGACACTAACAGAATTTAAAAATAATAATAAACAATGGTTCAGTAAAGTAAATCAAAGATTCTTTAATGACATACGATATTATTTGTTAAAAAATAAACAAACAAATACATATTTTTTAGTTAGATTGACATATAAATTTTCCGATATGTTAGACAGGCCAAGAAAATATGAGTATGTAATAAACAAAATAACCAAAGATAATACAATAGGTGAATTAATACAAAAAGATTTTGAAACATATCAACAAGCAAAGGAATTTATAAAACAATTTCATTATAAAAATGACTGATAAACAAATAAAAAATTGGGTAGATAACTATTTAAGAAATGGTTTTAAAGTTATCCAACACGATACAAGAATTAAAAAAAATAGATTAATTGTAGCAAGAGATTCGAGCTTATTTATATTAATAATATGGATTTTATTTAACTAGGAGGGATAACAATGATAGAAATAATACTACTCAACATGGCATTCACTCTAATATTTTTAATGGTAAATTAAAAAATGAAACTAATTAGAAAACTATTTAAAAGAAAAATACAAGACGAGCTAGGCCAAGATGACTGGAGAAAACTCATACAAAGAGAAGAAAGAAATGAGATTACTTGGTTTTTTATAGTCTGTGTAATTTGTGGTGCATTTTTAGGAGTGTATTTATTTAAGATGGGATATATATATTAATGCCCCACAGAACTAACGAAGATAATCAAAGAGATAGCATGGAAGAAAAAGAATTATATAAAAGTATGAAGAATAATAAAAAAAGTAAAGTTGATTTAGGCAACAAGTGTGTTCATTGTAAAAAAGACACTTCGTTAGGAAGTGGTAGGTTTGTCAATAGATACCCTGTGTTTGGGTTAGACATTGATGGTTCAGGTATTGAATATGATGGCTATTGCTGTGATAAATGTGAACAAGAATATTATAAGGATAATCCAGAAATAGATGACTAAAGAAATAATAGAATTAAAGAAAAGAATAAAAGACTTGGAGTTAATAAATCAACTACACAAGGATTTGAATGGCAAGTTAAGAACTCAACTTACATTTATAAAAGAATATTGTGAAGATGAAATGAAAGAACCTTATGCTGTAAGTGTTGTTCCAATACCAACAACAGATGGAACAGCAGATATCTGTAAGGGTAGGCAAGAGTTTGCCGAAGGGTTATTAGGACAAATAAATAAAATGAATAATAACAAATAACATATTATATTAAATACAATGGTTTATAAAATAATTATTGGTTTCTTATTAATAACTACAACGTCTTGTTCTAGTATAAGTTCAGTTGCATCATTGAGTAGTAATGGTGCTACCTTTTTTACAACTGGAAAAACAACTGGCGATTTAGTTGTGTCTTATCTACTAGAAAAAGATTGTAAACTTTTTAGAGTTGTTGCAAGACCAAAAAGGAAAGTGTGTCAATGAAAAATATAGTATATGGAATAATAATATTTCTGTTTACTCTATCTATTTCTTGGGTAATAATGGATAATGTTGTGGATAACTTGTTTGGTTATGAAAATTACACAACAAATAAATGTGTGTATTACAAGGAGATTTATAAGTGGTGCCCAGCATAGCCAAAATTGTATGCAATAATTGTTTTGGAACTGGACATTTATTATGGACTACTTTAAATACATGCCCAGATTGTAAAGGAAAAGGATTTATACATGGCAAGAAATATAGTACAAGAGTTAGAAGATTTTTTAAAAAAATTACAAGAAGTCAAGACTAATGACACGAACAAAACAAAAATTAAAAAAGTGTGGAAGAAAAAGTTTGGGAAAGAACCAGCAATAGAAGAAAGAAATAAAAAGAATGATAGAAAAAAAATTGTTTAGAGTATCATATATAGATTATGCAATTAAAAACAGCAAAGAATTATTATCAGAATCAAAAGTTATTGGCAATGGTTCAAAAAATATCTGGGCAGAAACAAGAAAACATGCAGAAACAAAAGTAAAAGGACAAGATGTCAGAGGAAGAAGATTAATTATAGGCATTACACCAAGCCCACATAAAATAAAATTAATTATAAATAAATGAAAGAAAAAATAAATAAATCTTTATGGACTATCAGAATAAAAGTAATGTGTTCTGATTGTAACAATCCAAGTTATGTAACAATGGGATTATTTAAAGATGAAGCAAGTGCATTAGAATATATTAAAATTAAACCAATACCAGATGAGTATACACCACTACCAATCCAGAATGTAACCATCACCTTGCCTCTTAAAGATTCATTAAGAACGTACCTTGAAATTATAGATATGAAAACAATTAAAAGAAATAGACATAAGATAGTTACTGGTATGGAACTACCGACAGAAACAAGACATTGATTACTCTGCTTTTTTCTTATCTGCACAACACTTCTTATCTTTATCCTCGCTATCATCATCCCATTTAAATACTATCTCACCATCAGCTCCGACTCCCCTGTGTGTTATCTCTGACTGGCTTCCAAATTTCTTTGGGTTGAGTTTGCCTACTACAAATTTTAATAATTCTCCCTTGCAACGATAAGCATTAGCTCTTCTAAAGTCTTCATCGTTTACTGATCCTCTTGCAGTATCAAGTATCTCATCTAAAATAACATCGGCTTGAACTTTCCTGGCGTTAGCATAGGAAACTAAGAACTTTTCATTCCTACCTAGCTCTCTTAGTATTGTTCTTCGTGAGGGTAGTTTATCCTTGTACTGAATACAGATTTCTCTTAACGACTTTCCTTCTTTCAGTTGGTCGCAGATTAAATCTTCCTGTTCTTTACTTATTGTTATTTTTTTCATGCTCTTCTCTTTGCTTCCTTATAAACTCACTCGCTTTCTTCCTCGCTTCTAAGTCTTCAGCAACATACTTAGGAACAAGTATACCCTTCTTCGGTATTATGAGTTTGGTCATTAGAATAAATAAAAGTATACGCCTACGCCTATTAGAACCCACCATACAGGGATAGGTTTCTTTATCCAGCTAGTCCATTTTGTATCTAAATCAAAAATGTTCATTGTATTAATTCTCCTTTGTTTATATTGGTGTCTATATATTTAATACTTATAGTCCTTGTTTATAAGTCCTTTGTAACCATATTTTCTAGCAATGGTCATGGCTTCTTTTCTGTTATTAAGTGCTACCTTAATCCATCCCTCTAGTTCTTTTCCTCTTAGCTTTCCTCTCATATACGCCCACACATCCCCCTTCTCTTTCTCCTTCTTGCTCTTGCTCACTCCCTCTACTACTTCCTTATAAATCCATTTACTCTTCAGGCCTGTGCTTGCTATGAGTTGTCGTAGTTTTATTATATCTGTCATAAAATTATTCCTAAATCCTTAAACTATTACTATAGTATATTATTATATATTAATCATTATATGATGGGGTAATCATTTATGCTCACAACGTAGTGCAAAAGTGCTTACAACAGTAAGCAAAAATGCTCACTCCTATTGTTACTTATCCACAAGCATATCAACAGATACATCATCCATTATTTCTGGTAATTTTTCCATCTCTTATCCCACAACCAGTTGCCAAACTTAGTGTGCATTCTGTCCAACCAGTTAAAGAGAAAGCTATGGTATAACCATTTATGTTTCATACAATATAACTCCTATTTAAATCCTTTAATATAAAACCCATAATTGTTTTAGGTCTTCCTTTATCAATAGGCATATCATTCCATAATTTTTTAAATAATGGAACATGATTATCATTTGTCTTTAATAATTCAGACAAGATGCAACATTGAATTTCCAACTCATCACTTAACTGTGAACCCACCTTACCACGCCCATGTATCTTTACTCTTACAAGTTTAATTGGGTGATTGTTCATTGGTTCTGGAACATAGGAATAAATAACATGGCCTTTCTGATCTGGATCAGCAAACTTATATGTCTTTACTATTGCTATTGTTCTGTTGTGCCTTGTCATAAAATCTATTGTGAAAATATTTTCTCCATAACCAACTACGAAGCATACTCACACTCATAAATATACCACCAATTATAAACATGTTAAAGTAAGAAGTTTGAATACCAAATAATGGGAAGATTAATATCTGCATAACAACAGCAATAACGTAGCCAGTACCTATGTCTACGATTGTTTCAAAAAAATGTTTTCTTTTTTTATACCCCACACATACCATCACATTCATCAAGCAAAGATAATTGGTTTGCATCTTTATCTTCTAAATTAGCATCTTTTATTGGTTCAGCAGATTTGTGTAAATACATATTAAGTTTTATTTTATCTCTTTTTCCACCATTTCTAATTTGTTCATCAAGGTTTACAACTTGTTTCCAATACTTTGGATTCTCTTTAATTATTTTCCATTCTTTATTTGTTTGATATGGACAATATATACAAGCACTCCTAACTGGTTTTTTATATCCATATTTTTTAATCCATTTTAAACAATCTTGTCTACCTATTTTATTTTCAATTAATGGAAATATATTTGTTATCCATTTTTCTTTATTATCTTTCATTCTAAATAATTCATCATAAGAAATTCCCATTAATACCTCTACTTTAGTTTCTGGGTGAATATGTTGATATCTAACTAAACCCAACAATTCTCTAATTTTTTTTGTAATTGGTTTAATTTTATAAATAGTGGTGCATTGTCTTTTCATTAAACCTTTTTTACTATCTTCTTTTCTAATAAAAAATGGAGGATGGACTGCACCTTTCAATCCAGATATAATTTCTTTAGTTGCACCAATCGTATCTTTCATAAGATTTCCATGTGAAACTATATGAAGTGGATATGATATTTGTTGTTTTAAATATTTTAAATATTCATAGGTTTCATCTTTTTCATTTTTTGTATCTGCAAAAATTGCACAATCAACCATAGGTATCTCACCTTTTTCAATCATTAATGCAAGCGTGCTACTTTGCACTCCTGCTCCTAAAGATAATACTCTTAATGTTTTTTTATTTTGCATTAGACTTTCCTAAGAATTTATATGGGATTGGTCTGCCTTGTTCATCCATCTCTGTTTCATCCTTATCCTCTCTAACTCCACCTATAATATCTATTCCTCTTTACTATTAATATATCTTACAGGTTTAAATAGTTTCTTCTCACCATCAACCATAATATATCTCATACTATCTTCTGGCTTTGCTTTCTCTTCTGTTCTCCATACTTTTCTTTTCATCGTTCTATTGTGTAATTACATTTACCATATTTTTTATGTATAATAATATATTTCTTATCGTGTAATTTTTTTAGTGTACGTCTTACCTTGTATAAACTCCATCCTAATTTTTCTCCCAGAGTTCTTTGATAAATTATAATAGGCAAATGTTTTTTAAAATTTCTGTATTTTAATTCACAGTATAATCTAAACATCCCATTTGTTAGCTTCGTATCTCTCAAATCAACAAGTGTAATGTAGATACCTTTTTCCATTACTATACTTTATGACATCTGATGTGCAAAATGCAAGGTTTTTTTAAAATGTTTAATTTTGGTAAGAGTAATAAAAATATTTAGCGTTTTAAGGGGGGTAGGTTAAGCAAGATTGAATCCTGGTAAGCAAACCTATGTCGTGAATGAACTTGAGTATTTGAGGTTACGTTCTGAGCATTTAAAACACAATCGGTTTCCAACTCCCTTGCTTTCAAATTGTTTGCCACATTTTAAGCAATTTCTTTTTTTTGTAAGAGCTTTATCTTTTAAATATGATTGAGTTCTACCATCAATACCCACCACTATACAAAATCATCACCAATTAACCACGCAACTAATGATACCCTCTTACCAGATTTTAATGGTCTAACTCTGTGTGCTATATAAGATGGAAATATTACACCTTGTCCTTGTGGAATTTGTATTGCTCTTTGTTCAAACCCCATAACTTCTAACTCTCCACCTTTATAATCTTTCTCATTAGATAGCAATAAAGATATAGATAATTTTCTTGGATTGTGTGGTGCAGGCAGACAATCTATATGCCATCCATAATGTGAACCCTCTCCTTCATATAAAGTATATTGTATTCCTTCTATAAAATTTAGAGTGGATAAATTAAATCCAAAAAATTTTGAATTAGCAACTCCCATTACATCAGACAATCTTCCATATAATGTTTTAACTATTGGTGGTTCGTTAGGCCCAAAATTAATCCATCCAGTTTTACATATTCTTATACCACTATCTTCTCTAGCACCACCTGTTCCCTTGCCACCTACCTCTGCTGATTTTAAATCTACTCCTCTTGCTTTCTCTGACCAGTTCATTAACTCTTCACATTCTTCTTTAGAAAAAACTGGTTTATCTCGTAGCATCTTAGAAGTTTCTACAACTAATGTATGTACATCTATTCTGGTTCTAGGTAGGATTGTAAACATTAGACTTCTTGTTTTAAAGTTATATGATAAAAGTCATTAGGTTGGACATATCCTTGAGTCATTATAATAATTTTTTCCATTGTTTTCTGGACAGGTAAATGAAAATCTAAATCACCGAGTGGTCTGCAATGTCTTCTTGCAGTTCTTTCATGGATTTTTAATATAACTGCTAGTTGTTTATAAGATAATTTGTTCCTAGTTCTGTAATCCTCTAGCTTATTTAATTGTGCCATATCATATAGTATAATAATTCTTTATATAACTGCAACAAAAAACTTGACATACCTTGCATCATGCCCATAATAATGGTATGTCATCAAATGACGATTACTTTCAAAAGCAAGACACACCAGATTGGGCAAAGGCGTGGAAGTTTACCCACTTTTCTCCTAGTCAAGCTAACAATCCAGATGATACTTGGATAGCAAATTATTTTATAGCTTCAAGACAAGAAAGACAAACATGGGCTTATAATCCTAATGTAATATTTGGTAATGCAATACATCAAGGCATTGGATTAGTAGCAAAAAAAACATTATCAATATCAGAAGCATCAACAGAAACAGTAAAACAATTAATGACCTACATGCACAAAGATGAGAAAGAAAGAATGCAAATAGAAAGAATGAAAGAAGTAGCACCACAATATATTTCTAATGCAGTTAATGTTTTAAATGCTATCAAGCCATTAAAGAAACTACAATTTATAAGAGAAAAATCCAGGAGTTTAGAATTGCCAAGACTGGAACTACCTATTGTTATGTATACAGATTTAGAATATGAGGATCAAGGAGTAGAATTAAAAATAAAACCACCAAGTTTTAGAGGATATAGAAAAGATGGCAAACCTTCTTATGCTAGAGGAACACTACCTAACAAACCTAGCATTGAACATTTAAGACAGGTTGCTTGTTATTGGTATACTGCTAAGAAACCTTTTAGAATTATGTATGTCAATGAGAAAGAAGCAAGAGTTTTTGATTCTTCAAACTGTGAATATATGACAGATGAAAATTTAGAACTAGCAATGAAATATTTACAAAGAATATTTATAAGAAGACAAACATTAATGAAAAAATATACTGAGTTGGAAGATGTAGCAAAGGTATTGAATTGTGATTTCTCTTCTTTTTATTGGAATGGTTGTCCTAAAAGAGTATTGATGGAATCAAAAAAAGTATTTAAAGTAGAGTCATTAAAATGAAATATTATTTATTAATTTGGTTGAGCAATCAACTTTATTTTGTAGACATCTATCCAACAATAGAGGAATGTTTATATCAAGGAAATTCATTATTAAAAAACCAGCATGAATATCAATTTCAATGTAATCCAAATGCTCACAATGTTACAAGTTTAACAACAAAGGTATTTGATAAGAGTATGTTAAAAAATAGGAATACAAAATGACATTAGTAAATAATAATTTGTATTTTAATACACTAGAAAGAAAAGTAATTTTAGATAAAGCTATTGATATTTTATTTGATGACGCAACTAGCACAGAACAATTAACTTCTTTCTTTCAAAGATTTAATTGTGTTTGTGCCAGATATAAAAATGGTGTGCTTGTTGATTTTATAAAATATATAAAGGAACTATATAAAGTATCTGATGGAGAATTATATAACTCTGGTCGTAATAATAAAAAGTTATATAAAATACAATGTTTGTTGTATCACATATTACATCACACACTTTGTATTTCTAAAAAACATCTTATGATTGTTTTTAAAAAAGATAGAACAACTATTAATTATGCTTTAACACAATATAAACCTACTAAAGAATTAACAAATAAATTGCTTCAAGGTTTTGATAAATATAGGGAGAACATAAGTGAATAAAAATTTAGAAATATGGAACAGTTTTGGTTTAACACCAGAAAAATTTACTCATAATTTTAGGTCTACTTGGGGTAAGTCTATATCTACCATTGATTCTATGTGGCAGATAAAAAAGATGACTGAAGTATTTGGTCCTATTGGACATGGATGGGGTTGGATTAATACTCCTACATTACAAGACAATTTATATATGGCCAACGTAAGCGTATGGACAAAGACTAAAGAAAATATTTATGGGCCTATATCTGTTGTTAAAGATTTAAAAAAGTTTGGTAAGTTTGATGAACATGCTTCCAAGTCTGCTATTACTGATGCACTTACTAAAGCATTATCTCATCTTGGTATATGTAACGATATATTTTTAGGAATATTTGAAGATGTTTCCTATGTGGATTATCAATCACAAGTAGATAATAAAGATGTAAAGAAAGCAGAAGCACCTACAAAAAAACCAAAGGAAGAATATGATAAAGAAAAAAAAGATGATCCATCTAACTGGTCGCAAGACTGGGAATCAGTATATGATTTTAGGAACAGAAGATTTAAAGAAATAGATAGACTTGATTTTTTAAAACAACAAATTTCTGATATAGGTAAAGATACTTTAAACACAATGAAGAAAGAATCACCAGAGTTATATCAGAATTTGGTTAAATCTTTTGAAGAAAACAAACAACGACTTCTTAAAAAAGGAGGTAGTCATGAGTAGTGAAAACAAAGGAAAGTTACCAGACCAAACTGTCTTTCATGTAATTAAGATTGCTGGAAGAGAGAAGGGAATATGGAATAAGATTGGCGTAACGTACAAACATAAAGATGGAAAAGGGAGTTCGGTGTTTCTTGATTACCTTCCATTACGTCAAGACTCTGATGGCAAGATGACTCTTACTATTAGAGATTATGAACCAAAAGATTGGGATGATAACAAACCTAAACAATCATCCAATGACTTTGGTTAATTATTAACTTTTGTAATTAGGAGGACCTATATGGTAAACATTACAAAATATTACCTAGATGATGATGAAGAAAATGGTGATGATGGAGAAGAAGAGAACGGTGATGATAAAGGAGATGCTCCATCTGATACCGAAGATTCAGACTAGGTAGTTTAAAAGTTTTGGGAGAGAATTTTAATTCCGATTAACAGAAATTTCTTTGGCCGAAAAATCCGTTAGTAATTCTCTCCTTTGCTTTCTTCTTTTCAGTTATGACAGAATTTAGAAATGGTATTGAAATGGATATTAACAGACCAGAGGAATGTCTGGACAAAGCTAAGAAGATTATTACTGATGATAGAAATAAAGACTATGGAAATTACACAAAGAATTTAAAAGTCATATCAAATTTTTGGAAAGTATTTTTAGGAAAAGATATTAGTCCACATGAAGTTGCTTTACTCATGGCACTATTAAAGATAGCAAGGATAAGCACAGGCAAGTTTACACCAGATAGTTATATAGATGCTTGTGGTTATTTATCTCTTGCTTATGCACTAGAAAAAAATAAACACAAAGATTAATTCTTAACAAACTTACACTCACCCTTTTCACTTACTCCTAGCATAAACACTCCCATCTTTGTTTGTTTGTTTGTTAGTTGTCTAACTCTTGGATATATATAATTATATTCTTTCTTCTTCGTTTTTATTTTAGCTGTTTTTAATGGTAGGTATTTAACATCTATCAATCTAATGTTAAATGGTTTGAATTTGATTGCTACTATATCTATTGGGCCAATATTAAACCCACGAAAAGGATGCCAGTTATTTTCTAACAACCATTTCATCGCTATGTTTTCAGCCCAAAGACCTTTTGTAGCTGAACTCATTAACCCCAAAGATATTTCCCACTACTAAACATAGTAGTTACCTCCAATATTCATACTCCATATAGTGTACTTACTGACAAATTAATGTCAAACTGTGGATAACTTTTTCTTTTTCTTTTTTTTCTTTTTAGTTTTATATTGTTGTGTTGGGTACATTATGAAAGACTCCAATATATTATACATAAAGATATTATTATTAGTGTTGCTAGTAATATGTATGCTCCCCAATCCATTAATGTAATGTGCCTTCTGTAATTTTCTGGTCTGGATCATTGACAGAGATAGCAATAAATTTTTCAACTTGTTCTTTTGTTTTAAACCCATTGACTTCTATAAATAAAGTGTATTGGTTTTTTTTCTGTTTTATCATATTAAAAACTGGTTTTAATGGTAATCTATTACCAAGAAAATACTCTTCCATTTCTTCTAACTCTTTTATTATATCTTGTTTTTTCTTTGCCATTTATTTTAAAAATTTCTTTGCTATATTAATCCCAAAACTACCTGCAATAATTACAAGTAAACACCAACTAAACCAATCTGGTGCTGTATAAAGTAATGTCCAACCTTCAATTAAATATGGTTGAAGTGGTGGAATAAAATGAAATACAAAAATACCTGTAAATAATATACAAAGGTATTCATCTTTCCAGGAAGTTTCACTAGCTCTTTGAGCAGAAGCTGCCCAATCTAATTCTGCTTTTCTCTCTACCTTTTTTCTTTCACCATAATGTTTGATGCCTTCTACTACAGAAGATCCAACAGTTTTAATTAATAAAGACCAGATCATTTAAACGCCCTTACTACTAACCAAACTAATCCTAATATAGAACTAATTATAGCTAATGCTTTTACACTACCAGAACCCATAGCTAATTGTTTTTCTATTCCTTGAATTGCTCTAGTATTTTCTTTTGATTTATTTTCTAGTCTTGCTAATGAAGATTTAATTTCTTTATATCTCTCAGAACAAATGTCCTCATGGTCTTTGAGTGTACTAGCCATCTTAAATATTCACTCCTGGTGTAATGATTTCTTTTGATTGGTTTGGATAATTAGGATGTAGATACATAGTAAACGTACTGTTAGTACAAGAAGCTACTTTCCAGTCATATTCAAAATCATATTTTTTTATTTGTTGAATTGTTTGATGTGGTTGGTCATCAATGCACTCCTCCATACTCGAATACTCTTTATCAACTTTAATGAACTTTACATCTTGTGGATTTGTTGAATTGTATTCTGAAATATGTATCAAAAATATTATTAAAAACCATTTCATATTGTTTTATATCCTCCTATTATTTCTCTAAACTTATCCCTGTTTTCATCAGGAACAATTACTATATCAAATTCTTTAAACCCTAATTCACAACCTGCAAGAAAACGATTGTTACCTACACATACTTTATATTTATCTCCATCTTTAATACAAATCAAAGGATTAACTTGACCAATCTTTTTCAAACTGTTTAATACTTTTTTATAAAAGTTACCTTGCTTTTGGTTTGTTGGATTTTGTTCTAGCTTTTTATTTCTTAGATATAGTTTTTCTGTTTGTATTTTCATTAGGTATAGATACTCCTCCTGTTTCATTACTTAATTTATCTCCACGATTTAATCGTTGTAAAGTTTGTAGTGGTCCTAAAACATTTATAACTTCTGCTTGTGAACTTCCAGGTGTTAATGTATTAGCCCTATTAATTAAATTTTGTTCATAGCTTTTAGCTTGATGGTCGTTTACATCTTTAGTATTAAAGCTACCATCATCTAATTCTTTTTTTAATCTTGACCAATGTTCAATCTCTCTTACTCTATCTCTAGCAACAGATTCATGTTGTGCTTTTATCCACCTGCATTCATCAATATCAATTTGCAGATATTCTTTTTTAAACTCATCAGTTTCTGTTTCAAGTTTCTGTTGTTTTCTTTTTAACTTCACCAAGTTTCTTCTGTATTCAAAAGATAATGTGTGTAAGTTTTCAATAAATACTCCTTGTTCTCTTACAGATTGCCAGTACTTACTGGCTTTAGTAGGATGTTTACCATCATTCAAAACAGAAAACCTCATCTCAGTTTCTGTTCTAAACATTTGTCTTTTCGACATAGTATCATTGAGTTCATTTTTTATTTTATTAATGAACCCATTATCCTTTGTTGGTAGCATAGGATAATTAACTTGCGTTAGTTTTGTCATATATATATCTCCTAATCCAATGTATATTTTACAGGTCTTTCTTCTGGTTGTTTTGGTTCATCCATATTATCCCATCTTTCTTGTGCTTCTTCAACCTTACCATCCACAATCGCTTGTGCTTCAGTTTTGGTTTTAGAAACATTAGGATATTTACCTGCCCAAGCTGTTGCTTTAGCATTATCAGATGTAATCCAAACATCACCAGGATGTCCTTGAAATACTGGCATATCATCTCTGTCTTGATGAGTGAAAAAGCCATGCCCTGTATTTTCAATTACCCAATATTTATTTGCCATAGTTTTCCTCCATTAAAAATTTTAACTGTTACTTAATGTCCTTGCTGTTAATGCTACTGACCATTCTTCTGTTGTAGTAACATAACTTGTTCCTCCTGCTGTAAGTCCTGTTCCACTTGAATTACCAGCACCTTGAATCTGTCTTAATGCTGCTCCTCTCGTAGCACCTGATGCCCAACTTGATCCATTCCATAATTCTGTTGAACTTAAATCTGCACTTGCACCAAATCCTGCACTAATATTGGCATCAGAATCTGAAGCACCAAACATCCCTGCTGATCTCCTAGCAGTTGATATTGCTGTACTACTCGACCACGAAGTTCCATCATAAGTTTCACTAGTTGTTACAACTGCACTTACATAACCTCCTGCTCTTACAGCACTTGTTTGAGTTCCACTAGTTTGTGCAGAATAAGTATTTGCAGATATAAGTCCTGCTGCTGCCCAAGAACTGCCATTATATTCCTCACATTCATCAAACATAGTTGCATCATTATATGCACCGACTTTTAATCCTGCTGTTTGTAAACCACAAGTACCATGTTCATAACCTCCTTGTATTAATGTTGCTGAAGCATCAGTCCATGTAGAACCATCAAATTCATTTGTTATATTTACTACTGAACTTGACCAACCACTAGCAGCACATCCTGCTGTGCTAGTTCCAAAATTTGAAGCACCAGTTCTAGCAGCTCCTGTTAAAGCTCCTTGATTTGCCCAAGCACTTCCATTATATGTTTCTGATGTACCAGTTCTACTACCACCACTAACACTTCCACCAGCTACAAAACAAGCACTTTGTGTTCCATTACTTCCAGAAGAACCCGTTCTTCCTGTGTTTAAAGCCCCACCTGCACTCCATGCACCTATATTCCTTGCAACTTTTAAAGTATTAGATGTACTGTTATACCACAATTTTCCCTCTGTTAATGTTGGATCAGATGATAAAATCTGTACGCCACCTGCTGCTTCTGCAATACTTCCAGTTCCTATTCCTGTATTATCACTTACTTTTCCACTCATAAATTTCTCCTTAACTATCTGTTACTGTTCTTGTTGCAGAACCATTATAATATTTTAATAAACTTGTTGTTGAGTTGAACCATACTTGTCCTGTTGTTGGACTTCCAGGATCAGATGAAAGTATTTCTATACCTGCTGAAGCTTCAGCTATTACTCCTGATTGTCGCCCTGCGTTATCTGCTGTTGATCCACTCATAATTTTTTTCCTAACTGTCTGTTACTGTCCTCGCTGTTACTGATGCACTATATTCATAGGTAGAGTTTAAATAAGTTGTACCATCTGTATCTTCTCCACCATGATGTAAACCATCTGTTCCACCTGTTGATTGTCCTAATCCAAACGATTTTCCTTTACCTGATGGTTCATTATCAACTGCCGACCAACATGTTCCATCATACTCTTCTGCTGTTGCAGAATAAGATCCATTTCCAACTGTTATTCCAGCAGTTAATGAACCCCAAGCTCCATTATAATTCCTAGCTGTTAATATAGCTCCTCCTACTGTCCAACTAGTTCCATCATACTCGTGAGTTACTTGGTATTGAGCAGATGGATTTCCACCAGCAGTCCATCCTGCTGTTTGAGTTCCTGCACTACCATTACTTCTTTTATGAGCTACCATATTATTTACTGTTGCCCAAGAACTTCCATTGTACTCTTCCGTGTTTACTGAAGTACCCATTAATTTTCTCCTCCTAGCCTTACACCAGCAGTTTGAGTTCCAAATCCTGAAGTATCATATTGTGCTTCTTGTAAATCTCCACCTGCTGACCATGTTGAACCATCATACTCTTCCGTACGAACTGATGTGCCACTTGCAGTTTGCCCACTAGCATATAGACCTGCTGTTTGAGTTCCAAATGCAGCACCATTTGTTGTTCCTGTTGCTAAATTTCCAACTCCAGATGTTGTCCAAGAAGTTCCATCCCATTCTTCTGTTTCTGTTGTTTTAGCAGCAGCAGCAGTCTTCCCACCAAAAGATAATCCAGCAGATATTGTTCCTGCTCCTCCACCCTCTTTTACTGCTGTAAGCATATTGTTTTTTGTAGACCAACCTGCTACAAGTCTATAAACCTTTAATGTTCCAGAAGTTGTATTGAACCATACTGTACCTGCAGATGCTGATGGATCATCAGAACGAACTTCAGGTCCACCTGCTGCTTCTGCGATTACACCAGATTGTCTATCGATGTTATCAGAAACTATACCACTCATAGTTTACCTACAATGTTTGATCTAAATAACTAACTACAACATCAACATCAGCACTACTAGCAGTTTTAGCTGCGAGTGCATCTCCAGCTTCTAAAACAAATTTAGATGTATGTTCAAATGTAGCATTAGCTGCAAGTGCTTGATCTGAATAAATTTCATAATCATTACTTCCAGCATCATCCCTGATATATAAATCAAAAGTTTCTGCTGCACCTGCTGTTTCACAAAATGTGATAGATAAAATAGTATAAGTATGCCCACTTGCTACTGTAACTAAATCATGCTCACTATTTGTGAGTGTAGCTTTGAATGCTACTTTTAATACTTCACTAGCCATTGTTTGTTTCCTCCATAATTAAAATCCGAATACTAATGCCTTTCCTGTGCTTGTTATAGTTGGGTGCATACTGTCATTAAAAGATACTGCACCTGAAGCTACTGTAAATTCTTGAGCAAGAAAACTTGCCACTCCTTTATTACTTGTTGAAGCATCCTCACCAGCGATTGTTACTGTATCTGTCGCACTAGCTGTTGTGTCAATTCCTTCGCCTGCTGCGATTGTCATTGTGTTTGTATTAGAAATGGTTTGGCTTGGGCCACTTGCTGCTGCTAGAGTAAACGATGTTGAAGGGCCAGTTGGACCAGTAGGTCCTGCCGGTCCAGTTGATCCTGTATCACCAGTATCTCCACTTCGTGTAAAATGAACTGAAAGTTCATCTGCTGCTGAAAAAGTATTATTAGATGCTAAATGAGTTACTGTTAATTTATTATAACCACTTCCATCTGTTGCAGAACCTGTTACCTTAAATCTTGCATAAGTCGTGCTATCATTAATATCAACAATATGAATAAATCCTTTAATCGTAGATGTACTATCATCCCATGTAATCGTATCTGCTTGTGTTGTTACTCCATTTGCATCTGCATCATCAATATAAATTACTGTTGCACTTGCATACGTTCCATTATTAAAACTTAATTCTCCTGCTCCTGGATCTGCGTCAGATGTGCCTGTATCAAATTTATAATAATAACCAGGAATTGCTCCATCTTCTCCACTTGCAGTAAAAGATAAATAAATTGAATCTTCATCTGTAAATGAACCTGCTCCATCAATATAAACAATCGGAATTTTACTATATCCACTAGCATCTGTTATTGCTCCTGATACTTTATAAGTTGCCCATATAGCAAGGTTACCAGCTTTGTGTATTCTAATTCTTCCTCTGTTTGTAGCATTACCAGTTACATCATCAAAACTTTGTACCCAAGCAGATACATCTGTGCCTAACGCATCTAAATCATCTGCATAAGCAATCGTTGCACTAGCCAAAGTTGTATGATTAAAACGGATGATACCACTTCCTGGATCAGAGTCAGTTGTGGTTGTGCTGTATGTGAATTGAGAAGTATCTCCACCAGCAGGATTGAATGTTGTGGTTGTAGTTAAAGTTGTACCATCAGAACTAAATCCTAAAACTTTATCTGCTCTGCTAGCAGCAG
>VTLG01009416.1_pt1 | contig 34848 bp, 59 predicted proteins | sample 4694571 | NCBI WGS metagenome assembly VTLG01 (sample SAMN12604809, study PRJNA352737) | marine metagenome | biome: ENVO:00000447; feature: ENVO:00000209|ENVO:00000569|ENVO:01000036; material: ENVO:00002151; isolation source: viral sequences binned using virsorter ...
CTGATTACTCTTGTTATTATAATAATGTATTTGAAACAAAAATCTTTGAAACCGAGCATTTTGAAGAGATTGTAAGTATTATTAAAAGCAATGCTAAAATAATAGATAACATAACTAAAGAGAGAGGTTAAACAATGAAAGAAACTAAATTATTAACATATCCGCACGGATCTACTAAAACCAATAAATCAATGGCTTATGGATACGCGAATTTTATTATGTATCTTGCACCGCATAAAAAAAGCGGTTTTAATGTATGCACGGGCGCGACTAAAGGTTGTATAAAGGTATGTTTAGATGAAGCAGGGCGCGGTAATTGGCTCGAAAAGAACGGAAAAATAAATCCAATACATCAAGCGCGTTTAAATCGTACATTAATGTATTTTAACGCACGCGATCGTTTTTTTGAACAACTAACAAAAGAGATCAAGAGCGGTATAACATGGGCAAAAAAACGAGATCTGATACCCGTTTTTAGGTTAAACGGAACCTCAGATTTAAGATGGGAAAACGACTGGCAAAATTTTAATATCATCAAATATTTTAGTGATATTCAATTTTATGATTATACTAAATTATATAATCGCAGAAATTTACCCGCTAATTATCACCTCACATTTTCCCGCGCGGAATCAAACCAGGAACAAACACTGAACGCGATTGTTAATGGTTTAAATATTAGCGCGGTATTCAGAAATCAATTACCTAATGAATATTTAGGTTTAAATGTAATTGATGGGGACAAACATGATCTAAGATTTTTAGACCCGCTGCGATCATGTGTGGGCCTAATAGCTAAAGGTAAAGCAAAACACGATACAAGCGGGTTTGTAATTAACTAAAAAAGAGAGGTTAAAATATGAATCTAAATGAACTTGCAAAAATAATTAGTTATATTAGAATAAATGCTAAACATAACTGTATTTTCATGAACTTTGATTTATACAATAACGATACACTGATAGAGCATTTTTACTGCGAAGGTGTATACAATCAAATACCGCAAGAAGATCAAGCGGAGTACGGTCAAAAAAATTACCACTTACCGTTTTTTTATGGTTTGTCAATCGATAACCGTGGTCCACATGATGAATTTTTTATGGTGCATGCTAATACAGCTTTCGAATGCGCAGAATTGATTAAAATGCAATTGTATACGTGGCTGCCGTTTGCTAATGAGATAAAGATTAATGTATTGCATGATGAAATCAAAAAAAAGCATTTTACAATCAAGATAAATAACTAAAAAAGAGAGGTTAAACAATGCTAAATAAAGTAGACAACAAAGCGGTAATTGATGCTATTGATTATTTTTTTGCTGAGGGAATGATCGAACAGATGAATTCAGACGAGAGATATTATGTTAAAGCTTTAATTAATAAAGTAGCGAATATCTATAAAATAAAACTAGATTGGTGGGAGCAAGATGATGATAACTAAAATACTTGATACATACGTGAAAATATGCGCTTTAACTTGGGTCCTTCTATGGTTATTGAATTGATTATATATGGTATATTAGCGCTCTTTTTTATGATGTTATTTGAAAGCGAATAAAACCATAACTCAAACAATTAAACCCGCTTAATGCGGGTTTTTTTGTGTCCTACTGCGCACATAAGCGCAACCTGCGCACATAAGCGCAACCTGGCCACATAAGCGCAACCTGTATAATTGACATAGCAAAATAAACGTTTTTTTGGTTCAATTTAAATGAGTTTTTAAGTGTCTAAAATTGATACAATCATTTTGTTATTAGACATAATACGAATTATTAGCAAAATATTTTGATCAGTGTTTTGTCATTTTTTGACCAAAATATGATCCCAAATATGAACAAATATGCTCTAATTATATTATACTGGCAGGGTTTTTATATCTATTACGCAGGGTTTTTTTGCAAATTATATTATTGCTTCAGGGTTTTTAGCATTCGGTTTCGCCATGCCAATTTGTCACGCGATAGCATGCGCAACCAACACCGCTCTAAATTGCAAACTCGCATATCTTCATGCCACTCAAACACCAGCGCACAACGCTCACCATCACTAGCGATCTGCACGAATTCGCAAGACTTATCATCTTTTTTGGAAAGTGGGCATTTTTCAGCGAAAATCACTAGAGGTGCTGAGACAAAGAATTTGAAGAATTTGAAGAATATCTCTCTCTCTCTCCTCTATAAATATTTTTTCTCAAATTCTCTTTTTTAGTGTTGACAAGAATTTGAAATTCTTCATATTCTTCATATTCTTCATTCTCTTTGCACGCGCTAATCATCAATAATGTCAAGTTCTGTCTCCATTTTCCTATAAATTCCATGCGAAATCTTACGCATAAGACCCTGATTTATCATACGATTCATCCAATTCGACACCGCGGCATTACTACTAACACCCACCACTGAATCCAGCGCAGCAACAAATGCGTCACGACTAAAGTTATGCCCATCTGTCAGTATTGCCTGAAGCACCTTTTCTTCTAGTGACTCCTTTGGGTCCGTGTACCAGAACATCTCATTCTTTGGCAGTGGCTTCAAATATTCAAAATACAGATGGCCACCATTCACATTGTGCAGTTTAATACCAACTGGCACGCCATGAAGATCATTCTGACTGCGCACCTTCGTGATCTTCATTACTTTCAGACCAGGCATACGGCTACTACTTGCAAGCTGCACGATACCATCCAAATGATTCGTATATGCGCTACCACCTAGCATATGACTTACGTCCAATGGACTCGCTTCACCCATCTTTTTATGATGCGACACCATCACGATCGCAACTTTATGTTTATTCTTCAGATTCACCATGGTACGCAATAGGTCCATCACATCATCGTTCTTGCTCACATTCTTATCGGTACTCGTATACAGATTATCCACCACCAACACTTCGCATGGGTCGAAGGTGAGATTATTATCGATCGCTTCCCACTTATCCGCGAACACATCCCGCTGCCCATCGGACAATATTCTAAAATTCTTTTCAAACCTGCCCGCTTCTACTGGATAATCGTTTAACACACGCCCTGCGGTCCGCTCTAAAAGTTGTGTGAAACTCTCGTCCTTCAACTCGAACTGCACATGCATCACCTTCCTGGCCTTTGGTACGCGAAAATTCAAGAACGGCACTCCCATACTCAAACAGGTCGCAAGTTGCAGACTGATCACTGATTTACCCACATTCGTACCACCTGCAATGCCAAGTATATCTTTTTTAAAGAACAGGTCATCAATGATAGGTTCAGGCATATGCACAAAAGTACTAGTGAACTGCGCAGGACTAAAGCTACGCATCCCGCCAAGGTCTTCTGGTTTATCACCAAACCGCACACAACATGCAAGCAGTTCTTCCATGGTATTTCCATCATTGAACCAGTCTGTTATATCGTAGCTGGAAGGTTTTTGGTTCCACTGCATGATATACAACTCCACCTGCGCACCAAATAGCCTTTTAGCGAGTTTTTTCGCACCTTCCTCGCCTTTTTCATCGTTATCGTACACTATGTATACCTTATTATATCTATCGTCCAAGGTTATTTTCGCAGGCAGCGCACCCGCACCTGACGTAAATGTCAGAGCGGATGCGCCATTGCAGTATGCGGTGACCACGTCCTTTTCACCTTCACAGATCACAAGGCTGGAGAGAGATAGATGCGGAGTCTCGAACGACTTGCAACCTGCGTCACCGAACTGCGGACCTTTATGAAATTTTACATGATCGTCATTGATCTGGAACACCAACTGCGCATTTTTCTTTTCATCACGCCTAACACCCACAGGCATGTCCAGGCACTTCTCATTCCACGGCAACTCTAACTCCTCGACCGCTTTTTTCCAATGCGCAACAAACGTTGCCCGCGCAGCAGCATAACCACTTTTCTTTACCTCTTTTGACTCCACTTTGACCTTGGTATTGGTCAGTTTATATTCTACCCGCGGGGTTTTTACTGTCTTTTCTGAAAAATCCCAATGTGCATTACATTTATGACAATAGGCGTACTCACCATTGATCTGCACCGTGCCTTGCTTTCGTGATGTACCATCGTCACACTTAGGACACCAAGCACGCTTACCATTATGAGTTATTCGTGAGAAGACATCTGCTGCACTGCTCAAAACTTCCTACGTAGGTCATACAACGCACAGCAATGCCTGAACACCTGCGCACCTGCATCTAGTTTTTCTCTATCGATCACATGTTTATGGAACTTGCCATCCTCTTTGCCAAAGCGCATTATGATGCCATATTTTACATCTGCTCTTGGCTGCGCGGCTTCGTACATCATGGTGTATGCACCTAACTGCACCATCATTTCAGGGTATGGTCCACCTTTAGATGTCTTCCAATCCACTAGTACCAGATCACCATCTATCTTTCCGATACAATCTACCGTGCCACCTACGCGTAATTCCTCATTGACCAAGGCGAATTCACTGGCGAGTGCTTTGAACTTTGCTTTATCATACCAGTTCTTAAAACCAAAGAATGCTTTTAATGCCTGCTCTTCCTGGTTAGGCGTAAAATCCCGCGTATCTACGTCAAATCCTTGAAGATAACCTTGTATCAATAAATGTGTCAATGTACCCACGTCACCTGCTTCTCGCATGACCGCATCTGCGTCATCGCCTTGAGCCGTGATCCGCTTCGCCCAGGCAATAAGTGTATTCTTGTTCCATCCCAACTGATTGTTGATAATGGTGGTCACACTTGCTGCGCGTCTGCCATCCTTTAGTACATAGTTTTGTCCATGTAACTTGGTTTTACTCATTTATTTTCTCCTTCAATTCAAATATGATCAGGAATGTGACTGCAATGGTCAATGCCCAAAAGAACATTCCTAATCCTAACACTAATACATTTGCTACCCATTCTGCTATATCGAACATGATCATGATATCACCTCATCATATATTTTCATCAACACTTCTTCTATCTCTTTTATCTTCTTTGCTAGATACCATCGTTGTAAATAATGGTATGCAATGATAGATACAATGACTATGGTCACAATGAACACATCAAATGCATTCTCTTGTAATGACTCTAACCAATATCTCATATTATCTCCTTTTGTTTTATGATCGTGGCAACTGCTTGTACCACATCCACGGTCACTGCGTTGCCTGCCTGCTTATATCTTTGTGTGTCGCTCATCTCGACCACCTTACCATCCATCTCACCATACTTATTATGGTCATCGCTAAAACCTTGTAAACGATTACATTCAACTGGCGTGAGCCTGCGAATAGAAGATTTAATTTCTACTGCTTGTGCATTTGCAGTATCTAAGCAATAAGAGTTTCCATCATTCCTTGATAATGGACCAGTGCCACCTTGGTTTGGATTACCACTTCTTGGATGTGTAGTATGCGCTATTACCACATCTTTGTTTTTCCTATTTGAATCCCCAACCTCTGCTTCTGCGTAGCCTTTCTTCGTGGCTTCTGGAATTTGATACAACCCAGTTTTCGCTCCCATACCACCACCATCTTTAATAGTTCTTGAGATTCCATTGGCATCATACACTCGTGTGGCTTCGCTGTCTTTACCTATTGTGCCAACTTGTATCAAAGTCTCTCCACCAGAATGCACACCTCGCTTTAAGTTTTGCGTAATTGTGGTTGCAAGTTGATTCGTAACCGACCTCTTTCGTCTGCTCTTTGCAAATATTTCATCGCTGTATCCGATAGGAAATACTTGTGGTTTACCTCGGTTTCCAATATATCCGACAATGTATATCCGCTCTCTATTTTGGGGTAGCCACCAGCGAGTATTAAGTAATTGGAACTCAATGGTATACCCAAGGTCACTAAGAACTCTGTAGATCGTAGCAAATGTGCGTCCATTGTCGTGACTAAGTAGGCCTTTAACATTTTCGAGTACCAAACATCGGATCGGTCTTTTGTTTTCGACATAATGAGTGAGAAGCCGTGCGATTTCAAAAAAGAGAGTACCTCTGGTGTCATCAAACCCAAGTCGCTTTCCAGCCACGCTAAATGCTTGGCACGGAAATCCTGCACAAAGGATGTCAATGTTATCTGGTGTATCTCTTCCTGGTCGAATAGTTGTAATGTCACCTAACTCCTCACTTTCTTTATAATTATATCTATACACCGCACTGGCATATTTGTCTATCTCGCTAAAGCCTACCCAGTCAAAATCATAACCTGCGCGCTTAAAACCTTCGTGGAATCCACCGATACCACTAAATAGATCAAGCATTTTCACACCCGACATGGTAGCGTCCACCAGGCCAACAGATTCAAATGTTTATCCATTTTTACCTTTCGCACTTTTGTCGGATGCGCATTCTTTACATATCTTTCTTTGCTTACCATAGGTAACAAAATTCTCATAATATTCAATTTTCCTATTCCACCGCGCTTTTGTCTTCTCCCAACAACGCATACAAATATCACAATAAAAAATGCAGCGATCTGCAAGTTCCGCATCTAGATTCTTTCGCTCATTATGTTTACGAATAATATGTTGTTTCCTTCCACCAAACACTGTGTAATTAGCCATGAATACTCCTTTTTAGTTCCTCGGTCATATCTTTCTCTTTCTCATTATCATCGACATACACACCAAACAAGACCTCTGCGCTCCTGCGCCTTTGCATCAGTTCACTCAGGTCACATATCAGGTCGCTCCAGGTCGGTCTTTGAATATAGGTGTCTTCCATCTCACCATGGTCATTATCATATATGATACCACCTGCATAATGTCTCATAGTCCGCAAAATCCTTCTTCGCACATGAACAATTCTTGTTGGTCCACAAACTCAACATCCTTCAATGGTTTACAAGAGCGATGTATGAATATCGGCTCATCTAATCCGCGCTGCGACATATCGCGTATGGCTTCATCTACCTCTATGGCCTTTTGAAATGATTCTGGATCATTATCTTTGAGGTCTTTCCAGTTCTTATCGCTATGGTATGGACAGAAGACACAACTGGACTTAGGCGGTGTAGGAAACTGGAAACGGTCAAAAATACGCATACAATCACCACGAGTCATTCGTTGCTCGATCAGTGGATAATAATACTCAATTCTTGGCAATACACTTTCTTTCATTCGTTGTATCTCATCCATTGATATACCAAGCCACACCTGTGTTAATGGCATATGTTTATGTGGTTTTAGACCATGTAATTCTCTTATCTGCTTGATAACTGGTTGTATCTTATATTCATGTGTACATTGCCTACGTATCATCCCACCATTCTCTGTAAAAGCGGGTATAGATGCAAAACGATGTCCAGTACTATTCTTTTGATTTAATATGTCTTTGTACAGATTTTTTTTCTTGGTCACATGTATAGGTATACCATCATTTAACTCTGCCCAATCCAAAAGATACTCCATTATCTCATAGGTACGTGGTGACTCTGCTCCAGGGTCACTGAACACTGCGTGATCTGCGCGCTCTATAATATTCTTACTGCTCATCATGTACATTGCCGTTGATTGTACACCCATTCCTAAACTAATTACTTTTAACATTAACTAAACTCTGGAAACCGATCATATGAATAGAACCATTTCCTGCCTTTTGTTTGATTGTTCTTGCCAGTTGTGATCGCCAAACTTAATGCATGCGTATTATCGTATGGATAATATGCAATTATATCTTTTGGCAAATAGTATACTGCTACCACATCAATTCGATTCCTATTCTTGTATTTGGTTAGATTGACCTCGATCGCAGTACCTCTTTTTAATTGCATCACTGTTTTGACCTGCACCCGCTTCATTGCGCCACTATTTAACTCCACCACCAGATCTACTTGATCAACATCTACAACTGGCGCATAAATATTATATCCTTGCCGTATCAAATCTTTTTGCACCGCAAGTTCACCCAATGCGCCTTTGTTCAAGCTATGCAAACAGATCCGCCATAGAACTAAGTTGGCTTTGCTGCATCGTGTACTTAGGACCATAACCCATGTCTTGCAAGTTAACATCTTGTAGTAATTGCGTTGATGTTGCTCCGCCAAGGATAGTAAAGGTTGGAAACGATACATGCACCAAAATGAATATATCGCAGTCGTTTGGATTCTTCTTTGTTTTCGCTTGTAAGTATCCAGGGTTATAGGAAGTGGTTTTAACATCGACCTTTTTACCTTTAACTTTAAGATCGTATCCACTATAGTGCGGTCCAATACTGAGGTCGGGATACCTGTTGAAGTATTTACATACTGCGATTTCACCACCTGCACCATTGATGTCAGGTTCTATCTTGCGTGGTCCGTGAGAGATTACTCCATTGGTCTGGTTCTGTAGCATCCTCGCTGCTCCTGTCTGCACTGCTATCTGCGCTTCCAGGTGGTTCAGTATTATTTGCATGTGGTTGTTCCTCGTGATCAAGTGCGGCATATAATACCATATAGTTCGCCACATCAAGACATCTTTGATATGTGGTCTCATCACTATAGGTCTTGCCAGTTTTAGCATCGTTGCATAGTGCATCGACATGTTTTAAGATATAAACCATCATTGACTGCTTTGCCGTATTTCCAAGTCGTTCCGCAACGTGCTTGAAATTGTAGAATTTATCTTCATTGCTAATGGTATATTCTATTGATTTACTGTCGCTGATATGCGATGCGGTTTCAAAGAAATTCTCTCTAAATCTATTAAAGTCATCATACTTCATTTATCTACTCCCAAGCATTCCACCATTAGACCAACCTTTGCATATTCTCTTTCTGCGACCAGGATGCTTTAGTTCTGGTACGCCTTTGCCAGTAGCGTCTAATCTTCTTTTATTTTTCTTGCGCGTCAGCTTCACTCTTCCTCTCCTTTATCCCAATCAACCATTTCATTTAAAACATCTAAATTTATTTTTAACGAAGCGATCTGCGCATCCATCTCAACGATAGCGTTTGTGATACTACCATGCATTTTTATGCGCTCCTTGACTATTTTTTCTGAGTACTTTGGCCAATTATATTCCTCGTCGATCACTTCAATAGAAGCACGTTTCGCTTTAACAACATCTGTATGCTCGCTACAACATGAACATATTGGTGTTTCATATTCTTTTAATTGCGCACCGCAACAACTACTCACCTGCATTTTTCTCTCCTTTTTTATTGATTCTCCTTAGTATTTCATCGCATGCATCCATGCATACCTCTAAACGAAGTTCTTCGCTTACAAGTACCTTTTTAAGCGCAAGGTCGATACATTCACTAACTAATGCGACCATTGTTGCTTTAGGATTTTGTCTTCTCATTGGATATGGCATACTCTCTCCTTATAGTTTAGCGGAGCCATGACTATCACGATCATTAGACACGCCATTTTCTGGTTTATGGGTTTCTAAGGCTCCGCTATTAAATAAATCTTTCATCCACTCATGCTTGACTATCCATAGCCAAGGCTTTCTATCTTGTCGGACCATAACTACATCCGCATTCTTAAATGATAAAAAATCTGCCAGTTTCTTTCTTCTTTTTACTTGTACACGTATTGTCAGGTCACCTTTGGTCGCTTTCACATCAATGTCGCTCTTTTCGCCAAAACTACGACCATCACTGCCCCAACTTCGTTCGGCTATAAAGCCGAGGTCGCGTAATAACTCCACGACCTCGACCTCACCTTTATAGCCTTTTCGGGATGCGGAAGAAGGCATCAGAAAGGTAAGTCTTCTTCCTCTGCGGGCGTACTCTCGAAAACCTTATCGGGTTCATAGTCCTTCTTAAATTCTGCCAACGCTTCTTTAACATCATCGGTCAAAGGTGACTTCGGACACGGTGTGGTAGTATAAGTAGTATCCATTCCATCACCACTACGCGTCACAATGACATCATATTCTGATAGATTTCCCCATTCAGAATTGCGATCCAGCTCAGTCAATTGCTTCTGCACCGTAGATTGTGTCACATCCAGTATCTTGACACCGTGGCCATCCCATACTGGTACTTGCCAAAAATGCTTTGGCTTCTCACCAGATGGTGCTTCTGCTGCGGTTTTGATACGCACTGGCACTTTATCATCCTGCCAATATTGGTAACCCATTATCGGTGTATCTAATATTCGGAATCGATTTTCACCTTTGGCAAATTTCATAAAGCTACTCTCGCCAGTACTAGGTACATCATAGGTAGGCTCTAATAGTCCACTCATCGTTACTCCTTTATTATGTTATATGTATATCCACGGCGATCGATCAAGGCAAGTATCTTTTTATAAGTAGCATCATCTGTATTAGCCTTCACACCAATGTCTGCTCTATAGACTTTTCGCGCCCTTGGAATGTATGTTTGGGATTCGCCCAAAAGTTTGCGCACATCTTGTGCAAATTTGAATCTCTCTTCTTTCTCAGGTATGTGGATGGTGAGGAGCATGGGCAGTGCCTAGTGACGCAAAAGAGAGAGAGAGTGTAGTTGTGGCAACGTCATTTCAGGCAGCACTGCCCCAGTATAGTACAAAAATTAAAAAGGCCATTCAATAAACTCCATCTTGATTCCCAAGACTCGTGCAATATTGACCTTATGTTCGTAACGAAACTTACGTTTGCCGCGCATCATTAAAGAAAGCATACTTTTGTCTAAAGCAATCTGCCTAGCTAATTGGTTTTGTGAAAAACCACACTCTCTCATATGTTGATGTAAAGGCTTCATAAGTGTTGACAAAGTTTAATGCGACTTGTCAACACTAAGCAAGTATTATTTTATATTACATCTCTTCTTCGATGCGCATTGCTACATTGTATACGTCAGGTGCGACCTGTTGCATATCCAAACTATTCTGGGCAAATCTAGCAAAAATATGTTCACTCTCTGCATTGCTTCCAGAGCTATCCTTATCAATAGAAAAAATAAAAGGTAGGTGTTGTCCGTTGGTTAAGTTCCAGATATCTTCCACAACCGCATCATCATCGAAGTCTTTTATATGGTACTCGTCTGGCATTACATCGGTCGATGCTAAATAACTAAAGTTCATATCATAAGCTAATCGGCCACCATATAAATGTCTATTGGATGATGAGGTGGTGAATGGAGATTTAGATGTAGATGAGCCTGTTCTGCCGTGACTTGTCATATTAGCAAATCTTTGACCACCTATAGATTGCTGAAGTGTTACCTGGTCAAACATAATAGACCTTTTTACATTTAAATCTGGACTATGGGGCATATCATAATACTCACCTACCATTATTTGACCTACTGTAAAATCTGTGCTACCACTCCATGTATCATCTGTAGCCGCTCCAGTACCAACTCCAGCTCCTTCAAATTGAATGCCCCAATACCTTAAATCTTGCTCATCAAAGATAAAGATCGTACTACCATCTGTGTCTGGTTGTATTACTACACTTTTATTATTACTGGCGGCAGTAATTGTATCAGCGTTCACTATCTGCGTGACATTCTGACTGCCCCAACTAACATCCGATGTATCGGCATTACCAGCGTCAACCGCAGTAACATCACTAGCTTCATTCCCAGCACTTATTCTTATTTTGCCACTTGAACTATTCAAATTATGATTTAAGATAGCAACAAATGATTGCTTCGGGTTCGCACTTTGCATATCTAGAGTTACTAATACTTGGCTATCTGTATCCCCAGATGTGTCAAATGAAACAAGATTCAAAGGTCTGCCATCAAATAACTCTGCCTCTGAACCTGTTTGAATTCCTCGAAATGCAGATGCTCCCGATCCGCCTGTTGCAGTTACATCAAATTCTCCATTCTGTGCCACACCTCTACTTAATAGATATTGTATATAATCCACATAAAATCTTGGTGTGCGTATATTCATGTTTGCCATTAGCCTACCTCACGTGCTGTTATACTCACTTTTTTTAATGAGCGTTTTAAATCTGTAATCATGTAATAATCTGCCCAATTATCTCCAAAAGGTTCAATAGGCATATCACCCGCTGTATTAGAGAATTGAATAATATCACCAGTTTCTAATGCATAACCTTTTGCTGGGTTTACTATATCGCATGAAATAATTTTTTTAATATCACCGTATATATTCATGTAATAATCTGCAAAGCCATCATTGGGATTTCCACCACCTGGATCTGCATTACCTGGTTTATTCACATTATAATCTAAATTAACCTGTTTAATATTTTCTTTTGCTCCAATATTTAAATTAGAACGAGTTGAGTTTGTGGAATCCTCTGCTGTGACACTACTCATATAACTACTTTGCGCAGGATGTTTTTCGTAACCAATTTCCATTTTTGTTATTAACTCAGAAAATGGTGTAGTAGATATTTGTAGTTTATCTATATCATGCGCATTTAAGGTTGTCGCAACATCACCAGAGCTATATGAATTTTTTATGTACCAATAAGACCCAACGCCATCTGCTCTAAACTTGAATATAAATCCAAATTCATATTGAATCTTTTCTAAAATCTTTCTTAATGAAGATGGTTGTAGCACCCAGGCTCGTATGTTCCATGCACTACTATCAATCCTAGCGTCCTCTATGTCTAGATTACTATTCCAATTATAAATATTTCCATCTGTATCATCGTAACCAGTAAAGCGAACCAACAAATCTCTATGAGCTTCTAATCCACAGGCTGCAGTACCACTACCACCATTATAGCTCTTATCTAAACCATCACCACCACAATATAAATATTCAATACTTTTTAAGGCTTGATAGCCTTGGTCTTTATCTGTAAAGGCTATTTCAGTAGATACTGAAGCTCTTATATCATATAAACGCGGTGTAAAGGTACATTCACCAGCATCAACACCAGAGTTACTAATTGTGCATTGAATTTGCGTTAAATCAGACCAACCATTTGCACTGTCAAAAGACGATAACATGCTTGCACTTGCATCGCTGGTTACAGATATAGACGTTGTTCCAGAGGTTGTAGAATTAGTTGAATTATCTGTAGCATTAAACGTATCACTAAAAGACCATGTATTATTAACAAATGTACAAGATTGTGATCCGCTTGAGCCTAATACTCTCGTAATCGTCCAAGAAAACGAAACACCCATACTAACACTATCAACTTTATGATCTGGTCTTAACCATTTTGCCTTATAAGTTTTAGTTGTAGTGCCTGCACCTGTTCGATTAATTACTATTTGCCCAAAACTGCTTGTATCATCTGCCAATGAACTATCAATAACATTATCACCATTAGTCCAAGTATCGGTCGAAACATCCTCAACAGGTTTCATTTTAAATTTTTTAGGCATCTTATGATATGCACGCACCGCATAACCATTTTTATAACTTTCATTGGCAGTATCAAAACTTGAAAAGTCATCCATATATACTGGCAAAAATCTATCTAAGTTGCGATCGTAATAGTGTGGATAAGCAGTGCTAGAAATGCTATGTATACCAGTTAATGCAAACACTTCATCACCTCGTATTTCATTAACAGGTATAGGAAATACAGTCATATTAGCTCTATAATCCTGCGAAGTGCTATTAGCGGTATAATTACCATAAGATACTGGAAAATATTTGTTTGTATCTGATGCTTTAGTTTGTGGTATATCTATATTATCCCAAGGTGATCTCTCTACAATCATTAAATTTATTTGATCATTCGTATGAGATATGTCAACTAATCTACCATTATATATCTGCAAGCAATTTGACAGCGTACTGTCTCCATTTAATTGGCTATATATTTTCACAGTACGATTTAAATAGTTATTAGAGCCACTAAAAATTTCAGCAGAAAAGTCATCACCTTTATATTGAAAATTTGCTAACGTTATAGAAATATTACCTGTTTTAGCAGTGCTATTAGCTAAATTGATCGAGCTTCTTATTGTTAAATTGCTATTAGTTACAACACCATGATAAAATACATTTCCTACAGTAGTGTCACTTAATGCAATTGGAGTAAAGTTACTTTCATCTCCGTAGTATAATTGAATTATCCAATTTTCAACAATGTTACTTGCTTTCGCTGCTGCGCTATATACTGCTGGTAAGGTAAGACTCACGCAAGATTCCGATTTGTAGCCTTATTAATAGCAGGAATGATATGGTCTATCACTGTTTCATCTACTAGTGGTGCTGATATATTAACCGTTACGCCACCTGCATCGCCAGTACGATTCATCTGCGCAAGATTCTGTACGCCAATATTCTGTACCGCTTCCCTGCGCATTACAAATTCTCCTGCTTGCGCCATGATAGGTACGTTATCTTGACCTTGGACCACACCGCCATTTGCGAAGCGTTGTATACCTCTATTAGTTATGAGTCCACCAGTGTGAGCAAAGAAACCAGAAAATAAATTTAATAATGCTCCGCCAGTAGCTCCTTGCGGTGATAAAGAAGCAAGCGTACCTACCGTTCTTAAAAATATACCAAACATTTCTGATGCATTTTTAGTACCACCTCGTAATTGACTCATTGCATTAGATAATGCATTAATGGAACGAACGCCATTATTATTAACTGTAATTGCTTCTTCACCTTTATCTATTAACTGCAAGCGAGCATTAACTAATCTCATCACAGCTTCAGCTTCTTTTATTTCAGCTTCTGTTGTTAGTCCACTTACTTGAGCAACAAACTCTCCTGCTATCGCAGCTTCTCTATCAATAACTAATTTACCTTGCAATACTTTACTTAAATTCTGCTCTGCTTGAAAAATAGTCGCAGCTTTTTGTATTCTTTTTTCATCAACATCGTTTACCTGCATAGTAGCCAACGCTAAATCTGCCATAAGTTTTGTTAATTGTTGATTGTCTTCTATTGATAGACCCAGCGCAATGTTTTGATTCTGTAGCGTACCAATATATCTGTTCATAGCAGAGGTAGCGTTTTGTGTAGATGTGGTATTATTGTTTATTTGTTTATTTAGAGATTGAAACGAATTTGTTGCTTGTAAAAGACGATCCAGTAACGCTACACCAAATAACGCACCTAATACTTTTAGTAGCGTAGTAACACCACCTGTCATTAAGGTAACAGTTGCGGCCATAATCTTAGCTCTACGATTAAATATCATAATAGCACCCGATACAAAACCTACCGCAGTTCCAAATTGCGCAACGCGCTGAAGATTTGCTTCACGAAATGCTTTCTCTATTGATTGCGCAGTTTCTGTTAACGCAGGTAGTAGCTTTTCTCCAATAGATGCTGCAAACCTTGTAATGGCATCATTCATATTACTTACTGCACCAGTAAAGGTTTTAGATAATCTTTCACTACTACCTTGTATACCTGCTACTGGGTCAACCATTGCACTTAACAATGCTCTTCTAAACTCAGGTAGTGTTATTTTACTTAAATCTTGTATACCTTGCGAATCTTTAATTAATTGTAATATACCTCTTTCTCTTAGTATGTCTGCTGCGCCTGCTCCCCCAGCGAAGGCACGACCTAAAGAACTTGCCGCTTCAGTAGCTGTTGTACCCATAAAAGCAGCCAAGTCTGTAACTGCGCTTAATGTAGCTTTTGAATCAACGCCAAATGCTTCTAATTGCGCACCTGCGTTTACAACATCTTGTAACTGGAATGGTGTAGTTGCTGCAATTTGATTAAATGTGTCAAATGCCTTTTCAGCTTCAGATACGCTACCAGTTAAACCAACTAGTCTGGTTTGTACATCCTGGAATCCAGATGCTGCGGATATAAAGCGATTCATTGCGCCTACCGCTCCACCAATCGCAAATGTATAGACTAATATTTTATTACGTAATGCACCTAACTCAGCAAGTAAACCTTTAGTGCTATTGCGCATTCTATTTTGCGTATTATGAACTTTCTTTGAGCTTTTATCTAAATTATCAAAATCTCTAGTAGCGCGGGAAAATCCTTTGGTGCGTACTTCAATTATAAATCTTTTTTCAGCCATTTTGTTTCTTTATATCTTCTTGTTGGAGTGCATTAAATTCTTCATCTATAGCCGAAAAGATGACTAAACGATGATAGTCTGCATCGTCAATAGTATTTGCCAATGAAAGATTAAATCTCTTCATAGCCATATACTCCTCAAGCGCAAATATGGTCTCAGGAGTTAGAAAGTACGTTGAGTCAGCACAGAATACTAATGAATGATATAACGCAGCACCAAGCGTAAATTTTCCATCCTTGCTATCATCTACCAAACGCCATATCTCATTCCATAGTTCATCTTCGTCATAGGTAATGGTTTTCTTTAACGTTGGAGACTGTGCCTGGTATGGAAAATGCAAGTTGCGACTAGGTTGGTTTCTATAACTCATCCACATCGCAACGCGGTGCATTATTACTTTTTTTGATTTACGTCCTTATACGCATTATAGATACTCATTAACACGGTATCTATATCATTATCATCAAGCTTACCTAGTGACTTTTCTGGATCGGTAAATGCGTAGTTCAATATCCAATCTAATACATCAAAAAATTTAGCAGTGTCAATATCACCTTTTTTGGTGATGGCTTTTACTTCTAACTGATGTAACTCTCTACGCGCTTTAAAGGTTATATCTGGTACATCAAATGTACCATTATCTGTTTTTACTTTCATTGTTCATCCTAGAAAGATGAAAATGGCGTGATTTAAGAGATCGTGATTGAAATAACACTTCCTGCTTCGTTAGCAGCAAATGCTCTAAAAGGTATCGTTTGTAATAAAAAGTCACTTACTTCGGGTTTTGAATTATCTATCATTACGTCAGGACAACTTATTGTAAATCCACTTGATTCTGCTAATGACAGTGCAATACCTGCGCTATCACCTTTGATATGAGCAATTAAATCGTGGATAGAATCATCTCTCTTAGCTGTTAATGATCCAGTTACTTCATATGGTCCTGTTTGTACGTAGCCAAATGGTTTGTATGCTGCGCCACTACCTTGATGATGCACTCTTGCTAAAGGTCTTGCTATAGTTATTTCAAAATTATTTAATACTAATGCCTCGCCATCTAATGTCGATGTTGCTAAATCAAAAATATTTTTTGGTGCAGCTTCATCTAAAGTTGGCGTACTACTTGGAGTTAATGCTGTTTCAACTGGTTGATATGCGCTAATAAATGTGGTTTCTACGACTAACTCTCCACCATTAGTTCCTACATCTTCACGTAAAACCATTTGCGTTGCCATACAACCTGCCATAACAACATCCACATTACTTGCATCAGAACCTGCATTTTCAAACAATAATGTAACTTGATCAGCATTAGACACTGCATCTTTCATAGCACCAGTGTTACTAGCACCAGTCAATGCCGCTGCGCTACTTCCCTCACTAAACAATGATAAACAACTTTTCAATACCGATGTAGGCGTTCCTCTCATAGTTAGTGTAACTTCATAAATTTGTGTATCTGGTCTGTGATGACCTTGTTTTTCCATTTGCGCATATACACCACTTCTAGATGGCGCAACATCTATTGGCGCACTTGCATGTTCAATGTTAAAGTCTACTACCTGCAATGCATTCCAAGTATCGTCCGCTGCATGAGCAGTTCCTAGAGCTTTAGCTCCGCTACCCATAATGACTTTTATATCACCTCTAGGTTGAAAATTAACTTCAGCCATTACTTATCTTCCTTTGCTTGTTTTAAATTTACTTTTTCTAAATGCTTTTCTAATGCTTTTGGCAAATCTGTAACGTCAATAAGGCCACCTGCTAATAACTGTCGGTGTTTATTAGCACTAGAATATGCACAAAAGTTTTCGCTGTCTTTAAGTTTAAAATAAGATTCTTTTGCTTTGTAAATCATCCTATAATCTCCATTGCTGATACTACAGCAGTCATGTTAGCGCGCAATAAATCTGGATTGTCTTCATCGCGCTCATATACAGTGGAGTCGATGACAGCATTATAAAACTGCCTTGTACCTGACTCACTATAATTACGGTTATTGTATAAAAGTCTTTTCATTCGCTCAGCTACTAAGGCAACCTGCCTAAAACTTTCTTTGGTATAGTTACCTGCAAAATCCACTTGATAGCTGATAAGGATTGTATAATCTCTAACCATGCCAGTATTAATCTGCTCATTAAGATCATCGGATACTGGCTCAATAAGAAAACTCTGATTGCCTTGATGCTCATCATAAAATATCTGTATCCCAAATTCATCTGCAATGATACTGTGAAGATTGTCAATGACTCGATCATAGATGACATTGTTAAATGTGATTGCCATTATCTATAAATCTGCCCACTGCGCACAGTTCCCATTTGTATTTCATCAGATTGAAAGGTAATGGACCACTCATCATTAAGTGTATAAACACCAGCTTGAAATCTTATTAGTGCGCCATATGCAAGTGCTTGATAATCTCCATTCATTACTTCCGCATCTACTGATTTATGTCTACGTAAACCAGTATCGTCTTTCGTAAAGACATCATACTTAACTGTACTGGCAGTTCCAGGAGAAAATGTACCTGCTGTGCTGATCACAACGCGAACCTCATCATAATCAGTGCTTGGTGGTCCAAACATTTTAATATCTTCTATGTATCCAGTGGTTGACCCATTGACGCTTATTTCTCTTATGACACCAGATTCACTGCGAAATGATGTTTCATTCCACATGACATAATCGCGTCTTTTTAACTTGGTTAGTAATCCTTCATCACCTAGAACACGTTCTTCAAGCTCATCTGCTTTCTCTGGGTCTTGGCTGCGCACTAGGTCAGCGCAGGCCAATAATGCGTTGCAACGGATCACAATAAAATCATATGGTCGATCACTAGCTCCTTGGTAATTGGAATTACCGCGCTTGTAGATTGGTCTATTTAAATAACTTCGCATATGATCTGCCTGTTCTTTTACGACACGATTCTTGAGGTCTTCCCAATCCTGACCTGCTTCAAATACGCTAGAGTTAAGTGCAGATACTGAGCTAGATGCTAAAAAGAAATCAACAGAATCAGTGGATTCAGTATATTTAAATTCGTTATCTGCGTTTGGAGTATCAGTAACCTTGGTCATTTCAACTCCATCCTTGTATAAATTTTCTATATATCCTGTATTGCTTAATCTATATAGATTAGAACTAGGACTACTCCAATTAGACATTAACACTCTCTTACGATCATAACGATCTATATCACTAATTATTGCTTGTAAATCGGTGGTTATGTTGCAGAATGCTGTTAAGTAACTCATGCTTGTGCTATCTCATTTATATTACTACTAGTAGGTAAAATGGTTACATCAGGTATATCAGCGCATATGATCAATGCTATCATTGTACCGATCGCAATATCAATATCAGTACGCGGATCATCTAATGTATGTGCCAATGCTTTTAATTCGCTCATTAACGTGATCAAATTATCTATTCTTTCTGCTTCATCCATATTTTTGCACTATTTCACAATATTTCTCTGGAGTACCTTTGCCTTTTGCAGTATTGTAGTAAACCTTCCATTGAGTGGCCTGCTCCTCTAATGTTTTGGGTAATCTTTTTGGTATTCTGCGTAGGTGTAATCTGCAAAACACTATTTGCGCTGCTATGTTGGTGGTTAGAATATACTCCCAGTCCTTTTCTTTTGGAGCAGTAAAATGTGACCAATCTAAATAACAAGCACTAGAAACCAACTTCATCAAGTCCTGACGGTATTGTAAATAGTTTTCAATAATATCTACCGCTACCCAAGGTTCGCACTGATATACACCGCGAGCTGGTCCTTTTATCTGCTCCAAATAAACATATTTTGACTCTACCAAACCTATGTTATAAATAAACTCTGCTGCTTCAGAAGAATATAGGTCTATCTTCTGCAAGACACGCTTGATGAGTCCTTTCATTTGATCTGGGTTTATCATTTGCGTTTACGATTCATTTTATTTTTTTTCTTTTTACCTTTTTTCTTTTTCTTTCCATAATGATATGGCATTATCTTGCACTCCTTACTTTACTTCTTGTTCTTTTACTATATCTAGCGCGTTGCCTACCTCGTTTGCTCGCAGCACGCTTTAACCTGTTCTCATAAGCTTTTTGTGATTTAGTCAAACCTTTACGTACACTCTCAGGTAAATATCGACCACGCTTTCTTCGCGGTTTCTTTGCATCACTTTTTGTAACGTAACCCCAGTTTTGCTTGGTCCACTTTCGTAAACTTTTCTGTGATTTTTTAAGTGCCATTATCTGTAGCCACCACCTGCGCGTTTATATGCCAAAGCGAGCATCTGCGCTTTTCTTGCGGACCATTGCCCAGGTCTACCACCTTTATTACCTGCTTTAATGCGATTAAAGATACGCTTTCTCAACGCAGGCTTTGTATAGTTACCTGCTTCATTAACTCGCGACTTTCTTCTTTTCTTCTTCTTCATTTCCCCACCTTCCTCATAGCACTTGTATGTGATTGACCAAAGGTTGCTCCTTTGCGCATTGCTGCAACCATAGATCGTAAATGCTTTGCAGTGTGATGCCTTGCATGCCTGCGCATTGCAGCTACCTGACGTTTACTTAATCCTGTTAAACTTACACCTTTTACTTTCATTACCATTTCACCTTATTTGCCCAATACGCAGCACTCATTTTACCTTTTGCAATGTTTTTGGCGTGACGAGCTTTAAATGACCTACGCTTGGCTTTCATTCGCGCTGACTCACCTTTACGTGGTTTGCCTGCTGTTTTAGCACCTTGCTGACCAAAGCGTATCAATTTATACTTATCACCAGATTTAGCCATGACCACATGTGATTTTGTCTTGTGAGAAGGTGTACGCTTTGGTTTATTTACTCCGCGTAGGTTTAATCTACGCATGGTCGCTCTAACTCGTGCAGGCACTGCCATTATTTAGATCCGAAAACCTTTGAGAAAAAGCCTTTCTTCTTCTTTTTACCTTTTTGAGATAATTTCTTACCTTTCTTCTTTTTCTTCTTTACCTCATCCATATTGTAGGCCATAACATTGTAACTAGGATGAGTTGTTTTCTCTACCTTTATACTATCTGCGTTACAAAGAGTTATTGTTAATAATATTGATAACATTCTACTTTCCTTTAAATAATCCTTCTAAAACATCTGTTACAACATCTACTATCTTTTCAAAAAAGATCTGTTCTTTATCTTCTGAGACAAATGGGATGTCAATTTTTTTATTGATTGCCGATGCTATTTTTTCTGTCATTTCATCAGAGCCTAAATGAGCAACCGCTTCTTCTTTCATCTTGTCAGCTTGTTCTTCTGCTATTTTAACAAGCATTGCTTTTATATCCATACTACTTTCCTTTTTTTATATTCATTACTAATAAAATAATTGACAACAATGCCACAATAACCTGCAATAATTCATGTACCTGAGTCAATCCAATTGCATAATTACTAAAGCTAATTGCGGCTATCTTTAAACTGTCCATTTACCTTCAATCCTTGTATCTGATCTCTTAACAATGCCATCTTTTCATTGTGTTCAATTTTCATTTCTAATGCAGTAACGCGCAGTTCCATCTGATACCATCCCCAACCAACTGCTCCTAATAGGCTAATAACATTAAATACAAATTTCATATCAACCTTAATGCCGCCCATTGATTCTACTTAAACTACCTTTAACCTCTGATATCTGATTATCTAGGTCATTGATCTCTTTTGTGATCGCATCAAACTTGCGATCCAACTTATCATCAGATTGATTCCATCTGTTAATTAGTTTTATTACCATGCCTTCCATGTTTTCCAAGGTTTCACTTTGACCTTTGTTCTCAATTTTTAAATTCTCTAAGGTCTCTTGTTGTGTTTCATTCTTTTTACTCATTGACACTACTAAGTATACAAACATCATACCCACCACAAGTACCATTCCACCTTCTTGATATGCAGCCATCCAGTCCATCAGTCATTCTTTCCTAAGACTTTATCTAGTAAACTTTTATTCATTTCTGTTAATCGCTGTTCGCGTTCCGCTTCTAAAGGATACATCCTTTCATCTAAATTCTTTTCAAACTCTATCAATGCTGCTTTAATATGTTCTATTTCTTTAGTGTTATCATTGATATTCGCATTTAATGTGTACCATGCGCCAGTTAAGGTAAAGACCAGGAAAAGTATTTGAACTGCCCACTTAACTGATATATGTATCTGTAATTCATCATTCAATGGTTTTCTCATTTAACTTCCCAACCACATACTGACCATCCAGAATCACAACCTGTCAATATAAATATAACTAAAAGAAATATTATAAGATGTCGATATTTCATAATTGATCTCATATTCTATATTCATAATACCATCCACCAAGCAATAGCTGTTTCAACAAATAGATCTGATGCTGTGTTATATGCCCATCTGCGCTTAGAACCGTATGGTCTCCAATCCTCAATAATCCATTCAAATATTTCCCATAGCACACCAATAATAAAGACACCCATCACACACCAGAAATCACTCCAATTCAACCATTGAAAAATCTTGCATAAAAAAGCACCTGCTGCAATGTGATATGCAGTCCAGTTGTCTAATTGACCAGTACTTAATTGCCATGATACTAATCTTGATAAAGGACTAGTCATCTATAAACAACTTTGTTATTAATTATTTTATGTTTAACAATATCGATGCGCCCATGACCATCGTTGCGTTTTTTCGCAATTTCTTTTACATACTCTTCTTCGATGGTTTTAAAAGAGTCTGATCTTTTTACAATTTCTCCGTCTACCCATAAAAAATAATCCTTTGCAGCGCTTGGATAGGTCAGCGTAGACATATCACCATTTGCTAGTTGAATTGTTTTCTTCATTCCTGGCTTATTATTTCTATGAATGACCACATCATGACCTTGGGCGCATCGTCTTACAATCATTCTACTACTTCGACCTCTTCTTCCAATGATGCACGGAGCAAATTAATAAATGCTTCCTTACCAACAGCTAACTGGTCAGCCATAAACTGATTTGTATTCTGCTTGTTCTGCAAATCATTAATGTGATTTACCATCATCTTCTGTTCGTCAGTCATATCTTCGATTACATACTCTTTGTCATCAAGATTCAAGACTGGCTTCTGTTCTTTTTCTTTTTTAGCCATTATTGACTCCTTGTTAGTTAATTAAAGTTTTTTAAAATCTTCTATTGCTTTTGATAGTTCATCACTTTCTGCTTTTGCACTTACAATCTCTGAATCATAACGAGCCTTTTCTATTTCTAATTCAGATAAAGACCATTCTTGTTTTGAATCATCTAATGCTTCACCAGTTTCACCATCAAAGCGTTTCTGAGCCAAGACAACATGAGCTTCTTTTGTTACATTGTCATCGCTATCTTTTACTTCAGCAACTTTTTCAAATGCAACCTTCTTTGCAGATTTCAATGTACTATATTTAGACCATTTCATTATTTGTCCTTTAGTTATTGTTAATCCATACCTACATATTCAATTAAAACTTCAACAATTGGTGCTGTTGTAGGGTCTGTGTCGCTACCACTATAATTACTATCATTATATGCTAAGTAAACATATAAATCTGCACTAGTTGTATCTAATGTAGATAATGCTGTGTCTGTTCCTAATGCACTTGCCGCATATCCTACTTTATTTGTACCTCCACTGCTTACATCTATTCCATTATCTGTTCCATCAGCCGCACGACCAGACCAACATTCAACGCTTGTACTAATTAAATCTTGAACATTATTTAAAACAGTTCCATCTGTTCCACTACTATCTGTAGATAAACAAAGTTTTAAAGTGTGGTTTCCTTGATTACTTAATTGAGTTACTAATGCACAAGCCTTTGTAATAACTGCATATTGAGGTATCTTACATATTGCGGCTGTGTGTGCTGGGTCATTTGCATCATCGCCACCTTTATTGCAAGTAACTGCTTTAGTTACTGTTTTCCAAATAGAGCTACCAATAACAGTTTCATTATCTTGAGTTGCTGTTTGTGAATATCCTATTGCAATCTGATACATAGCCGCACCACCAGTTACATTTGAACTTGTGCCAATACAAGTGTTAAATGCCCCAGAATTTGTAATTGTGTTTCCAGCATCTCTACCTACCGCAACATTAGAATAACTATCTCCACAAGAAGTAAGTGCATTATATCCAACAGCAGTATTATTAGAAGAAGTCGTAATTGCATCAAGAGCAGATGCCCCTACTGCTACATTATAATCACCAGTTGTAATTGCAGTCATAGCGTGGTGTCCAACAGCGACATTTTCTATACAAGAACTACCACCAGTAGTACCTTCCATTGCTCCGTGACCGACCGCTGTGTTTAAAGAACCATCATCTAAAAATCTTCCAGCATAAGAACCTACATAAGTACAAGATTGAGGAGTAGAACCACTTGAATCCATATCCTCACCAGCCATATAGCCAACTAAAACACAATCGCTTGATGTAGTCATTCCTAATCCAGCATTATAACCTACAGCGGTATTCCCAGCTCCAGATGTCAAGGCTGTGAGAGCATTATACCCAATAGCAATTGTTCCAGTTTGTTCATTTGAACCAGTAGCATCCATTGCATTTCCACCAATCGCTATATTTCCATGAAAAGTAAGAACTCCAGTTCCTGTTCCTAGATCACCGCCAGTCATTGCATTATCGCCTATGGCAATATTATGGTCTAATGTATGAGCATTACTTCCTGAACTTGGAATATTTTCTTTTGCCGACCCTAATGCATCATTACCGATTGCTATATTACTTGATTCTCCATGAGCGGCTGCATCTAATGCTCTTAATCCTAATGCAACATTACCAACTCCAGTTGTCAAACTAAGACCTGCATTCCATCCTAGTGCTGTATTATTATATCCACCAACGATTCCACCAAGAGCTTCATAGCCTATAGCCGTATTCTTTTCACCAGTAGTATTTGCATCTAAGGATTGATAACCTACAGCCGTGTTTCCTGTTCCAGACGTAATTGCCGCTCCAGCCGAATATCCTATAGCTATTGTTCCATCAGCCGAATCGTTATTAATTGCCGCTCCAGCATCATTACCTATCAATACCATTTCATCTTGAGTGGTCATTGCAACGCCAGTACCTCGACCAACTAAGACATTAGAATTTCCTTCTGTAATGGAATCACCAGATTGATAGCCTATTGCAGTATTGTGGCTTCCTGTCGTGATTGCTAATAAAGCATTGTACCCTACTGATGTATTATTACTATTATTATTGTTGGCTACTCCTCTTCCTGCGGATGCTCCTACATGTGTATTACCACCGCCAGTCGCATTGCCATGACCAGCCCAAATGCCAAGCCCAGTATTCGATGCTCCGCTTGTATTAGATGAAAGTGCCTCTCTTCCTACAGCAGTATTATCATTGCCTGTAGCTAATAAAAGAGAATTATATCCTACAGACGTAAGACCAGAACTAGTTTGGTTTGCATTTTGACTTAAATAACCAACAGCTGTGTTATATGTTCCACTTGTTAATGCCGATAAAGCAGATTTTCCTACTGCAACTGCACCATTAGCTGCTCCTTCTAAAGCTCCACTTAAACTATTAGAACCTACTGCTGTCATGCTTTCTACAGCAGTTGTACTTGCATAAGCACCATCACCAGATGCAGACCCAATAAATGTATTATGACTTCCACCAAGGTGATTTCCATGACCAGCATCTTGTGATAAATAAGCACCATAACCTAAAGATGTGTTGTCGCTTCCTGTTGTCAATCTTGATGCTGAACCATAGCCTACCGCAGTATTTCTTGATCCTCCAATTAAATCACGCAAAGCCTCACCACCTATTGCAATTGTGCCATCTTGCGTTGCATTTCCATTTTTCATGGCATCATCACCAATTACAACACATATACCAGCACTTGTAGATGTCATTAAGGCTTGGTTTCCAATCGCTACGTTATTATGTCCATCTGTCATAGCCTTTGCCGCACCTTGACCAAGAACTGCGTTATAACTTCCTGTTGTAACAGCTAATAAAGCACTTGACCCCACTCCAACATTATTACTATTGCTATTTCCACTTGCTCCTGTTCCAGCATTTGAACCAAGCCATGTATTATTTGTTCCTGTTCCGTTGTAATACCCAGTATTGACACCCACACCTACATTATTAACATGACTTTGAGTTCCTGTATTTTGTGAACCTAATGCAGAATATCCTATGGCTGTGCTACTTTGACCTACATCGTCAGATGGAAGTGCATTTTTACCTACTGCGGTGTTGTAATCTCCTGTGGTAATTGCAGTTCCTGCATAGTCTCCCACAAGTGTGTTCTCCACGCCACCACTCGCAAGTGCCGCTCCTGCCATAAATCCGAATACTGTATTGTCTGTACCAGAATCATTATTAGATAGTGAGATTCGGGAGTTGTCATCAAGTAACATTCTTATATTAGCTCCACCAGTTTGCAACGCTAATGATGAACTACTTCTTACACTACCTCTTCCAGATGCAATTAACTGAATATTTGCTTGGTCTTCTCTGGAAACTTTTAAAGCAGTATCAACACCTGACTGTGCTACGACTAACTTTGCATCTGGAATACATCCAATCCCGAGATTTCCAGCCGATGTCAATCTCATTCTTTCATGTGAACCAGTATCATCATCATCATTGTCTGCTGTAGTTCCAAATAGAATATGACCACCTTTTTCAGTTGCACTATGATTTTCTGATGCTATTACTGCTATATAGCCAGATGCTTCATATCCAGAAGAAGGAACATTGCCATCAGCGCTATCAAAACCAATTATACCAAGACAGGCATCTGCGGCTACAGTTGTATTTTTATTAACAAGCATTAATGCATTATCACCATCTGCTCCAGAATGATTAATCTGAACCTTATTCATTGGAGAATCCGTACCAATTCCCACGTTACCAGCAAAATAAGAGCCTGTTGAAGAACTAAATGTAACAAAGTTAGTTCCATTGTCTTTAAACCTTATATCACCACCATCTGCATCAAGATTTATATCAGATGTAGCATCAATGGTAATATCATCACCACTACTTATAGTTAATGCACTGCTGTCAGATATAGTTGAACCAGATATAGATATTTCAGAAAATGTAGCCGTTCCAGCACCATTCACAACAAAAAGATTAGAACCACCTACTGTTCTAACTTGCAAGGCATTTACATTTGCATCATCTCCAGCATCAATAGCAACACCATAACCATTATCTGCGTCTGTGTTCTTAAAATACGCCACATAATTACCATCTACTTGACTTTCAGCGTGAAACAAGTAAGATGGTGTGACTCCTATCCCCACTCTTGTATTTGTACTATCTACTATAAATACATCACCACCATCACCATTTTTTCTAACAAGTAAGGCTTCTGTGCTAGTGACATCTATTACCTGAGTACCTTCTATTATCTCATCAAAGGATAGTGATCCACCGCCATCTACTTGGAGATCACCATTGATGACCAGGTCTCCTGTGATCGTTCCACCAGAAGATATCTGGGCAGAGGTATTGCTAATTAAATTCTTAAATGATGCCATATTGCGCTCCTATGCTAGAACGATGCGTACGGTTGATGTCGCACCTTTGCCGAGCAAATGTAAATAAACTGTTGATCCTATGCCGTGTGGTACATTAAGCTCATAAATAGTATCTCCGCCTGCTAAGTACAGGCTATTTGACGAGCTTATCATATCACTAGCACTACTACTGAATCCATAATAAACATCGCCATTAGGTTGTAATATTACGCTGTGGACAGCAGTGACATTCAAATTATATTCTGTTCCTGTGGTAACGCTTTGTGCGGATTGTACTGAATGAGTTGCAGAACTGCTGATATTCAGCGACTCAACCACTGAATGTTTGGAAAGATCAGCCATCTTGTTTCTCCTTTGTGAATGCCTTACCGAGCGTGACTACTCTCATGGGCATTTCGGTTATTTAATCTATGATGCCTTGATCACGTAAACTGGCATCGCTTATTCCTTTCATATGGATGATAGGACTTGCTATCAATTTGCGTACCTTATTGGATTTGCATTTTGGGCAAGTTATTATATCATCCTTGGACCATAATAGTTCCCACTTATAGTTGCAACGATGACACAAAAAATCGTTGGTTTTCATTTTTTCTTTTTTAGACTTATCTTACGTTTCGGTTTTTTTACTTGACCTTTTTCATCGCAAGGCTCACATCCATCCTTAATGTATGCATCAATTTGTTTTTTGCTGATTGAGTCTTGTTTACCAAAAACAGAACCATCTTTTCTTTTAAAGTATTTCATATTATTTCCTTAAAACTGGGTGGGCCATAAGACCCACCCAATCATCATCGCTTACGGATTAGCGAAATTAACTACCCCAAGTGAAGTGCTAGATGCACCATGTGATAAAGACGCACCGAACAAAATGTCCGCGACCACAGAAGTCGCTAAATGGTCTATATCATAAGCTGATTGCACTCTAGGAGAAATCTGCATCGCCATGTACACTGATTCTTTCTTAAAGACAGTCGCAGTTTCATCGCCAGTACCACCATCATCATCCCAATCTGTTGAGATGTATGTTGGCATACCATAGATCATTCCTACGCCACCAGAGACATTCGGATTCTGCTCATCACCTCTGCGAGATGAATCATAGAAGTCCTGCAAACTCAAGAGATACATATACGCAGCAGGAGAAGCATATAAGTATGTTTCACCATCTGCGTAGTCAAAACCAGCATCAAGCAGTTTTTGTAAACCAGTTCTCAATAATGCTGAAGTGACTTGGTTATCAGTGGACAAAGTAACATCGTTACCAGTTGCGGACTGAAGTATATCTACCGCCAAGTAGTTTTCAACCTTTTTAGCCAGGGCATAACCCATAGATTGTGCATAAGCTCCAAAAAGATTTGCTGACTCTTGGACTCTAACAATATCTTCAATACGTTTTGCTTCGTAATGATGTTGGTCCACACTAATGGTGACCTCACCATCGGTGTTATTGGTGTATGTTACCGCACTTCCTGCGGATTTTGCTGCAGCCGTCTCCTCAGTGACTTTTGGGATATGTAAAGTATCTCCAGAAGGCATCTCGGATGAAAAGTCCATCACCTGATTACGTAAGACAAACTTACGTTCTGCATAGTCTAATATAGCGTCACGCCATAACTCAGGGATGAACTTGGCCGCGGTGGTTGTTGTGACATTACCGTCTGCCATTTTTTATTCCTTTTTTAAGTTCCTTTGCGTTTGTAGGATTCCAGTATATTGCTCCAGTTCAAACGCCTGTCACTATCTTTTATCTTCTTTAGATCGATATTACTATCATTGACTGGCGCAGATGGTGCGCTGGAAACCGCTACGCGTTGGGTTTTTAGTTTTTTTACTACAGCACGCAATGCTTCTAGAGGTAACTCTCCAAATGTAGCATGCTCTTCCTCTGGTATCTCCAATAGAAGCTCTGCGCGAAGCGATGCTTCCTGCTTCATTGCAGCTTCAACAATGGGTTCGAGTTCTGCGAGTTTATTACCACGCTCATCGGCAAGATTCTTCCATTGTTCCTGCTCTTCCATTTGAGATATTCGAGTATCCTCGATCTCTTTGCGGAGCTTAGAGAGTTCCTGTTCGGCAGCTTGTGCGCGACCACGATACTTCTTTGACTCCGCGATCAGGTTTCCAACTTCGAGGTTTTGTTGTTCCTGTTCTTGTTCAACCTCTGGTCCTACAGGGTCAAGTGTAGGTTCAGGCACTGACTGTGCAACTTGTGTTTGTTCTTCGGACATCCTGTCCTCCTATATGTTTACTTTAACGTGTGTCTTGCTCATACGTGATAGGTTCTTGCCAATTATATTGGCGAAGTCTTTGACGATACCTTCTTCTACTTTATCGCCTAATTCTTGATTCTCAGCAATGGAACGCTTTGGCAAATTATTTTCTGGAACACCTGTATTATGCTCCATCATTTTCGTTCCTTGCTTATTTTTCTTAATACCATATAAAAATTGTATTTCCTGGTTCTTTTTTACCGTGGTGCGCTGCACCTGAAATGCATTTAACATCTTACCAGTTAATTTTAAATTAACACTATCTCTGCTCACACCTTTGCGCTTTGCATATTTAGTGGAATATTTCTCAAATGGTTTGTTTGAAAAATCTTTCCCACTCGCAATTTGTTGCTTCGTGCGCCTGACCGTATTCTCTGCCATCTTTTTGACATCGACTTCCTTAAATTTCATTATATCCTGCAATTTAAACATTCACAGGACTCCAATAGTGCCTGCAGCGATGCCCGCCACCGTGTTCAAATCCATCTGATTTTACCTGTCTTATCTCACTGATGGTAAGTGGATCACTAGATAAGTAAGTTCTGCATACAGGACGATTCTTTTCATCATCTGGACCAATATACTCATATAGCGTATCTTCTGGTAGATCCATGGCCATTGCACCGATCACCGCACGTCTATAATCACCAAGCATTGTATATATTGTATTTTCTATACGTGGAGTGTTTGTGCGAACCGCAGTGCGCATTATATTCTTTAATTCATCGCCTTTTAGGCCACTACTAAGTCCAGATACCATTGCATTCTGCATCACGTTGCTAATTTGTCTGGTGACACCTTCAATACCTTGGCGTTGGAGAGTCTGGAGAGCCACGAGTTGTATCTCGCTTGTACGCCCAAAACTCGGCAGATCAGCAAGAATATCTTCCGTTGTAGCCATAAAGGAGTTGACTGCGGTAGAGAAGCGTAACTCTTCAATAAAGTAGGTCGCAAAGTCAATTGCAGCGACAATTCCCAAAATTTCACCTGTAGATAGACCTTCCTCTTCCAATTCTTCCACATCCTGCTGAAATCCATTGATGGCATCCTCGATACTATTCTCATATGAATTAACTGTTTGGTCTATTGTTGGCATTTAAGATATTTAGTAGTCTGTTTTGTGGCGCAGGTTCTTCCAACTGCTCCTGTTGCTGTTCAAATCTTACTCTATCCTCTGCACTTGCGTCAGGATTGTGGTAATCGAACCAATCCAATGGAGTGCTAAGTTTACGATCAAATCTCCAGCTCCATAGCATAATTTCTGCTTCTGGAGTGAGTGCGTAATTTGGCTCTAGGAAGTCCACACTATATTCATCACCCACATTCACATTCGCTTCCACCTCGATAATTCGCTTATCTACCTGATATCTGCGCTGTTCCCATGGTCTCCATGTGTCTTCGGTCATTGCGCTGCGCTCGTCCATGTTCTCCATTTCAATAATGGATAGACTTGCAGCACTCGGTGCGTTGCCTGAATCATCTCTTGCATATTTTGCGCGGATGTGGTTGTTATTCAGTGTGGTTTCCACTAAGAATCTAGTAGAATCTACTATATCGTTTAGGTTCCCACCGCTAGATGTCACACCAAAGTTCGCTTGCTCTGGCAGGTACAAAATTTTATCAGTGCCTATAGAAATTCTAGATGGGTCATCCACACCACTAATAAACTTAATTCCAAGACAACCATAACGGATCGCAAGATTCAACTCCAATAACGCGACATTGACCGCAAGGTCGGTCTGTGCTACATCGATTGCGTTTCCTACGTGGTAGTCACGGATAGGTGGATAGCGATGGCAAAAGGTTACTGGCAACATACCATATGGATTGATGTCGTTTTCGTTGACACTCATCACTTTACCTTCTTCATCAACAAGGAAATGTCTTCCTGGTACACCATAGCGTTCCTCGGTCCATACTGCATGCATCACTTCCGAACTTCTTGCATTTCCTTGATTTTCTATCGGGTACATAACACCAATTGGTTTCTCTCGTGAGTCACCTGCCAAGAATAGTGGCGTAAAATGCGATAGTATCTCATATTCTATCTTTTGATCAACTTCATTCCACTTGCTCCGAAATGCCATTGTACCAAGTAGAAATGTCAAACGCTCCAGTATTCTGCGCTGCGCATTGAGTCCATGCTTGTCAATAATGGACAAGTAAGCTTCGCTAGTGCGTATACGCGGTGGACGTTTGTATGTCATGGAACGTAGACTACAGACCCGCCTAGTGAGATTATTTTGTGGGATGACCGTTTGACGCAGTGTCTCTGGGCCAAAGTAATCGCTCACATAATGTTCTAAATTGATGCCTTCGTAGAAGTCCATCAAATAGTCACGTTCGCGAGTACGCTCATCCTCGATATATTTTAACTGTTCTTGTAATGCGCTAAGTATCGCGCCTTCAGATTGATCTAGAATTGTAAGCATATCTACCTTTAAAAGAAATCGATGACACCAGCGTGTCGGTTTTTCATTGGAAAAAGATTTGTCAATAAGAATCGAAGCGCATCGCAGGCATGGTCGAACTTACCATCCTTTTTTGGCTCATGGCGTAAGGTCTGGTCCTCGCGATGCTCTGGATAATGATAATTCTCGTAGGCTTCGATGCTTTTTTCACACTTAGGATGTATAAAAAAATGAGGTTTGCCATTTGCGTCCTCGAACCATCTGCGTACATGGGATACTCCAGAAACCACATTCCTGGTCACCGCATCGCGCTTGATATTGACACGCAGACCTTGGTTGGCAAATACCTGTATATCACTGATTCCTGACTGCAAATTCGTACCACTTCCCGCAGGATCGCCCCAAATACCAGTATATTCGTAACCAAGTGACTTTAATTTATTAGCAAACTCCTCTGTACGCGTGTTTTGCAGGCTGACCTCATCTATTTGATGCACATCAGCAAAATTCTTATCCTGCGCATGCAACTGTACAATATTTGCATGACTATGACGATAACCGAAGTCCAGACCAACATAGACTGGCTTGGATGGGTCATACTTTATATTCTCACGCACTTGCGCGGTGCGGTCCAATGGATATACCTTTCCTGCGTAGCTTTGAAATTCGCAGAGAATCTCTTGTAAATATGTCTCCTTGGTCAGTGTGCGCTTTAATTCTTCGTGATCATCCTTAAAATATGGCGATAGAGTACTAGGAAAACGCCAAGACTCCCAATCTGGGTGTTCATCGCTCTTTCCAAACTCATATAACTTGTGTAAATAGTTAAATCCACGTGGAGTGGAGCAAAATAACGCCCAACCTTCACGGTCTGATAGCGTTGGGCGCAGGTACATCTCAAATGTATTTCTAGGTATCAAGGCCATTTCGTCACATACCAGGTAGTCAATTCCTTCTCCGATCAAACTATCTGGTGCATCCGCTGATTTTACCACTAATTCACTTTGTAAACCTGCAAGTTTCATGTAGTACAGGTCACCAGATATTTCTTTTTTACTTTCTAATGGAAGTCGAAGCTCGGTCATTACAATACGCTTGACCTCACGCGCTATCTTATTTGCCAGTGAATAGTTGGGTCCTACGATCCAACCACGAGTTCTGGGCGTTAATAACCATGGCAGTATCTCGTGCGCTGCCATGTAAGATTTTCCAGATCGTCTGCCCATCAGGCAAACGCGCCAACGCTTTTTGCTGTTATGAACTTCCAACTGCTGTGGAGTCGGGTCGTATCCCAAGATCCTCCAGAGCTTTTGCTTGTTCACTATTTGCTTTATCAATCGGATTTTCCTCGAAACCACACTGTTGTAGTACGGTTTGCAGGTTGCCTGTCATATCCACTGCTGTCTTATCACTCATGCCGAGATAGTTCTTGGATAAGAATATCTGCATTGCGATCGCATTGTTCTCGATCGCTGATACCCACATTGCGCGTCTGAGCTTGAACTTCATCTCTTCGCGTCCAGCTTCATACTTCTCTTTGAAGTTATTGCGTATATAACTCTCACCAACCTCAAAGTATTTTCCGATCTCTGCGTACTTACACCCAAAGGATGCAAGCATCTTGACCTTATCTGGGTCTACTTTACTCTTCTTCTTCATCAATATTAGCCTTTTCGATGACAGCGTGTATCTTCTTCAGTGTTCTACGCCAGTATTCCTTTACGCTGGACTCGGTGATCTCCATCTCTACTGCAATGTCAACAAAGGTGTGGCCAAGCGTGCGCTGCTTGAATACACGCAGTTCCTGCGGAGACATGAGATCATAGAATTCATGTGCGCTTATTTGCAGGTGGCGCAGGTCTGGGTCTATCAGTCCGCTGCGGAATACTAGCATCTGTACGTGGTAGCGGTCTGCGCGGTCTATTGCATGTAGCCATTTATCTGTATTATCATCAGTTAGATTAGACCAAACCTCTTCCATTACTTGAATTTACGCAGGGAGTGTTGACAAAAACGAAAGTAAAAATTCTAAGACGCGGTAAGTAGGCGAAATCGTGATCCGCCTTGGTATACCCGCCCTATTATACATAATGTATATTATGCGCAACATTGAAAACGTGTAACATTCTGATATATTCAAATATTATTGAACTTAGCAGATGATGTAATTTCGCCTGGTTAGATATGCGCGGGCTTTGTGTCATATTGGCGCGGTGCGTTTGCTTTCTTTTTTAGTTTGGTCGGATAGATATTTTTTATTTAAGTAAGTGTTGACACATATACATATATAAACTAAATTTATGAGCGCATTGAGAGAGCGCATTAAACAATAAAAGAGAGAGGTTAAGCAATGAAATATTTTAGCAATTGTAATTATTGCAATGAGTTAATAATTCATAATGAATTTAAAGTAGATAAAAAAACCTATAAAAAAGCGATTTTCATAGTATACGATAAATTTAAAAGAACATACTGTAGTTTAATGTGTAAACTAAATAAAGAGAGAGGTTAAACAATGAAAGAAACTAAATTATTAACATATCCGCACGGATCTACTAAAACCAATAAATCAATGGCTTATGGATACGCGAATTTTATTATGTATCTTGCACCGCATAAAAAAAGCGGTTTTAATGTATGCACGGGCGCAACTAAAGGTTGTATAAAGGTATGTTTAGATGAAGCAGGGCGCGGTAATTGGCTCGAAAAGAACGGAAAAATAAATCCAATACATCAAGCGCGTTTAAATCGTACATTAATGTATTTTAACGCACGC
>VTLG01005858.1_pt1 | contig 34822 bp, 35 predicted proteins | sample 4694571 | NCBI WGS metagenome assembly VTLG01 (sample SAMN12604809, study PRJNA352737) | marine metagenome | biome: ENVO:00000447; feature: ENVO:00000209|ENVO:00000569|ENVO:01000036; material: ENVO:00002151; isolation source: viral sequences binned using virsorter ...
AATTGGTTTGTAGGTTTGTTTTTTTAGATTTGCGTTTCTGGTAGCTAGGGTTAGCCTCGAATTTTTCCCATTCAAGACTAGGTTTATCCAACCAGTAACGGATGCCATTCATTAATTTGAATCGCAAAATTTTGCCATTCATAATTGCATTCATGATTTTGCCATTCATATATCTAATTCTTTAATAGTTTCTTTGCCTAGATCAAGTGCATTCATTTCATATATATATTGTTGTGTGCCTATCTCATGTTGAGCATAGGCTTCCTCAATAATTGCTCGATTTTGTTGTTTTTCTTTTTCTGATTTGGCAATTTTATTTTGCCTATCAAGTTCTGACATAGTAGACATAATTTGGTTTTGTTAGTTTAGTTTGTTTAGGGTGTTTTTATATATTTACCTCGCTAGTGATGGATTTCTTTGATATGCACTTAATGACGGCTCATTTTTGGGATCATTATCAATTAAATGCTCTTTGAATTTTTCAATAAATTCTTCTGAATCATATTCTAAATCTAAATTATCTTCTGCAAATTCGTCTTTAAGGCGTTCGTAGTATTCTTCGGAAAATTTGTTTGACATGGTTTTGTTTTGTTTGGTTATTTATATTGTAGATTACTAATCGACAGAACGTCAAGTGTGTTAACAAAAAAAAACTAGGTGATTTTCTCACCTAGCTTTTAAAAAATAATACGACTGTCGTTACGACTCTAGCTCGTTCTAATTGTGTTAACTCCTTTTATTGCTTTACTAATTATTATTATTTCTTCTTTTATAGTTTCTAGTTCTTCTTTATCCTCGCTAATTACTAATCGTTCTAGATTTTCATGTATCAAGCTTGATCCCTTTCTAATTACTTCTTTTATATTCTGTATCGTTTCATAGTCTCCTATTTGAGGTTCATTTAAGATCAAATACCATCTTTGAGCAGTTCGTAAAACTACTTTAAAATTTTTAGCTATTTCTTTTTTTATATCTGATTCTTTTAATCCATCAACTTTTTTTTCTTCAATAAAAAGTTTAATTTCTTCTTTTAATTGGTCGAATTTTTGTGAATTGCTACTCATTTTTAATGCTCCTTAAATATCACAACTTCTTTTCTATTGTGCTCCATACACTTACGACAAGTAGAACAACTTTCAGAATCAATATATTGAGCTTTGCAAGGAAATATATCTATGGTCCCATATTTATTAACCATAGTAGGCTTATTACCTTTTTCAATTGCGTCTACTGCTAAATCAAACACCTTGCTATTAGTCATTACTACGTCGTATTTTTCTACAAAATATTTACTAGCTTGCAATGGTTTCTCAGTTGAAAGATTGATCACAAAATTATCAGTTGAAAATAATTTTACACATTCTAAGTTATGTTTTTGATTCTTACTATCGCAATGCAAGTGAGTATATGTATAGGTCTTTATATTATTTTTTCTTGTAGCGTGATATATCTTCGTTAGTGCGTCAATAGATATTTTTCTCTCATTATTATTAAATTTATAACTTACACACGGGAGATCTCCCGTAATATTTAGCCTAAGTGTGGTATGTGGTCTAAGTCTTTCAATATCATTTATAAATCTTTCTAGATCGTAATCTATCTCACTATTAAACAATTTTTTTTCATGAAATGCAGTAAAGCTTTTTTTGCCATAACATTTTTTCCATAGTGGGCAGGCATCACTACAACTTTCAAAAGTTGTATAACTACTTGAAAAATAAGGATCAAATTTTAAATTAGTTAGCTTACGGTTGCTAGTCCCTTCGATTAGTTTTGTTTTGTACATAATTAATTCATTCTATTTTTTACAACATTGATTGAAGCAGTCTTTCTAAGGTTTCCATAACGAATAATTAAACAAGCTATTCCCATTCTTAAACAATCACTCTTATTAATTTTTCCTTTATTTGAAATATCGCTCACCTCAAAATCTTGATTTTTTGAGTAGGCTTCAAAAATTTCTTTTTTGTTTTTGTAGTCTCTACCATATGCTGGTAAAACATTAATTTGAAAAGGATACATAATAAAAAAAGTTTGTTTTGATTGGTTTAATTTAGATTTATATATTCCACGGGTTCAATGCCTTTTCTATATCCTTTCTTAATCTCTTTACTTGCCAGTCCTTAGCAATTTTTTGATTATTTAAAAAATTACTATTATTAATTCCATTCAATATTTTCCATGAAATATGTTTTTTTAATTCATCCGTCGATACTTGACAAATATCATCTACCTCGCAATCAAAAGGACATGTGTCTGTATAAAATTTTGACCACTCATCTAAATCATGCCTCAATATTGAGACAAGTTCCAATAAAGAATGATCCGATAAATTAATTTTATTTTTCATTAGAAGTAATCTCTATCTAATGAATCTTTCAATTCTTCAATTTGTGACTGTGGCAAGAAACTAATAAAAGATTTTAAAATATCTTCTTTAGTCATTTTTCTTGTGTAGTTTTCTAATTGATCGAAAACTGAATTTTTTAATTCTGTAGATGTCATTTTTTTTAAATGTTTGTTAGTGGTTTGTTGATAGTTTCAATTTGTAGCTCTAAGTCTTTTATTCGCTTGTCTCTTTCTTTTATTGCTTCAATTAGATTTGTAGAACTTCCGAGGATTTGATAGTAATCCTCGGATAAGTCTAGAAAGATTTGTTTTGTTGATGTCATTTTTTTTAATTAGTAAACTACTTTTAAAGTTTCCAAAAACTTTGCTTCCTTCTTACTATTTAATTCTGTAACCTTCCCCGAGTAATCAGCACACCAACCTTCAAAACCTGAAATATCATAAAAGTGAACAGGTTGCAAAGTATTTCTCTTGAATTTAAAAAGATGTTTCCAATCTTTTACAGCTTGTTTCACAACTCTTGCGGCCATTTCTTCTCTTGATGTTTTATCAGAAGAAAAGAAAGTAGAACCACCACCAACAAAAACAATGGCTAATAATGTTTTTTGTTTGGTTTGGTCCTGGTCCAGCTTTTGATTAGTTTTTGTTTGTGTCATTTTGGTTTTTTTGGTTTGGGATTTTCTCGGCTTGTGTTGCTTCAATTACTCGGCTATCTTTATTGATAGTGTAATTTGGTTGTAGCATTTCTAGAGTGTGGAGCTGCTCTTCTGGTGTCGGTGTCAAATCAATTAGTGTCATTTCTAGTTTCTCCTATTTGTAATTAGATAGATAAAGACAAGCTCTACTGTTAGCGTTGTCACTGGCTACACAGTCTCTTTCCGTCATTGTCTGCAAAGAACTGGAAACGCTAGCTACTCCGCAAACTATCAGTAAAAGATAAGTGGAATAAATTACTAGAAACTTCATTTGTGTTTGGTTTGGGTTTGTTGTTTTTTGGTTTATTCAGTTCACTAGCTCAGCAAATTGATTTTGTGTTAATTGCTAGCTAGTTAAATGATTTTAGAGAAGTTTTTTACTCTAAATTTTAGATAGTGCTGGTCCAAACTCATTATAGCAGTTAATGGGCTCCTGTCATTTATTAATTAACAAAACCTCAATCAGCTCACGCACTGGATTTCCTCCCTTATCTTTTACTAAACGACTACTAATTGGTTGCTATCTGAATTATCTCAGTTGGGTAGACGTATCCCGGGGGACGACTACCAAAAGTTGGAAATCCCTAGCAGGGCCCCCGCAACTTAAATATATTCTTGAAATTAAGATTTTTTATTTTCGACTTTAATGTTAAGTTCAGGAGCTTTTATGTTTATGACCTCTTCAGATTCACCTACAACCTTACCCAAATCAGCGAGAAGGGTCTGAACGGTTTGAAGTTGACCTTTTCTCATAGCTTTATCTATTGCACGAAGACGCATGGATTGAATACGAGCGACCATAGATTCTCTATCTTTAGCCCAATCTTCTTCATTCCAGATTTTGACTTGTTTCCAATCATCCCAGGAGTGACGTTCACAGATACCTTCTTTAAGGGAATGATCTATAACGAGCTGTCTAGTAGAAAGTCCTTCACTTTGTCTTCTGTAAAGGCGTTGCTGTCTTTTAAGTATAAGTTGGTCGGGGTCTTTGGGTCTTGCCACGATTACAAATCGGATGACTATGTATAAGATAATAGGTTATGACAGTTAAAACCGCACAAACAGGTCCAGATATCAGCCTGAGATGGGCTCAAGGGCAGGTATTTAATGATGAGCGAAGGTTTAGAGTCTTAGTAGCGGGGAGGAGGTTTGGAAAGAGTTATTTGAGTTGTATTGAGTTATTGAGAGGGGCAATAGAGAAACCAGGAGAAACATTTTTTTATTGTGCTCCGACATATCGGATGGCAAAAGATATAGCGTGGAAGGCATTAAAGAAATTAGTTCCGAAGGTATGGATTGAGAGTAAGAATGAGACTGATTTGAGGTTGGAATTAATTAATGGGTCAACTATTGAGTTAAAGGGTACGGAAAATGCAATGGCATTAAGGGGAAGGAGTTTGTCGGGTGTGGTATTAGATGAGGCTGCATTTATGAGTGCAGAGGTATGGTTTGAAGTAATAAGACCTGCTTTGGCTGATAAACAGGGATGGGCTTTATTTATTAGTACACCTGATGGAACTGCTAGTTGGTTTTATGATTTGTGGTGTTATTGCAAGGAAGATCCTACTAAAGAATGGAAAAGGTGGTGTTATACAACGATTGAGGGGGGAAATGTTCCAGAAGATGAAGTTGAGGCGGCTAGAGCACAATTAGATGCAAGGACGTTTAGACAAGAATTTGAAGCTAGTTTTGAGAATTTAACTGGATTAGTTGCTGTAAGTTTTGGTGATGACAATATTTCGACTAAAGCGGAAGATATCAGCGTGATGCCTCTGTTGCTGGGCGTTGACTTTAACGTTGATCCTATGAGTGGCATCTGTGCTGTTAAAAAAGATGACACGCTATATGTCTTTGACGAAATAATTATGACTGGAGGAGCTACGACATGGGATTTTGCGGAGGAAGTAACGAGAAGATATGGAGTAGATCGAAGAATTGTTGCTTGTCCTGACCCTACGGGTGGAGCAAGAAAAACTGCTGGCGTTGGTGCTACTGACCATGCAATTTTAAGAAGAAGTGGTTTTAATGTGTCAGCTCCAAGAGCACCTTGGAAAGTTCGAGATAAAATTACTGCTGTTAATACTGCTTTATATGATGCAAATAGTATTCGGAGAACATATATTCATCCCCGTTGTAAAGAATTAATTAAATCATTGAGAACCTTGACTTATGCTCCAAACACAGGCTTACCGAATAAAAATCTTGGTGTTGATCACGCTTTTGATGCTTTCGGGTACTTATGTTTACAACAATTTAATTTAGCGAAACCTGAAACTTTAGGTCAAACTGACTATAGAATCTATTAAAAACCATGAAAAAATCTGCTGGGACGAAAAGGTGTGAAGGGTATTTAGCAAAGGTAAAAGGGAGCAAGAAGTCTGCAAGTAAAAAAAAGAGTAGTGCCAAGAAAAAGTAAACGAGGAAAGACCGTTTAGACTGTATGCAATGTTGAAAGCCTTAAACGTTAGATGACATACTCAGTCCCAGGGGCAGTTCGTACGAATGTTGTTAGCCAAACCTATTTAGGTGGTGGTGACAATCCTTTTTCTAAGACTAGAGCAGTTTTAGATATGACAAAAGGGTGGGAAATAATGAAAGCAGTTACTTTGGGAACTGAATATTTACGAGAAAATTCTCAAGCTTTTTTACCTTTAGAGCCGAGAGAAGATTATGACGCATATTTATCAAGAGTTAACCGTGCTGTTTTTTCTCCTTATACGCAACGATTAATTAGAGCTGCAACAGGTTTAATTCTTCGTAAACCAATTACAATTATTGGCGATCCTTATTGGACTGATGTTTTTGTAAAAGATGTAGATGGATGTGGCTCAGATCTAGATGAATATGCGAGAAGAAGTTTAATTTGTGCGTTAACTTATGGTCACAGTAATACTCTTGTAGATTTTCCAGCACCAACTGGGGCAATAAGTCTTGCAGAAGAAAGGAATCAAAATCGTAGACCATATTGGATTGAAGTTGATCCAGCAAATATTTATGGTTGGAGGTTAGATCGAGAGGTTAATTATGGAAAATTAATACAGGTAAGAATTGCAGAGAAGGCTGTTGTACCTGATGGAGAATTTGGAGAGAAAGTTTACGAGCAAATAAGAGTTATTGAACCAGGAAAATACAGGATTTATAGAAAAAAAGAGACGACAAAAGATATGTACACTCAAAATGAAGAATTTGCAGGTAATTTTGACTCTCCTGCCAATGAACAAGAGTATGAAGTTCTTGAATCAGGTGAATTTTCATTAGGTGAAATACCTTTGGTGACTGTTTATGCAGGAAAAACAGACACGATGACAAGTAAGCCACCGTTATTAGATATTGCGTACTTAAATTTGACTCATTTTCAGCGTCAAGCTGACTTAATTCATAGTTTGCATGTTGCTTCACAGCCTTTATTGGTAATGGAAGGTTGGGATGATCAAACAAAAGACATGGCGATTAGTGTTAACTACGCAATGGCAACTCAGCCAGGAAATAAAGTTTATTATGTAGAGCCAGCCGCTAGTGCATTTGAAGCTCAAGCAGCAGAAATACAAGAATTGCAATTACAGATGGCAACTTTAGGAATTAGTACACTTTCTCAGCAAAAATTTGTTGCAGAATCGGCAGATGCAAGACGTTTAGATCGTGTAGATACAAATTCGATGCTTTCGATGGTTTCTTTGGATTTAGAACAAAAAATGCAGAAAGCATTTGATTTATCGGCTAATTACTTAGGTTTAGAACCACCAGAAATTAAAATTAGTCGTGATTTTGATATTGATAGATTAATTGGGCAAGATATAACAGCTTTAACATCATTATTTGATCAACAAGTCATAGATAGAGAAGAATTTAGAGATATTTTGGTGCAAGGTGAGGTTTTACCTAACGCAAACGAAGCTGAAAACAATTAATAGATTAGAATAATAAAGAATAGCTTTATTTCTATGCCTTCTGTAGAGTTAGTAGACGGAAAATGGGTTTCCGTGTCAGGTGTTCGAGCGACTGACTTAGATGCTGGAAAAGTTGTATCTACACCAGAAACAACACCAGCACCAGCTCCCGCAGCAACCCCTAAAGCAACAAAAACTACTACTAAAAAAACTGACGCTTAATTATGGAAGAAAAAGTCATCCAGCCTGAGTCTGTGACTCCTGCTGAACAGCCTGTGGCTGAGACTACAATCCCTCAAGCACCCAACCTTGACAGTGTTAAGGCTGAGTACGAGAGCAAAATTGCTGCATTAGAAGCAAAAATCGCTGAAGAAGGCGAAAAATTTCAAGGCATCAAAACAAAATTAGATGATGTCTATAAAAAAGCAGATGACAAAAGGAAAAAGTCACTCGAAGACCAAGGGCAATGGAAAGACCTATGGGAAGAGGCTAACAAAACCGCCCAAGAAAAAGACATACAAATAAATACTTTAAATGAAGAATTAAAGAACTTAAAAAGTTCTAATGAGACTGCAAATATTAAGACTTCAGCACTTTCAGCTATCAGCAATTCTGGTGCTGTAAATGCAGAACAAATGCTATCTCTTCTTCAAGATAAATTAAAAAAGAACGATAGTGGAGAGGTTGTTGTACTTAATAAAGGTGTTGAACAAGACCTAAGTACATACATAGGGAACTTAAAAAATCCTGGTAGTGGATGGGAACACCACTTCAAAGCCAGCTCTGCTGCTGGTATGGGTGCTAAACCAACTCCCACATCAAATGTCTCTCCAGGTATGCTTAATCCGTGGAAAGAAGGTAGTATTAACCTGACAAGGCAAATGATCCTTGAAAGTTCCGAACCTGATCTTGCTGCTGTGCTCAAGAAAGAGGCAGGAACTTCCACATAGTTAGCTCTGTGAGTTAACAACCGAGTCTGTGACTTGGACCTCGTTAAAGAATCCTCCTAATTAGAAATGGCAGCCCCGTTTCAGAATTACTCTGGCGGTGTCCTTCTTGCGGACATCGTAAAAAGAAATAATTTGTCTCGCTATGTGCAAGAGGCAATTAAAGAACGCAGTCTTTTTGTAAAAAGTGGAGCAGTTGTAAGAAACAGCTTCCTTGATTCAAGAGAAGGCGGTACACGCATCCAAGTTCCTGAGTTTAACCCTCTCGCACCAACTGAAGAGGTTATGAACGGAACCGCTACTTGGGGAACCTCAAGTGCTGGTTACTTAACACCTCAGAAAATTGGTACAGCAACCCAAATTGCAACAATAATCCACAGAGGCTTCGCATACGCTGTGGACGACCTTGCAACATTGGCTGCTGGTGAAGATCCAATGAACGCAATCCGCAACCAGCTTGCAGATGCGATCAACAAGCTAAATAGCCAAAGATTGTTCTATCAATTACATGGTTTATTTGGTACAGCTCTTAGCTCTAATGCTTCTGACTTAGCTAAAGCTGCTAGTTCTGGTGCGGCTGAAGCTAACTACTTGACTGCTTCAAACGTGGCAACAGCTAGAGCGTTACTTGGAGAGCGTGGTGATGAGCTAGATACTCTTATTGTTCACCCAAATGTCGGTTTCTATCTCTATCAGGTAGGACTATTAACCTTCTCAACTTCTGCACTAACAACTGGTGGAGCTGTTACTTGGGGTGGTGGTGGAGTTGGCGTTAATGCTAGAAGCATTGGTCAATTTGCTGGCATGAACGTCATCATGGACTCTCAGGTTAACGCTGTTCAACCTGGAGCTTCTGGTCATATCAAGGAGTACTACTGCTACTTGGTTAAGTCTGGAACAATCATGGAAGGTGTTCAGCAAGACCTCAGAATTGAAGCTGATAGAAACGTATTATCCAAGCAGGATGTACTTTCTGTTGATTACCACACTGCGTATCACGTTATGGGTACTAAGTGGGGTAACGCTGCTGATAACCCAACCAATAGTGTTCTTGGTAACAAGGACAACTGGACTGCAACTTATGATGCAGATCTAATTCCTATGGTTCAGTTAACAGTTAACACACCACTAGACACATCAACACTTTGATCTAGTCTAAGTCTGATCTTCCATAGATCTGCATGAAAAGCCCTCATCATTTATTTGGTGGGGGTTTTTTATGACGCTAGAATAAAAACAATGTTTGGTAAATAAACGTGGCAGCAACTATCTCAGCCACTTTGAAAGGTGAAAGTTCTAATAGTTATGTCACTTTGGCAGAAGCTAATAGTTACTTTGAGACTTCCCCTGATGATTCAACGTGGACAAATAAAACAGATGATCAAAAAAATCGAGCATTAATTTCGGCTTGTCGTTGGATTGATAGTTTGGGATTTTTTGGTGACAGATGTGACGAGTCACAAGCTTTAAAATGGCCTCGATATAACTATCACGTTGATGATGTTGAGCTTGCTTGTACAGAAATTCCTGAAACAATTAAATACGCACAATATGAGCTAGCAAGAGCTTTAGCCAATGATACGGGTGCAATGACAGGCACTAAAGGAACTGAAGGTGTTGCGAAAGAAGTAGAAATGGGTGAATTAAAAGTGAAATACAGCGATACTAGTCTTGCAATAGGCGGATTAAACAATGTTCTTAAGGTTTATCCTTGGTTGCAGTCCTATCTTGGTGCTTATATCACTGGTGGAACTGGCAGCCATCAAATTCGGGTCATAAGGAATTAAAATGGCTAAAATCGATGATGTTTTTGGTTCGTTACCAGCGAGTATTTTAAATACTTGGGGACAAACGTTAACTTTTGTTAAAAGTACAACTCCTAAGACTTATAACCCAACAACAGGTGGTGTTACTGGAGCAGATACAGATGTAAGTGTAAAAGGGGTAATTTTAGAGATTAATTCAAATGAAAATGAAGGTTTATACCAGACGACTGACTTAAAGATTGTTATTGGAGCAAGTGAGTTAGGAGATTATTATCCTACCGAAGCAGATCGTGTTCAATATCCACAAGCAGGTGCGACTAGAGAAGCGAAAATTATTAATATTAAGACTGCTAGAGGAGATAAGCCTGTGTTTCATACATTGATCGTGAGGCCACAGTAATGAAAAAGAAAACACCAGGCAAAGGAATTGATGATTTTGTTTTAAAAGCAAGAAGAAAACAAAACATCAAAGTAAGAACAATAGCGAAAAATATAATGAATGATTTAGCGGAAGCAGGACCAGTTTGGTCTGGTGAATTTAGAGATAGTTATATTGCAACAAGTTTGGGTACTTCGATTTCAGGAAGTGGTTCTTTCCCTTACAAAGTAAGTGATATTCCTGAATTAAAAACAACTAAAAAAGATATAGATAGAGTGAAAAAAATAAGAATTAGCAATACTGCTGGGCATGCCAGAGTTGCTATGGATTTAGAAGTTCCTAAAGATGGATTTAAATATCCTGGTTACGGACCTGAAGGAGATATCTTATTTAGAGGTATTAGGCCCGACGGTGGTAAAAGAGGTCAAATTCAAGGTGGTGGTAATAGGAATAAATCAACTGCACCTTTAGATTGGTTCACGACTTATATGAAAGGTGGCAAAATGCAAAGAAGAGTAAAAGAAGGAGTTGTTCTTAAGAAATGAATTATCAAAAAATTAGAGCACAAGTAGAAAATCCTCTTTTAAGTGCTTTTGGAGGATTAAGTCCTGCGGTTCCTGTTTTCTTTGACAACATTACTGCTGCTCCAGCGAATAGCACGACTGAGTACGTAAGAGTAAATGTTACATTTGGCTTAACAAATGATGCGACATTAAGTTCGAGTGTAGATAACGCTAGAGGAGCAATTGTTATTCGCTGCTTTTCTAAAAAAGGTGAAGGACCAGCAAGAAATCAAACATTAATAACAACTGCTGTTGATGTTCTTGAAACTATTAATAATGGGACAAAAGGTACTACTGGAACGTATTTTAAAGTTGGCTCTATAGAAGGACCAAGTTTTTCTAGCGAAGAAAACTCACCATTATTCATGGGAAGAATAGAAACTTCTTACGTTGCCACGGTTTTGAGCTAATCTATAGGTAAATTTCTTAAGCAGCCTCATGGCCGTAACCGTTTTATCTGGCACATCAGGTGCTCTCTACTACAAACCTGCTGGTACTACAGGCACTTTTAGTCCTTCTGATGTCACTATTGGCACAGAAACAATTGTTGTTCAGACTTATTTGAATTTAAAAGTTGGTGATCCAGTTAAGTTTCAAGTTGTAGATAGTTCAACTGGTGGAACAGGAACAGGAACTTTACCTGCTGGTTTATCTGCTGGAACAACTTATTACGTTAAAACTTATACAGCCGCTTCAGGAGCAATGACTGTATCAGCAACTAATGGTGGTTCTGCTGTTGATATTACTGATACAGGAACAGCAGCAGCTCCTAATGAGTTTCAGGTTTATTACAACGATTTTGCTGCTATTGGGCAAGTAAGAGAATGGACTTTTGAAGTTGAAAGAGCTGAGATTGATTGCACCACAATTGGTCAAACTCCTGGTCAGTACGTTCCATTTAGAAAGTACATTGCAGGTTTTGGTGAAGGTTCTGGTACTGCTTCTACATATATGACAAATGAAGATGCTGCATTGTCAAACAGATTGGTAGAGGACGTTCTTCAGCGTCAGCAAGTTGGTGCAGCTTTCAAGCTTTATACAGACCGTGTATTTAGTGGTGGAAATGTTAGTGACACTCTTAGCCGTTCAATCAGCTTTGATGCAACATTAACTTCTGCAAGTTTTAGTGTTAACCCTGATGATGCTCAAGAAGTAACAGTTAACTTCCGTCCAGCAGGTCAGCCTACTTTCGACTTAAGTTCTACATAATAGGTACGGAATCGGAATGTTCCAAAAGCCCCACTTTGTTAGTGGGGTTTTTTATTGTTTATTAGGTTAGACTGTCGTTGTATAAATTTTCACTATGACAAATAGTCCTAGAACCTCACGCCCACCTTTAAGAGCAATAGATCGCTTAAAGAAAGCTGCCAACTTACAAGCTACTAAAAGAGAAGTTGAGTTATCTGATGGAACGGTGTTTGAAATGTGGGTTTCACCTTTAACAATGGCAGAAAGAGAGAGAGCACAAAAAGGAACTAAATCTGACGATGCTAATGAGTTTGCGTTAAGACTTTTAATGACAAAAGCTCAAGACGAGAATGGCGATAGATTATTTAACGCTGGTGAAATTGATGTTTTAAAGAATGAAGTAAGGGATGCCGATCTTCAAATCTTAATGCTTGCTGTTATTAACACAGATGCTGATGATATCGACCCAAAATCCTAAGTGCGGAGCTTCGTAAAGATAATTTGTTAATGCTTCAATTTGGCATTGCTAAAGAGCTAGGCAAATCATTAACGGAGGTCCGTCAAATGACGTTAGAGGAGATAATAGGGTGGAGTGCATATTTTCAAGTTCTTAACGAAGATCAAGAGAAAGAAATGCAAAAAATTCGTAGGAGTAGGTAAACTGATGAAGAACTAAGGATTCTGGTCGTGGCAAATATAATAGAACAGGCAATTATTGAATTACAAAGTGTATATAAGGGTGGTGGTGCTGAGAAGGCAAAAAAGGATTTAAAAAATTTAAGACAAGAAATTAAAAATGCTAATGGCTCGGTAATTAATCTTCAAAATTCGTTAAAGCAGTTAAATAAAGTACCTATAGCGTTTGACGATAAAAGATCAACAGCTAGGCAAAGTAAAAATCCTTGGATGGACCTTAATAGGGCTGATGCTATTGCTAATGCTCAAAAGGCTTTAAAACAATATTTTTCTACAATACAAACAGGTAAACGACAGCTATCTGCTACAGAAGCAGGCTTGAAAGCACAAGCAACAGCTTTTAGTAGAGTTGCAGCAAATTCCAAAGTAGCAGGGAAGCTTTACGAAGGTGCTGTCACTTCGCAAGTAAGAGCAGAACAAAAATTACGTTTAGCTCAGATTGAACGATTAAAAATAGAGCAACAACTTTATGGAACAGGTCGTGTTAATAAAAATGATGCCTTTAAAGGTGTTAATGAATTACTAAGTTTTGGTAAGACACTTCCTCAAACAACAGCAGTTTTATCTGTTTACAAGTCTGAATTAGAAAAAACATTATCAGTAGTAGAGATAGGAGGTGAAAAATATAAAAAATTACAGGCTGAGATACAAAGAGTTTCAGACGTAATGAAAGGGCCACAAGCCACGAAAAAAGGTTTGGCTGGTCTTAAGGAAAGCTTGGCTGATGCAAAGAAAGAGCAACAAGAATTAGTTGTTGGTCGTGCAGGTACTAAAGAATGGGTTGAAGCAACGGTAAGAGTTAAAAAAGCACAATTTGAATACAACAAAGAATTAGCTAAGTCAAGAATTGGGACAGCTCTTATAAATGCAGATATTAATGGATCAGTAAGAGCATTAAATCTTGCGAAACAAGCAGCAAAAGGAGGATTAGGAATATTGGGAGGAGTGGCTGGAGCAATAGGAGGTGCAGGGAAGAAAGCGTTAGGAACAAGATTAGGAAAAATCGGTGCTGCTAGAGGTATTGATGCTTTAGCTCAGAAAGTACCTGTGGTTGATAAAGCTTTTGGTCGTCTTCTTCAAAAAATTCCTTTATTGGGAAGATTTTTAAATGAAAATATTTCTGTTAATGCACGTTGGTCAGCACGAATTTTAGAAGGAATTACAGGCGTAACGGTTGCATGGAATGGATTGAATCAAATCATTTCTGCTGCACAGGCTTTTACTGCTTTTGAACGTCAAGCAGCAATAGCGATTAATAGCGTAGCAAGGATGTTCAAGGGAATGTATAACGTTGCTGGTGCAATGATGATGGGGCTTATTAGTCCTGGTCAGGTTGGTAAGAATCTTTGGGAGAAAGCAAATGATAGACCAGAAGTTATGGCTGCAAGGCGTGGCCCTTCGAGATTGGAACAACGTGAGATAGATCAAGCAAATTTAAAAGCTAAAATTAAAAACGCAGAAGTTCACGAAGTTCAATTAATTGAAGGATTAAACAGAAAATTATTAGAAGTAGAACGAGCTATTACGGAAGAAACAAGAGATCGGATATTGATTAGAAATAAAGAACAACAATCTTTAATGAAAGGACCAGTTTGGACTCAATACGATAGTGCAGCAGGTCCAGGTGCTAAAGGTGCAGGTCTTCTTTCAAGTATGGAAGGCAATCTAGGAGAAGCAAGATTACGTTTAGCCGAAAAAGTTACAGCAGAAGGAAAGGAATATGAATCTGCTGCCAAATCTGTTGTCCAACTTGAAAGTCGTATTAATGCTGAATTACAAGAAAGAGAATTTATTTATAAGCGTTTACAACAAAGTTCTCCATTAACAGCAAGACAACAAGCTGATGCAGCGATGTCTTTAGCTGCACAAAGGGAAAGAGCAACAACTCAGTCTCCTATTGCCATGAGATGGGGAGATGGTACGTCAGTAAATAGAAGTAGAGGACCAGTAAGTAATGAAGCCTGGTCAAGACTTCAAAGAATGAGAGCACATAGGCAACAATCGGGACAAAGATTTAGAGAAAATATGATGCTTGGCGTTGGTTTTCCAATGCTATTTGGTGGTGGACTTGGAGGTATAGCTGGTGGTGCTGGTGGTGCTTATATGCAAAGTAAAATGGGAACTAAAGGAGGATTTGGATCGCAAATTATTCTTAGTGCTTTAGGTCAAAAGTTTGATCAAATAGTCAGTCAGATGGTGGGAAGTACTGCAAAATTGGGACAAGCAATGAATAAATATAGTTTAAATGTAGGTGAAATAACTAAATCTTTAGGAGTTGCTGGTACTGCTACTGCTCAATACTTGGAAACATTAGAAGCAGTTAAAGGGCCAATGGCTGCTGCAAATGAAGCTCAAGAAAGGTTGAAATCTATTGTAGGAGAGCAAGGCGTGGCAAATCTTAAAGAATTTGGGGAGCGTTCTCAATCAATTTTAAATAGCACACAAAAATTCTTTACAGTTATGACTGCTGGTTTAGCAGGAATTTTAAATTGGGCAGATAAAATACTTGGTATTTCCGAAGGATTAAAAGAAGGAGAAAAGCGTCAAATTGCAAGAGAAGATGATGATCCTGTATTAAAAGACTTAAGAGCACAAATGGCTGCCATTAAGTCACCTAAGAGTACTGGTATTTTAGGGCCAATAGGTATGCAAGCTATCGAAGATGATAAGAAAAGAGCTGCAATATGGCAAAAAATGCTTGATAGAGCAGAACAAATAATGAAAGGTACTACTCCTGAAGATGTAAGAAAAAATGCTCTTTTGCCTTTAGATAATGATATAGAAAATTTAGAAAAAGCATTATCGTTAGGGACAAGACAAGCTGAGATTGAAAAAGAAATAGCAACTATTTTAAAAGAAAATAATCTTGAAAGAGACAAAGGGAATAATGCGTTAATTGCGGAAATTGAAGGCAGAGTTAAAAGTAAGAAATTATTAGAAGAACAATTAGAACTTTGGAATCAAATAAAAGACACAATTGCAACAGGACTTACAAGTGCAATTGATGGATTAATTTCTGGAACGAAATCACTAGGAGAAAGTCTTGCGAGTATTGCTAAAAGCATTGGAAATATGCTTATTCAATCAGCAATATCAGGTTGGATTGGAGGGATGAGTTTTCCTTTGATGAAGAAAGCTGAAGGAGGATATATGGCAAATGGAATCAAACCTTTTGCTTCTGGAGGCTATGCAACCAAACCTACAATGGGGCTTGTGGGAGAAGCTGGAGAGGACGAATACATAATTCCAGCCTCTAAAATGGCTCAGTCAATGCAACGGTATTCAGCAGGTGCTAGGGGTGAATCTGTTATCCCTGGCACTGGTTCGTCTCATATAGGTGGAGGAGGCAGTTCTACTACTGTTAATTACAGTGGTCCAATATTGAATTTCAATTCTGAAGAGTTTGTTCCTAAATCTGCTGTAGGACAAATAATTGCAACTGCAACATCAAGAGGAGCAAAAGCTGGAGAATCAAGAACTTTAACTACACTAAGAAATAGTAGAAGTACAAGATCAAGGATAGGAATGTAATGACACTTGTTGCTTTAACAGCTTTTATTACTGTTACCGATAGAGATGGAAGCACCCCTGCTTCTTTAAATCCAAGTAAATTTCAAAATGGAAAACATGAAGGAGTAGGAGAATACAAATATTTATCTTTCCTCTATCAAGGGGCAGCAATGAATAGGTCAGGAGATAATTTAGAAGCTTCTTTAATTCTTGCGAATAGTCCTTTAAGTATTGCTTATGCTAAGCAATTTGTAGAGAATAAATATTATGTAAAGATAGAAACTTTCTTAATGACTGCTGATTTTAATAAAGATACTTCTGCGGAAAATGGAGGAAAGATTACTGGAGAATATTGGTTGGTAGCTGGAATGAGATACGACCCAGAGTCAGTGGAATTAGTATTAAGTTCTGCTATAGATGCTGTTGGTGCGAATGCCCCCCAACAAACCTTAACGATGGAGCGTTGTGCTCATTTACCGTTAACGGGTCAAATTCAAAACCTTTGAAACCACATGAATTAATTGGTCTTCCTTATCGTTTAGGAGCTGATCCTGAAAAGCATAAAGCTGGAGATTGTTTATCTTTATGTAGAACAGTTTTAAAAAGTTATGGCATAAGTTCTCCTGAACCAAAGCGTTCTTGGTATCGGAGATTAAAGAAAAAAGATTACAGTATCTTTTTTGAAGAATTAAATCGGTGGGGAGCTGAATCACCCCCTAAACTAGGAGCAATTGGTCTTTGCAAATCAGATGATGGTTACGGCATGGCTGCTTATTACGAGGAAGGATGGCTGAGTTATCGAAAAACATTAGGAGGCCAGGTGGTGATATGGTCGCCGCTAGAAGCCCTTTCAGTCGTAGGGTGCTACTTCCAACGGAAGCAGATCTGTGTAATGCCCTTGGATTAACAGAAGAAGAATATTTTAAATTTTTAGAAGGTGTAGCAGCAAAAGTAAAAGAAAAACCTGAAGCTTATAACTTGGTTCCTGAGATAGCGAATGGTCCTTTAGTTGTTGCTATTCCATATGCAAATGCAGGAGCATTAACGCTTTTAGGACAGTTTGTCGTTGGAATTGCTTTAACTGTTGTTACTTATCTTTTGACTCCCAAGCCTAAAAGCATGAAGGCAGGGACAAATGAAAGAACGGCTGATATAGCAGGTTTAAAACGTTTTGCTCCTCAATTTTCTTTTAATAGTGTTCAAGATTTAGCAAATTTAGGTGATTTAGTTCCTCTTGTTTTTGCTAATCATCAAAAGATTAATGGGAAAGATTACGGAGGGGTAAGGGTTAACTCTCAATTAATGTGGTCACAATTGGTTAGCTTGGGTCGTTATCAACAATTAAAACTACTTGGCTTATTTTCTTTAGGAGAAATAGAACAAAATCCAGATTTTAAAGGTTATGCAATAGGAGATTTGTTAATAGAGAATTATCATGCAAAAAAGATTTATACAATTGAAAACAATATTCCTTTTCTTAGAGATGGAGGCTTGATCCCTGGTGATGTATTTAAGATCGATGGGAAAAGATATTTTAGTGGAACAAGAAATCCAACAACACAAGCAACGTTTGGATTAAGTAGTCCTGTCCCAAACGCAACTTACTATAAGCTTCCTTATGAGTTAGTTAGAACTGCTGGTACTTTTGATAAAGACACAAGACCCGCAGGACGAATTACTTTAAAGAAAAGAAGAAAACTTTTAGGTGCATGGCCCACAAGAGCAGGTCTTCTTAGTAACTCTGGTATTACAGGTAATCAACTTACTGGAGATCAAGATTTACCTGTAAATACTTCTTTTGGTTATCAAATTGTAGGTGGAGGTAATTATGGAGAATATGAAAATGCTACTGCTTGGCAACAAGACACAACTGATGCCAACTTAACAATGGACCCTCATGGTGTAGATGATATAAATGCAGCAACTAAAACTATTAGAGAAGCTGCGGATTCTACCCTTTCAGAAGGAGAACAATATTTAGCTGGAACGGCTTTAGTTGTTTGTGAAAATACTTTAAATGAATCATGGCCTGGACAACCTTGGGATGGAACGCAAGAGCATAGATCTTATATTTTTAAAGTATTAGAACCAGGGAAATGTGATTTTGTTGAAGATGTTAATAACAGAGGTTTAGGTGATCACATTAGTAATCCTAATTGGGACCAATCTGGTGATTATTTTAAAGTAAAAGATAATGATGATAGATATTATTATGAACAAAATCGTGTTGATTTATTTGAACCTTGTAGTCGTTACACCTTACAACGAGTAAACTTTGGTACTATTTCTAACAATAGAAAATGTGATATTACAGAGATAGGTATTAAGTCTAAAGTATTTAAACAAATACAATTTGCAAATGTAAATAGTAAGCCTACAGAAGAAAAATTAATTGATATCTACAACGATAGATCTAGCCTTTCTCTAGGTAATATTAATAAATATATTAATAGATATAGTTTTTTCAAACTTCAAGCAAAACGAATAGATGAAGATAATTGGATTGATTTACAACCTAGTGATGTCGCTTCTCATTCTGGTCTTTTTTGTGTCAAAGGAAATACTCCTGAGTTTCAATATAACTATATAAGAATTGATCATCCTGCTAGAGAACAATATGAATTTAAATTTCATCCTTGGCCTGGGGCTGCTGTTGTTAAAGAAGTAATTGCAAGGGAGAATCAAAATGTAAAGTTAAGAGTTTGTCTGTTAAATGCAAATGGAGCATTAAACATAGGAGATTTAGAACAATTCTCGTCAAATAGTTTTGATATTAAATTTGCTGGAAATAAATATTATTCATTAACCAGAGAAAATTTAAGCAATCCAGAATGGACATTAGGTCAGCCAAGTAAATTTCTTCTTGGTACGGAAACAACTTTGGTAACAGGTCTTAGTCGATTACATAAAGCAAATTATGACGATGCTAATGCTACTAATCTTCCTGTAACAACTGCAAGTAGACCGTTATGGACAAAAGCTTCTCATGGCAGCTATCCAGGTTTTGAAGGACCAATTCACGATACTGTATTTGTTAGGTATGATAATTTCCCAACGCCAGGAAGATATAGATTTAGTTTATACATAAGTCCTACAGATGTACCGCCTAATGATGTAGGTAATGGACCTGAATGGCCTAGAGTTTTAGAAGGAAACATGTCAGATCTTGTTAATGGAGTTCCTCCTGTAACACCTTCTTCTGGTTTACATTATAGAAGAACGGATGAAGGACAATATGGAGGAAAATTTGAACCAGTTTTAGATTCTAGTCTTCCTCATGCTGATAGTGATGGACATCCCTGGGGTGTTAAGAATGTTCCAATGTGGGGCAATATAGTTAAAAGTTATTTTTATGTAAAACGATCAGAGCAATATGGAGAAGTTAATGGTCCTGTTATTAGTTTAACTAACGTGGCTACAACAAATCATCGTGTTGGTGATGATGATGCTAATGGAATTACTGTTAACTATAAAGCGTGGACAAATGTCACTACAAATGCCAATGAGAAAAGATGGTATGCAACATGGGAATTAGTTGATGTAGGAGAAGACTATACAAATGGAGATCAAATTAAGATTCCACAGCAGACTTATAGCAGTGGAGTTCCTGGTGCGAGTGTTACTATTCCAGAGCAAATTGTAAGTACTGTTGTTCAGAAAAATGCTAAAGAATTTACTGATGATATTGAAAGTGAATTAAATTTATATGATGCCGCTTCTGATTATTGGAAATACGAAGGAGATCAATCTAGTCATCTGGACGGACCAGAACATCAAATAACATATTGTAATGAGATTATAAGAACAGAAGGAGAAGAGGAAGCAACTTATGAAAAATTATCTTACGCAGGATTACGAATAAACAGTGCAAAAGAATGGACTAATTTTAGTCAGTTTTCTGCATACTTTAAGAAAGGAATTAAGATTAAAAATCTTATTGATGGTGATACAAAAGCATCAAATTTATTTCCAGATATAGCTTATGCGTTATTAACAGATCCTAAAATAGGTGCTGGAAAAGTTATCAGTACAAGTTCTGTTAATGATGTAAATATGCGTGTAGCAGCTCAATTCTGTAAGGCTAATAAATACCTTTGGGATGGAGTTGTTTCAAGCAAAGTTAATTTAAGAGAATTTATTTTTGAGCAAGGAATGTATTGTCTTTTGGATTTTACAGTTATTGGCGGTCAATTTAGTTTGTATCCTTCTGTTCCTTTTGACTCTAATACTTTTGAAATTAAATTAGACAAACCTGTAGATATCAAAGCGATGTTTACTGACGGAAATATAAATGATCTTAATGTTGCATTCTTAGCTCCTGAAGATAGACAGACTTTCCAAGCTAATGTTATTTATCGAGATGAAAAAGAAAATGGTTTTCCAGAAAATAAGTCACGAATAATAAGATTGGCTAATACAGAAACTGAATCACATATTGATGATCCTGTTGAAACATTTGATTTAAGTGGTTTCTGTACTAATTCAGAACATGCCGAAGCTTTTGGAAAGTTTATTTTAGGGACTAGAAAATTTGTAGATCATACGATTACCTTTAAAACGGCTCCTCATTACATTGTTAACGTAAAACCTGGAGATTACATAAGAGTTTTCTCAACAACTCAACATGTTCAAAGGTTTAATAACGGTGCAATCCTTGAGGATGGAACTGTAGTTAGCAAAGATACTCTTAGTGGTAATAAGAATTTTTATTGGTGGAATCCTGATCAATCAACAGTTCAAGAGAATACTGAGAATTTTTCTAATCCTTTACCATCTCAATACAGAGGTTCTTTGTTTACGATTAAGGAATCGGAATCATCAGATCAATGTTATAAGGTTGAAAGTATTACGTTTGGAGAAGATGGATTAGTTGAACTTTCTGGATCGTATGCAGAGCTAACTAGCGACGGTAAACTAGCTATGTTACAAGGATGGGGTTCTTCATTCTTTGATGTGACGGATTAACAATGGCACTTAATAAACCATTTCCAACAATTAAACCTACTTCCAGAAGTTACAACCCTGGAATGTATCCAAGTACATCATTTGAATCGTTAGATGGTACTAAAACTCATTTACGTTTTGGTAACAAAAGAGTTAATGCAACATTAAGTCTTGGCTTTTCTAATATCACAGATGCCGAAGCTGCTTTGATTTTGGAGAATTATCAAGATGTAAATAAAGATTGGAATTACGTTACTTTTGATCGTGGTTATGCGACTTCAGGAGTTAGTAATACAGATCTTTTAGGGTTTCTTCGAGAGTCTGGTTCTGGTTTAAAATGGCGTTATTCTGACCCTCCAAGCATTACAAGTACATTTAAAGGAAGGAGTAATGTTAGTTGTTCTTTTGTCGCTTGTCTCGATTCACCGTAGAATAAACGCAATGTTTTTGATTTGGACTTGTGGCTGGATTTTATAGTGGAAGAGATGGAGCCTTATACATAGGCACATCAACAACAAAAGCTGCCAAGGTTCAGAATTGGAGCTTTTCATCTTCTCAAGCAGTTTTAGAAACAACTGCGATGGGAGATACTGATAGAACTATTGTTGATGGGATTCGTAGTTATTCAGGAAGTGCAAGACTTTTTTATTACACAACTTCAGGTGGTTCTAACGTAAAAGATATTCTTGAAAATTCAATCAAACGAAGTTCTGGTTCTACTGGAGGAGATGGAGAGCAGTCAGCAAGTGATTCTGTTAAATTAAAACTTGCATGGCTAGATGGTTCAACTCCTCGTTTTATAACTTTTTTTGTATATGTAACAAGTTTGTCAATGGGAGCATCTATGGGAGAAGTTTCTTCTGTTGATATTAGTTGGGAAGCGAACGGTGCTCCTATCGAAGATACTCTTGCAACTGGAGCTGCTTCTACTGGATCGTAATGGGTGTTTATTTTGGTCACACTGGACAGATTGTTTTAAAGAGGGATACTCTTCAATCTGCATTACAAACAACTTTAGATCCTTCGGATGTTAATACAGCTACGAAGAGATTTAGTGTTGACCATAGTACTGGTTCGTTAATTACTGGTGATGAAGTAGAAATATCAACTGCTGATGGTTCTACTTTGGAATTGGTGTCAGGTCATAATTATCCTGATGGCAAATGGTTTGTAAATATTGATCCAGTAGGAGGGATTCGTTTATTTAATACTTTTTCATTGGCAATTGAAGGCTTAACTTCAAACGCTTTAACTCTTGTTGCTCCTAGTTCGACTAAGGAAGTTTTACTGCAAACGAGGAATGAGTTGTTTCGTCATGTTGCAAATATCAAAGATTTCGAGATGACAACGAGTAGAGATCAAGTTGATTTAACGTCTGTTGGAGATGAGTTTAAAAGTCAATATGAAGCTGGATTAATTAGTGGTCAAGGAACTATGAATTGTATTTGGGAGCATAGTTATGAGACAGGAGATAGAGCTAATGAATATGGTGCAGATTCAGAATTTCCATTTTATTTAGCTCAATTAATTTTAAGAACACAGCAGGGAGCAGATTTTAGTGGAATTTTTTACATCTATAAGGATGCCGTTAATTCAAAAAACAATGTTTATTACGAAGCTGAATGTTGTGTGACGAATGTTGCTGTATCGGTTGCTGCGTCTGATGTTATAGATACAAGGATCGATTTTGTGACGAATGGAGTTGTTGCATTAAAAACAGGAATTGCTCCAGGTTACTTGTTACAAGAAGACGAAGATAAGATTCTTCAGGAAAATGAAAGTCCCATATTGCTCGAACAGGTTTAAACTATTGCTAATGGTTTTTTAGTTAAGGGTAAATGGCAGATCTCAAGATAACAAGTTTACCTGCGTTAGCTGAAGCAGGTATTCAGGCCACGGACGTATTAGCACTCGCAGATTTGAGTGCAACAGAGACTAAAAAGGTAACGGTAAAAGATTTAGTAGCGGCTGCTGTCGTTCTTTTAGATGCTGGAGATATTCCTGCTGCCAAAGTTGGAACATTAGGATCGAACCAAGTAGCAGGTTCAGCAATACAAGATGGTGCAGTTACAAATGCCAAGCTCGCAAATTCAAGTATCTCTCTTGGCGGTATCAGCATTGCTCTTGGTGCTACAGACGCTACTCCTGCTTTTAACTTGGCAGATGCAACTGGATATACAACAGCAAATTTAAGTGGAACAATATCTAATGCTCAACTAACAGGAAGTATTACAGGAGATAAGTTATCTAATACAACAGTTACTTATGCAAAATTAAATCTTACTGATGGTGATATTCCTGGTGTGAAAATTACAGGTAATTCTATAACAAATGCACAGATAGGAGCTGATGCTGTAGGGAGTTCTGAGCTTGCTGATAATGCTGTAGATACTGCTGCTATTGTTAATTCTGCTGTTACAAATGCAAAGTTAGCCAATGCAAGTATCAGTCTTGGAGGTTTAACTTTAGCCCTTGGAAGTACAGATGCCACTCCAGCTCTTGATCTTTCTGACGCAACAAATTATCCAACAACTTCCTTATCTGGAACGATTACAAATGCACAGTTAGCAGGAAGCATTACAGGAGACAAATTAGCTAATACAACAATTGCTTATGGGAAATTAAATTTAGCTGATGGCTCCGTCCCTGGAGCGAAGATAACTGGAAATTCTATTACTGCTGCACAAATAGGAGCAAATGCGGTAACTGCTTCTGAGTTGGCTGATGACGCTGTGGATACAGCAGCAGTAGTTAATGCAGCAATAACAGGAACAAAAATAGCAACAGATACTATTACGGCTGGAAATATTGCTGCAAACGCTGTTGGTGCAAGTGAATTAGCTAATAACGCTGTAGACACTGCTGCTGTAGTAGATGGAGCGATTACTACAGATAAGATTGCTGATGGAGCAATTACCACAGCAAAACTTGATGGAACAATTGCTGCTAGTTCTATTGCTGATAATTCTGTAACCAGTGCAAAAATAGCTGCTAATGCTGTAGGTGCTTCTGAGTTAGCAGATAATTCTGTTGATACAGATGCAATTCAAAACTCTGCTGTAACCGACATAAAAATTTCTGCTGTTTCTGGTGGAAAGATTTTAAATGGATCAATTGATGCAGCAGCATTAGATACAACAAAGATCGATAGATCTTTAAACGTTGCGAGTGGAAAGCTAGGTATCAATAACACTATTACTGCTGCCACTCGTTCAGGAATTACATATAACGCTCAAGGTTTAATTACTGCAAGTGCAGCTCTTGGGGCTAGTGATCTTCCTATAGCGACGGCTAGTGCAGTTGGTGGTATTTCTGTTGGTACGGGGTTAAGTGTTAGCGGAGCTGGAGCCTTATCACTATCAAACAGTGTTACTGGTTCAACGGTTTCTGGAATTACTTTTAATAACCAAGGACAAATTACTGCGGCGACTGCTCTTACTTCAGCAATGCTTCCTGTTGCGACGACAAGTGCAAAAGGAGCTGTTCAAATTACATCTGGAGGCGGCTTAACTGTTGATGGTGCAGGTAATTTAATAACTTCAACAAGTGGAGTCAGTGCTGGAACATACCAATCAGTCACTGTTAATGATAAAGGTGCTGTTACGGCAGGGGCAGCTTTATCTGCCGCTTTGGTCCCATCACTTCCTGCTAGTAAAATAACAACTGGAAGTTTTGATGCGGCGAGGATAGCAAATGATTCAATCGATGGAACAAAGCTAAGTAATGCTTCAACAGCAATATTCCAATCAATTGCTCAGAGTGGTTATCCAACAGCTCAATTTAGCGGACAAATATTATTTGATACGGTTTCAGAAGATGCGTTTATTTGGGATGGAAACGCTTGGCAAGCAATAACCACGCTAACGAAAGGAAGTCTTGTATTTGGTGGAACTTATAACGCAACCACATCGAAAATGGCTAGTACTACCACCGCAGGAATAGCGGCTGGTTTAGCAGTTGGAAGTAACTTACCTACTCCTAGTGCAACAACTGATGGCTTATATGTTGTAGTCGATGTTGCTGGAACGCCTTCCGCACCAGCTCCAGTTGTAGCGTTCTCTCCTCCTGATTACATTCTTGGGGTTACAAATAGCACTGGGTCGTCATGGAATGAGATCGATCTATCGCAGACCGTAGCTGGTCAGGTAGCAAGCAATATCACTTTCACACCTTATGGTCAGCTTAGCTCGACCAACGTGCAGGATGCGATGCAAGAGCTTGAGACAGAGAAGATGGGTTTTGTGGGTGGAACTGTTACAGGTCAATTATTAATAGGAAACACTGGAAGTCTTGCTTTTGAAGGTTCAACTGTTGATGCTTATGAACTAACTCTTGCTGTTGCCGATCCGCAAGGAAGTGATAAGACAATAACTTTTCCAGATGTAACAGGAACAGTTGTAACCACAGGAGATACTGGAAGTGTTACTGGAGCGATGCTTGCTAATGACACGATCCAGAACGTAGACATAAAGAGTGATGCTGCAATTGCGTTTAGCAAATTAGCCGCATTAAATTCTGCTCAGATTCTTGTTGGTAATGGATCAAACGTTGCAACAGCAGTAGCAGTTACAGGAGACATAGGAATTAATAATGCAGGTTTAACTTCTATTGCTGCTGGAGTCATTGTTAACGCTGACATCTCTGGATCGGCTGCGATAGCTGGTTCCAAGATCACAACTGGAACAACAAGTGCAGTTGGTGTTCTTCAATTAACTGATTCAACCTCAAGTACAAGTGCCACAACAGCCGCAACACCTAATGCTGTTAAGAGTGCTTACGATTTAGCTAATACAGCAAATACAACATCAAATGCTGCATTGCCATTGGCAGGAGGAACACTCACTGGAAATCTAATTATCGATGATGAAAAAGAACTTAGGTTTAACGAAGAAGATGCAAATGGTTCTAACTATATAGGTTTTAAAGCTCCTGCTTCTTTAGCAAGCGATATTACTTTTGTCTTACCTATTGATGGTTCGACTAATCAAGCTTTAGTTACAGATGGTTCAGGAAACTTAAGCTTCTCAAGTAATTTTTCAGGAACAGCAGCAACAGCAACTTTAGCAACCTCATTTACTGTTACAGCTAATAATTCAACTGATGAAACTGTTTATCCATTATTTGCTGACGGAGCGACAGGATCACAAGGAGCAGAAACAGATACAGGTTTAACTTACAATCCTTCCAGTGGATTGCTTACCAGCACAGGTTTTGCAGGAGCTTTAACGGGGGATGTAACGGGAAATGTAACGGGAAATGTAACAGGAAATATTACAGGAAACGTTACAGGAAATATCACTGGAAATGTAACAGGAGACGTGACGGGAGATGTGACGGGAGACTTAACAGGAGATGTCACTGGGACAGCTTCTCAATCTTCAACTGTAAATGTAACTGCTCAAAACAGTGTAGCGGCAACAGTTTATCCTTTATTTGCTGGTAACGGAGCTACTGCAACAGGTTATTTAACTCCTGCTACTGATACAGGTTTTACTTATAACTCTTCATCAGGTGATTTAACAGCTACTAAGTTCACTGGTTCAGGTGCTTCTTTAACATCATTAAACGCTACAAACTTATCTTCTGGAACGGTCAATGTTGCAAGACTTGGATCAGGAAGTTCTGTTAGCACTAAGTTTCTTAGAGGAGACAATACTTGGCAGACAATTTCTGCTACTCCAGAAGGAACAGCAATCTTATCTACAGGTGTAGGAAGTACCAATTACTATTTAAGGCCAGATGGAAGTGGAGCTTGTACTTGGGAAACAGTTCCATTTATGCCTTTAGCAGGAGGCATTTTTACAGGAGATGTAACCTTCTTCGGAGGATCAACCAATATACATATTGTTTACGATGCAAGTGATGACGCTTTAGAGTTTTCGGATGCAACCAAGGCAACTTTTGGTACTGGAACGGATTTAACTATTTCCTCAGATGGAACTAATGGTTCTATCCAGTTTGATGCAAATGGAGCTCTTAATATAGGAAACACAACAACTGCAAATATTCTTGTTGTAAACCCAAATCAAATAGTCTTTAATAAATATACAGCCATACAAGATAACGATTTTGATTTCAGGGCTGGTGGAGTTAGCAGAATATTATATGACCAATCAGATTTAGCTTTAGAGTTCAATGACAACGTAAAGGCTACTTTCGGAGCAGGTTCAGACTTACATCTTTACTCGGATGGAAATCAAGGAGTTCTTGATGGTGATCTTCAAATTACTGGGCAAGGTCAAAATGTCTTATGGGACAAGTCGGCAAATACTCTTTGGTTTAAAACAAACACTTCTGGCGGCCCATCTGCCAAAGCATGGTTTGGTGATGGAACTAGCTATGGAAACTTAGAAATAGCTAAAGAATCTTCCTACGCCATAGTTAACGCAGTCAATACTCCTTTATATGTCCAAACAGCTACGTCTGCTGATTTAATTCTGGGTTCTGGTAAAGATATTCTTTTCTATAACGCTTCTGGTACTACTAACTATTGGATCAAGTGTAATGAAAATTCTGGGAGTGATCAAAACGTAGAACTTTATTATGGAAATACTCCAACCAAGCGATTAGAAACCACAAGTACAGGTGTGGCAGTTTCAGGAGGATTAACAGTCAGTGGAGATTTAACTGTTAGTGGAACGACTACAACGGTAAACAGTACTGAATTAAGCGTAACTGATAAGAACATTACGATGGGTAATGTTGGTAGTCCTAGTGATACAACCGCAGACGGAGGGGGTTTAACTCTTAAAGGTACTAGCGATAAAACATTTAACTGGGTTGATTCAACAGATGCTTGGACATCTTCGGAACATATTCAAGTTGCTAGTGGTAAGACATTTATTGGAAATGGTTCAACTTTAACTGCATTAAACGCAAGTAATTTAGGATCTGGCACTATTCCTGATGCTCGTTTCCCATCAACATTACCTGCTGTTAGCGGTGCAAACTTAACCAACGTCAACGCAACAACTCTTGATTCTATTGATAGCGGAAGCTTCTTAAGATCTGATGCTGATGATACGTCAACTGGTACTCTCACTATCTCTCACCAGACCAGTGATTACAAGTTAATTTTAAATGATACTGGTGGTACTGATTCAAGAATTCAATTCATGGCATCAGGTGCGAACCGAGGTTATATAGGTTGGAATGAATCTGGATCTAAATATTGGATTTGGAATAACGCAAGAAGTACTGGAATAGTAGTTGACTCAGTTCCGCAATGGTACGAAAGTGGTGCGTTAAAGACAATATGGCACTCTGGTAACGATGGTTCTGGCTCTGGGCTAGATGCCGATACGTTAGATGGTATTCATGGTCAAAGCTTATTAAGAAGTGATGCTGACGATAGTACTAGCGGTACTCTTACAATCCAAGGTCACGAATTTAAAAATCATAATGGTTCCAACCTTATAGTTCAAGGTGGTGGAAGTGGTTCTGCTGGAATATGCCAAGAAGATTCAAGTGGTAATTTCCTTTATCAACTTTATGGTGGATCTTCTGGTGGTGGTACATACGGATTCTTAGATTCCAAATGGGGTAACTGGGATCTACAAAAAACACTGGGTGGTGCATTAAAGGTAGATGTTGGTGGCACTCTTTACGAGGTTTACCACAAAGGAAACAACAGCAACATCCTACAAAAAGATTCTCAATCCTATTACCGAGCTACTGAATGGATTGAATTTTATAACACAACTTCTGGGCTTTATTGGAACGCTGGGACTGCTAATGGTTGGATGGTGAATCCAAATACTAATTGGTACGTGACTTTCAGAAGTGCAAATTCTGGTAGTTCAGGCATAGATTTCCGTACTTCTGATAACACACAACGAGGTTATGTCTACGCTGATAATAGTAACAACCTTGGATTCTTAGATCCAGGTGGTAGTTGGGCTTTTAATACCAATAGAGGTACTAGTTCCTGTTATCTATATGACCAACACTTCTACACAGATACCAACGGTAGTTATGATATAGGTCAGAATACTGTTAGATGGAGACATGGATTCTTCGGAGGAACGGTTTTTGATGGTAAAGGTAGTTTAAGAAATATTCCTCAAAACTATAAAACTTCTGCTTATACATTGGCTTCTTCTGATGCTGGTAAACATATCTACTACAGTGGAAGTGCGGCTGCTATAACTGTCCCCTCTGGAACGTTTGATGTGGGTGATGCAATAACCATTATTAGTGCTAACTCAAGTACAGATATAACTATTGTTCAAAGCGGTACTACTATTTACTTTGCTAATGATGGTTCTACAGGAACTCGTACTCTGGCATCTAAGGGTATGTGTACTTTGATTTGTGTTTCTTCAAATGTGTTCAGTATTTCTGGTTCTGGCTTGACATAAAAATATGATTCTTTTCTTACTTATTTATTCACAACTTTATTAATCATGACTATACAACAATTACTTCTTGGTGGTGGAGCTGGAGAACAAATAAAATATGTTGATGATTACTATAATTTTCTTTCTTATTCTGGGGATGGACAACAAAACAGAGTCATTGAAACTGGAATTGATTTAAGTTCAGACGGTGGAATGGTTATGTTCTACCCAGAAAGATTTGATATGGATTGGTTGCAATGGGGATCTAGTGGGAGATCATGGTCTTGTGCCGATACAGTTACAGGAAGCACTGGAGCATGGAGAAGTTGGACCAATAGCGAATATTCAGCATCTAGTAGTAATTCAGGATTAGTTAGTAACTTTGGAAATGGAACAATAACTATTTGCGATAGAACTCCAGCCTTTAATGGAAGTGATAATAATAATATGGTTAATGCTTGTAATTTTTCAGAGTGGTGTCGTAACTCAAATAGAAAAGGTGGTGTTTTTAATAGTGGATATTCAAAATATAATCTTTATGTTTTTAGACAATTAGAAGGATATTTTAAAATTGTTACCTGGACTGGGACGGGAGGTAGTCGTGCAGTTGCTCATGGATTAGGAGCCGAGCCTGGTTTGATTATGATTTGGGGCGGTACTGGTTTTAGAGTTTGGTCTTGGGGAGATACCACTGGCTCATCACCTAGTTACGATGTAGCAATGGATAAAGATGGTTTTGGGCATTCTAGTAAACCTGTTTATAGCTATGGCGATTCAACCAATATTTATGTAAATAGCGGTTGGAATTATAGCGGTCAAACTTTTGTAGCTTATGTATGGGCTAGAGCTACATCTAATTCAAAAATACATGGTGATGGTGAAAACGAATGCTTTACTTTTCAATGTGGAGCTAGGAGGTCAGGCTGGTCAAGTAGCATGAGGCCCAAAGCTGATAATATATATGGTCAGCCTGGAGGCATAGCATCTCATGTAACATGTATAAAAAAACGATCATCGGGAAGTGGTAATGATGTAGCCAAAACGTATGACTACATGATCCCAGGAAGACCAATGGGTGCTGGATTTAACATGCAAGCTTACGGCTATACAGGTTCAGGTCGTTTTTCTTACATGGCTGGAAGTCGTCCTAATAATTATGTAAATGGTAGTTATGGAACTTGGTTTGGAATTGATTTACAAATAGGAGGAGTTTCTGAGGCTGGCAGTGCAGATTGGCCTGATGTTGGAGGTCATGGTTGTTTTTACGGTCATAACAACTCTGATGGGGCTTCTATTTCAGATGTCTATTATACTTTCCGTTATCCAAACATGAAGCCACCTAAGCATGGCTCAGATATTTTTAATGCTTCTTGGTATCATCATAATAAACTCAGAGGAATAAATCCTATATTTCAGGGGAATGCAAGAGGTGATTTTGTTATTACTTCTTCTGAGACAAGTTATCAATCAAGTCAACAATATACAAAGTCTCTAAGTTGTAGGGCTTTTGGCTGGACTCAAGTGGGGCAATACAACTATTGCACTTTAACCAATACAGGTTATACCCATTACGCAGGTTATACAGGTTATAACGGATCAAATGATTTTACTTGGAATAAAGGTTTTGGTGGTTCCACAAAAGATGGAAACAATTGGAATAGTAGTTATGCCAGATTTGCTTGGGCTTTTAGAGATCGCTTAAAAACTTGCCATCATTTCTTTAGGACTTTTAAACAAGTAGGAACAGTAAATCATTCCTTACAGGCTGTTCCAAGCATGATTATTGCAAAGCAGACTCAGACTGATTATCAACAGACCAGCACTATGAACAGCCATTGGTGCGTGTATCACAAGGACATGAATGAAGGCAGTAGTCCTCAAAATTATGGGATGTATCTAAATACAAATATTGGAAAGCAACAAAGTTCTGGCTTTTGGAATAATACAGCTCCCACTTCAACGACCTTTGGAGTCGGGAATAAAGTAGTTGATGCAACAAGGAACGATCCAGTAAACAGAGTGATTACTCTAATGTTTGCTGATACTCCAGGTATTTTGAAAACTGGTAAATATACAGGTAATGGAAGCTTTGTTAATGTTAATTGTGGTTTTTCTGATGGTGTCAGATTTGTTTTAGTTAAAAGAGAAGATTGGTCTGGTCACTGGTACGTTTTTGATCATGCTCATGGATTAGGAGGAGGCCAATATATTGATGAAGCTGTATTTAATACAACTGGTAGCCATAACTGGACATGCCCTAGCGGAGTCACTTCTGTTTCTGCTGTTTGTGTAGGTGGTGGTGGCGGTGGTGGTAAAGGTTGGCAAGATGGACATAACGAAAAGAGATGTGGAGGAGGAGGTGGTGGCCTTGGATGGAAAAATAATATTTCAGTCACTCCTGGTCAAACCTATGCAATTTATGTTGGAAAGCATGGAGTAACAAACGGTGCAGATGGAGAAGATTCTTATTTCATAAATACATCTACTGTTAAAGGAGGTGGCGGCGAGTCTGGTTCGGGAACTTCAAGCCCTGGAGCTGGAGGAACTTACACTGGTGATGGAGGTGGAAATGGTGGAGCTGGAGCAGCAGCTACTTCAGGTGCTCAAGGTGGTGGATATTTATATACTTCTAGCGGTGGAGGAGGTGGAGCAGGTGGTTATTCTGGTAATGGTGGAGCTGGAAACAGTAAATTTACAACTGGTTGGCCTGACTACACTGCTCAGAATGGTAGTGGTGGAGGTGGAGGTGGTTCGAGTTGTGGCCCTAGTGGAAATAGTACAGAGGTTGCAGGAGGTGTTGGTTTATATGGAGAAGGTGAAAGCGGAACTATTGAATATACCAATGGGAAAGGAGATATTAGCAATTTGACTAGTACAAGTAATTCAGATGCTTATGTGATTGGTAATCCTAATGGTGGTTCTCTTCCTCCAGGTTTCAGTACCAATGGAGATGGTTATGGAAGTGAAATTACAGCTAATTTATATAGTTTTGGAGCTGGTTTACAAACTGCTGGATCAACAGCAGGAGCTAAAACAAATGGAGCTAACGGAGGGGTTAGGCTTGTCTGGTCTACAAATGCAAGCGAAACAGTAGCTTTCCCATCAACAAATGTTGGATGTGCAAGACCTCCTTATCAAATAATGAATGATGCTCACTGTGCTCCTATCTATAATCAAAGATGGCTTTGTTCTCTGCCTACTGGATTTGGAGTACATGACAATTCAAATCTAAATACCAACGGAGGGAAGTATATTTATTTAGCAATCTCTGGAGCTGATAACGCATGGAAGAAACGCTAACTTACAAAGAAAAAACTAAATATAGGAAAAGAGAAACAGGTGAGATTATTTTTACTGATCAAAATTTTATAAATTACAATTCTCTGCCATTAGATACAGAGATAACAGATGAAATAGCAGACAAGCATGGCTTTGACATTGTTATAAATGTTCCTACTCCCGAACATGATCCAATATATGAATTTGCCTTTTGGGACGATGTAGAAGAAAAAAACGGAAAATATTACATGAAATGGGAGATAGGAGATAAAAGAAAAGAATGGGAAGAAAACCCAGAAATTGCTCAAGAAATATTTAAGCAACGTGACACTTTGTTATACAGAACTGATTGGTGGGCCTTGCCTGAGAATGCTAATTCTTATACAGAAGAGAGGAAAAAATACCGTCAAGATTTAAGAGATCTAACAGAACAACCTAATTTTCCATTTATTATTGATTGGCCTGAATATCCGAACTAGAGAATACTAGACAGCTAGCCTATAATTGTTAGGCAATGTATTTTTTTCATGGCTGATCGTAACCAAGCTGCTCAAGAAAGAGCAAATTTAATTAAGCAAAGGAATGAAATTGTTAAAGATTACAGAGCTAAATCAGCAGAATTGTTAAAAGATTTAAACGCTACAACTGAAGCCAGCCTTAATCCTTTGAATGAGCAAATTGCAAAGTATGAGACAGAAATCTTTAATTCTGTGAACCAGGAAGCTGGCGTTCCTAATGATTAAGATCCTCACCTATATAAATACTGCTGCGTTCATTTTGGGCGTAGCAGGGTTAGGTGGAGCGTTTGTTTACAGGTCAAAAATATTTGACGCTGTATTAGATAACGTTAAAAAAGAACTTCCTTCTTTGGTAACGGATGCTATGCCAAAGATTCCAAGCGTTCCATCATCAACTGGTCCTGTATTGCCTTTCAAATGATTCAATTTAAGTCATTTAACGGTCTGACCTCTTTAGTTTTAGGCGGTGGATTGATTGCTACAAACTTTATGAGTCTTTCTTTGTTGGCTCGTAAAGACTCAGGCATCCCAGACATCGCTAAACTTTCTAGCACTCCCTACAGCAGTCTTCAAATTAGAAGCGAGAAAGGTGCTGACGGTGCAGAGGAATGGAGTTTTGCCAGCCGTCAACATGATCCTAAAACTATGTTGGCCTATGAAAGTTCTGAATCTCCTACGTTTAATGGCGGTGTAAAAACTAGGCATATTCATAAAGAATCCGTAGCTCAGTTTGCAATTTTTCCTCAGGGAGAGAACGGAAAACTTTCCCAAAAGCAGATTGAATGTATAGAAAAACAAGCTCAAGGTAGAAGCAACGGAATGATGATTGCTGATGCTGGATCGGTCACAGTAAGTCCTGCTATTGCCAGTGTTCCTATTATTGGCCCTGTTTTGGCTGGTGTTTTTTATGGAGTTGCTAGAGATAAAGTAGGAAATGTTGCGAGCGATATTGCTGGTCAATGGAATGATTGTTAAGTGGAATTAAACGCTCCTTTTGTTAACGAGCCACAATTAAAAGATTTACCAGAGCTAACAATAATTCCTCCTGCGGAAATAGTCCCTCCAACTACTTTTGGTGAACTGCCATTTGGTTTCGTTCCTGTTATTGATTTGCCTTGCGTAGTAGCAAGGGATAAGAAGACGGGAACTGGTAGTGAAATGTTTAATGTAGACCCGCAAAATAATTACACCCTTTGCGACCATGCCCCTGTTCTATTCATAGCTCCTGATCTTTATGGTGATATACAGCCACCAAAACCTAATACTGACCTAGTAAGAGGCTTAGACAACGTAGGAGAGGAAGTGGAAGAAGAGAATAGCTCCGATAACCAGAAGGGAAATTCCAATGTAGGACAACAAAATAAAACCTCAGATCTTGATGGAGAGTTTATTGCAGAAGTCTTACCTTGTCCTGCTTTAGATACACTTGCTAAAACTCCTGTTGGTTCGCTAGGTAAAGGCGGCCTTGCAAGGATAAAAGGATGGAAGAGAAATGAGCTTACAGGTAAATGTGAAACAGTCTGGGAAGGGCTGAATCCATTAGAGATCGCAGGAAATTACGCTCCACAACCTACGGTCTTAGTAAACACAAGTGCTATTGCAGTAGCTAGTGTTCTTGCTGTTGGTACGTTGCAACCGTACATAAAGATTCTTCAGAAGCAAATACAGAAACAGGTTAAGAAGAGGTCTAAAAAACTTGCAAAGAGTTTATTTAAGAAGAAGGAGAAGATATTGTCCCTTTCTGAAAGGAGAACGGCTCAGA
>VTLG01009417.1_pt1 | contig 34809 bp, 26 predicted proteins | sample 4694571 | NCBI WGS metagenome assembly VTLG01 (sample SAMN12604809, study PRJNA352737) | marine metagenome | biome: ENVO:00000447; feature: ENVO:00000209|ENVO:00000569|ENVO:01000036; material: ENVO:00002151; isolation source: viral sequences binned using virsorter ...
TACTGCAGATCCACCAATAGTTGTGTGGAAATTACTTGCATCATCTACAGTCAATGAAAGTCCTGTAGTTGTTAAACCAGCAGCCATATTGACCTTAGTAGGTGCAATCTCTGAGGTTACTCCACTCATCTCAACATAGTTAAGACCAGATTGCATACCATGATTACTATGGAACACTCTAACCTGATCACTACCAGATGTTGTCTGTAGTGAATTAGGTCCAAGGTTCAAATAACCACCATTTCCTTCTCCAAGCTGTGCATTCTCAAGAATAAGTCTTGAAGGTGATGCCGTGGATGGAAGAGTGAATTCTGCTCTATAGATCTTAAACATAAGATCTTCATACTGAGAAGGTGTCCAAGTAGATGCGTTCTGTGACTTGAATAGTACACCAATATATGGCTGTTCAGATATCTTCTCACCAGCATGTGCAGCATCGATAGCATCCTTACCAAGTAATGAGATGAATACCTTATACTGGTTAGAGTCTGAGGTCAATACAATAGCATGTTCCTTTCTATGTGGAATGTATACAGGAGCTTGGAATGTAAACGTGGTTGGTTTAGAAGCATCTGCAGATGTAAATACGTCCTCAGGATCTTTAATTACTTTAGAGAATGGTAAAATAGTCTGTGTTGGAGTACCATTTTCAACAGTTCTAACATCCAATGAAACAGGAATTTCTGCATCCTTAGTGAAGAAGAATATATCAATCTTAGTGAGGAATACTCCACCTTCAAGATTTGAATCTTCAACAAGGAAAGTCTGAGCAAGAGGGTCAACCCATCTAGTCTCTTCTGTTGTAGACTGACTTGAGCTAGTTAATGTCCTAGCATCCTTCATGTCTTCGGAAGTTACCCTAGCATTTCTTACAGATATAAGTGTTTCTTGCTGTGTCTGTAAGATACCAGAAGCTGTAAATTCTGCTTCACCACTAGAATCAGATACACCAACAACCTTACTATCAGTAGAATCATCACTAAGTCTGAATAGTTTAGTACCAGTCTTAAACTTCAAGTTGCCATCAACATTAGGAGCATCAATAAAGAATGATCCTCTAAGATTACCTTTCTTATCGGTAATTAAATCCTTATTAGAAACTTTAGCAACAGCACCAGATGTTTCTCCAACAATATAATCATTAATCTTTGGAGATCCATAATAAGTACCCTTTGCTTGATCTGCTAAAGACTTAGTATCAATATTAACGAAAGATAGATTAGACTTATAATCACTAATACTTGTAATATCTGTACCGTCTAATGGTTGAATAGAATACTCATCATTAGGAGCTGCTACTCTTCCCTTAAATCTAAACTTACCATTTCCTTTCTTAACATGAATAGTTTCTCCAATCTGGAAAGGAATACTATTTGTTTGAGAATCACTGCTAGGATCTTTAATAAGACCAATAACTTTTGGAGTAATAAGCTTCTTAGGAATTGCAATTCCATCAAAGAAAGCATAGAACTTAGTTCTTGGCTTTAACTTCTTACAATCGAATTGAATATTCCTAGAGCGCATCCACTGTATATGTTCAACAGAAACAACTCTACTTCCTAAAGATTGCTGTTCAATAACTGGAGTTACTCTATATCTAATACCAGTTCTAGTCTGTCTGGTTGTAGTAGTTCTAGTTGTAGTAACAGTTCTTCTCTGTTGGAATCTACCTTTACCATGTCCTCTCCAACCACCACGATCAATACCTGTTATTGCAGTTCCTGTCCAAGTAGTTTTCCATGCATTCCAATGAATAGGTGAGAAACCATTCTGATCAGCATTATATTCTCTAACAGTTGTCATGAAGTTTCCTTCTACAACTGGTCCTTTAATAGGACTAAGTGTTTTAGTATCTACCCAGTTATCAGTTTCTGGATATAATGCTATGTCACCAGTATATGTAAATACGTTAAATGGGTTAACGTTTTCCACAGCTGATGCATATGGCTGATCAATAAGAACAGTAGATGCATATGGAAGTGTTATAATATCGTCAGTTTGTGTTACATTAGTGGATGATGTACCATATGTTAATGGAACCTGTGTTGTATAGTGAGCTGGTCTCAATTGACCTTCTTCAAAATCAACTGATACTCTATAATCAACATGTAAAGTATCACTAGTAGAAAGACTAGCAAAGTTGTCTACAATAAATCCATTCTTATATCTGCTAAGACCACTAGTATCTCTGATCTCCATACTTGCGGTTTCACCCTCAAGTAATGAAAGTTGAGTGTAGTACTCAAGTGTCTTAATTCTATCTTCAAGTACTTGAATATCTCGGAATGTATATCTCTTATAATTCGTCTCTACAATAGTAATATCATCATCAATATCAAAGATATATGGCTTCAATTCCACTGTTGCCAATAACATTGCATCATCAATATCATCAGGAGCATCAGGATCAGTAGAAGGAGCACCATTAACTACCTGTACCACACCATCCTTACTCATAAAGACCTTATCTTGCCTTCCAAGATAATATTGAAGACTTAGAATAGTAGTATCACCAACTCCTGGTAAACCAGTTAAGTTACCAGTAAATGCTCTATTATCAAAGTCAAGATACTTAGTAGCACTTAATGTCCATGGAGAAGCAACAGAACCAGATCCACTGAGCTGTGAAGCTACAATAGGTCTAAAGTCAATTAAATCTCTTAGTGGTACATTATCATAATCAGGAATAATCTTATACTCAGAAGCAGGATATGAGTCTACTGTATATGGATTAATACCAGCAGTAGTGAGGAAGCGATCAAGAATTACAAAAAGTCTATGTGTCGGTGCTGTATAACCAGCCTTTCTAACAATAGTTGAATAATCATAGTATTGATCTCTCTGACCATCATCAAGGTCAAAGCTATCAGTTACATCAGTTGATCCAGTATTATTACTACCAGCAACAATCTTAAGAGTAGCATTTGGTCCAGTGATAGTCTCACCATCAGTGAACTTATCATCTTCTACTGGAAGATAATAAACATAGTTACTTGTAGTAGAAACTACTCTTGCCCTAGATCCTGAATCATCTCCAGTAATAATTTCATCTACTGATACAGTACCAAGTAAGTTTGTATACTGGAAATTAGGAATTATTGGATCATTATCATCTTCTGATTCAAGAATTGCTTTAATCTTGAATACATCACCAGTACCAAGAGCAATGCGATCATCATCTACTCTATATCCATTACCTGTAGTAGCTGTAGTTAAACCATTAGGACTACCACTTACAGTTGTTCTATCCAACTTGAGAATTCTCATAGTCTCAGTTGTCTTGGCTTTTGCAGATCTATTAGAACTGTATACTGTTACAGTAACATCAATAGTACCATTACCACCACCAAGAAGACCTGAAAGTGCAACACTCTGAGTATTTTGTGAAGGGGATCCTGTAGTAAAATCACCTTCTTCTAGAATATCACCATCACCTGTACCAGATGTGACACTGACTATAAAGTCACCACCATCATCAGCATCCCTAATTGTCAAACCTGATCCTACATCAACAGTAGCAGCACCACTAGTTACAGATATGTTTGTAAGAGTAGTTCTAAAGTATCCTGCAGGGTTCTGAGTATTGTTATTATTTGTATTCTTTAATGCTTCATATCCAAGAGGTGTCAATAGTAGCCTATTAGTTGCTTCCTTAACCTCTGGACGTGTTCTAACTACAGGACTGGTAAGTGCACCATTAGCAATATTATGTGGTCCTAAGCTTGTAATATTGAAATTATATGCATCAGTAACAGCACTAACTGTTGCTTTCTGAGGTAAATTGTTATTTGAGAACTCAACAACATCACCTGGTTTCAACTGTGTATTAAAGTTAGAAAGGGTTGCTGTAATAGTACCTGTAGCACCTGCACCAGTACCAGATACAGTAGACAGAATAGGACCAGAACCAGGTAATGCTACCTTAACATCTAATACAGAATCAGCAGTACCACCACCTGAATTGAATGCATATGATTTTACATCACTAAAACTATAATTTTTAGTTCCACTTGATGCAATAGTACCATGAGTAGCACCACCACTATTATTAACTTTTAGGACTTCTCCATCCTGGAAAGTACCATTAGTCTGGTAAAGATATCCAGTAGTACCAGAACCTGATTGTACGAAACCTGTTGCCCCTGACGTTGCTCCATAGAGCCTCCTACCATTTGTCCAAGTAGCACTACCAGTGCAAATAATTTGTGTATATAATTGAGTATCTGAAAGATTTGCTCTATAAAGAGTAGTCTGGTTATTCTTTGTACCAGATTCATAAGAGAAATTAAGTACTCTTGTTTTACCTATAACAGTACCAGCAGGAGTTCCTGGTGTAGTTGTTACAGTATCTCTGAGTTCAATAGTTTCATATAACGAAGGCATTTGGTGCTGATTCGTCATAAAGACGTAATTACCAAAGCTTGATGTAATAGACTGATTAGTAACAGTATCAAAAGTTCTTGGCTTAACTACATCCTTATAAGTTGTAGATAGTCTTTCTGTTCTATATCCAGAAATATATGCAGAACCACCAGATAATTGAATAGCTATATTATCTTCACTAGCCGTATTACCGTCACTAGTAGTAGTCCCTTCCGCATATACACCATTATTAAATCCATCATCAAGATTTTCTCTTGCATCTACAGAGAACTTCTTAACATAATAGTTTCCAGATTCTTCTTTAGTTCTAGTAGCGAGGATATCATTAATAAATCCAAGATCACTACGTTCTACTTTCTTCTGAATCTTACCAGTATTAGTTCTAAGAAGTTCAATAAAGTCAGCAGCATTAGGATCTGATGGTAACTTCTTAACTAAAGTTAAATTAACTTTAAACCTATCAGCACCTGGAGCTGAGAAGTTTGTACTACCAATTGCATTATCGTAGAGAGATGCATCTTCATCAGCAGTAATAATTCTTTCTTCTACTTTTAAACCAACTTTATATGATGGATTAGTACCATACTGATCTAAGATAAGGATCTGTTCTGTTACAGGAACAAAATATCCTCTAACATAGTATACACCAGCACCAATATTAGCAGTTGAACCCCTATCATTTGAAGAAGAGTTTAAGAGCTGTGCAATAGGCGTTCCAGCAGCAATAGTTGTAGAGGCGTAAGTAATATCACTTTCACAAGTAAAAGTTTCACCGTCAGTGAACGTAGTCGTGACATTATCGTCTGCCTTTTGTAAGTAATTTAAGTAGAATGTTATTTGATTCTTAGTTGATGTTGTAGCAGAGATTGAGAATAATATTCTTGCTCGTACTCCAGAAGTGGATCCTTTAATGACCAATCCATCAAGAGCAGCTCTGTATAATTCTACATCTAAGTTAAGATAAGTATTTTGTATAAGGACACATGGTACATCATTGTTCAATGTAATTCCACCAGGAACTACCATAGAACCTTCTTTATACACACCCTGACCAAATGTGTCTATCTGATTTTGCAGTACACTCTGCAAAGTAGTAAGTTCTCTAGCCTGGACAGGATACCCTGGCTTAAACAATACTTTTAGGAAGCCCTTATTCTGATCAAAATCGTCGTAATAAGGAGCTATGTTCAGGTTTGTATTCTGTGCCATTTAGAATTCAATTACTACTTTGAGCTCTTCGTTCTGATCAGCAGATCTTGTGATCGGAATCCTGTTATCGATATAAAGCATTTCACCTGAGTTTAATTCAATCTCTTCATTGGCATACCCAATGACGAAAGAAAGACCCAACTCATACACAGAAACACCAATTGTAATCTGTGATAGTGGAACAGAAGATGTTCCAAATGTCGCATCAGGAGTTGCTGTATAAGCATTTACTGATGATGTAATCTGATTAGATCCAGAGAATGCGACTATATTCCCAGAAACTACACCATCGGCAGAGTCCTGATAATATTTCAATACTTTTGTTGTAGAATTATAGGAAACTACAAATCCTTTTGCACCTGTTGTTGTCTGAGTAATAGTCTCACCAGGAGCAAAATTGCCACTAGGAGTACCTGTACCAGACTGAGGGAAGATCATTGCCTTTACAGCAGATCTAGTATTCTGACTACACACTGTTGTAGTATTGTAATCATAAGGGTTCAATACAAGACCAACCCTTCTGTAGGATAGGTCATTAGGGAAATCAACAAATGCACTAGTAGTTTCTAGCTTACTAGTAAACATTAAACGATAAGAACCTAACTCTCTTACAGCATCCGCACCATGACCGTTATTAGGCGGTAATATAACATCAAGATTTGCACCTGTACCATTACCAATATTAGTAATGAGTGCAACATCAATAGTACCAAAACTATATCCAGCACCAGCCTGAGTTATAGTAACTGCAGAAACAGAACCAGAAACAACTGTTACTGTACAAAGTGCTTGTGTACCACCATTAATTTCCCAGTCTCCACGAATAGGAACATTGGTATAAGTACCATTGTTATATCCAGCACCAGCTGCTTCAACAACAACTGTATCAACTGAACCTGGGTTTGCAGCGGATTTCACGAGAGTATTCGATAAAACAGGAATAAACTCAGATGTAACAAACTTTAGAATGTTGTCAGCATCAATGGTATACATGTACTTCCAACGATAGGAGTACACACCAGGACTATCTGAAGTTTCAATGATAGTTGTCGATGTACCAGTTGGTTCTACCAAAGAAGGTCTTCCTCTTGGATAGTCTGGATCCTGACCATTGTACAAACATTTGTACACATTAAAGTCAGAGTTCATAACATAGAAGTTACTATCATAAAGTCGAGAAGCACCATTAGCAGTTGTCTTTGTTGGTGCATAATCAGGCTTGTACATTGAATATGTACGACCAACTCCACCAGTTGTCTTAGTGGGGTCAACCCAATCAACCCTAGGTACTACCAATGCAGTATCAGATATGTCAACACGCTTAAAGGCGACAGAATCCTGATAAGTATTTCTTGCATACTCAAAACTATCGATAGGTTCACCTACTGGTGGAACATCAGATGATCCCCAAGTTTTCGCCCTACCGACGAACATATACACCTTATTTGCGCTAGTCAGAGTATTTCTGAAGCTCTCGGCAGCGTATATTCTAAATTTGTCAGTGACTAATGCCATGCCTTATAAGCTTTATTGGTTATTTATAATGATCTCAGACGAACTTCTGGCAGAAGCGAGACGTTTCCGCTAGTTGTGCGCGAGAATGGATATTGAACTGTGAATGTATTAGATGCAGTGACTGTTACCTTGTAAGTACCATCAAAACCATCACCACTAGTGTGATCTAAGTAAAACTCCATTCCAGTAACATAATTATGAGCACCTGATGTAGTTACCGTACATGTAGTACCACTGGAAGTATATGTACCAGTTAGTATTGCATGAGCATATGCAGTGGTTCCATTGTACCCTCTACCGCCTGTTGCAACCGTAAGAGTATTTCCAGATGTGTTCTTAGCACCATATAGAATTCTTTCACATGTCCAAGCAGGTGGACTAACCGCAGTATTATAGAATGGGATAAGAACCTCACCTTCGTCAGGGAATCCATTCTTCTGCGAAACATCATACCAAACATTCTTCAAGTTCAGAGTAGTACCTGTAGCAGTAACTGCTGTGGTCAAGTAAGAATTAGCAAGCATATTAGAATCAGATATTAATCTGTTTCTTTGCTTTCTTTCAATATGTAGTGGATGTGTTGGAAGAACAGTTGGAACAGTAGTATATCCATTACCACCTTGTAGGTTAATAACACTAAGTACCTTACCACTTCCAGGTTCAATAGTTGTCTCAGCAAATGCACCATCTCCACCCCCACCTTGGAAGAGTAGGATAGGTGGATTTTCATAGTTAGATCCAGGACTGGTTATAGCAACCTGAGTAATCTTTCCATTAACTAATGTAGCATTAAACTCAGCAGGAGTTGGTCTCAATCCAGTATATTCATAACTGTCAATAGAAGTAGAGCTGGAAACTGTTGCAATTAAACGATCTGTACCTTCACTAGCAACCTGAAGTCTATCGCCAGGATCAATAGAGTTAAATGTCTTGCTGACAAGAACGTCATCAGAAGATCCAGTAAAGATAAACGCAGTACATTGTGATCCTGCTCTTGGAGCTTCACTGAATTCAATAATAGATCCTCTTAAATCATATGCAACTCCAGGTTCCTGGAATACACCATTTAAGAAAATGACCAAGTTATTTGATGCAATAACAGCAGCATTATCACTTTCTAATGAAATTGGTTCATTATCCTGCTTCATAGTAAATGTTACCTTTGCATTATCAAAGTAAGGTGCAAGATCATCAATTAATGACATCTTACCAAAGTAGAACCCATAGAAGTCCATACCAGGTATAGGTGCCTCATTAAAGGTTATTGTACTACCAGTATATGTGTAAGAATCTGTACTACCCTTAACCTGTAAAGTGCTATTCAAGAATAGTAAGAAGTTATCAGATGCAGGTAGTGTCTGAGTAGAACCATCAACCTGAGCTGTAAATGTTGTATCTGTACCATCAAAGTTTACTGTACCAACTTTAATCTGGAAGTCAGGAGCACCTGAAGCAGTTCTAGTAACACTATTAAGGTTTCCAGTTGATCCAACATTACAAGTAATAGTTGTACCAGTTACAGCAGTAATCGGTATAGCAGTATTGTATACAGGGTCAGTTGTACGTGGATAGGTGTGTGAAGTAGCATTACTATCTAAACTACAAGTAAATGATAGCTTATCAGCACCAATTGTAACGGTATCGGAAGTTGTAAAGGAATGAGCACCAATGGTCATCTCCAAGATACCAGTATCAGGATTATAAGTTGCATCAGTTACATCCTTCTGAACACTACCAGCAGTTATTGTAATAGCATTAGATGAGGTTCCACCGTTATAAATGTGTGCTCCTGATCCAACTGCAGTAGTAACAATATTAAAGAGCGTTGTGATAGTAGATGCAACATCTTGACAATCATTAGTATCATAAACTGTATTTCCACTATCATTGGTGATAGTTAGATCTCTAACTTGAGTGCCCTGAGTAAATGTATTAGTTGTAACTACAATGTTACGCATTACCTCACGGCAAATATCTCTAGCATGATTGAAGACTTCAACAGTCTCACCTTCCTCTCCTTCTACATGAACAGTACCAACATAGTAGACAGCAGCATCGTAGGTAGCATCATTTCCACCAAATTCAACGTTATCTGCAACAGCATCTACAATAAGTTTTGTATCACGAATACATTTCGCATAACTTGGAACTGTGAATGATGGATTATTAACCTTCATCCTTCCATATGCAGTTGTTGCAATAAATTCAAGGTTAGTTCTAATTAAACTTCCAGCATCAGCAAGCTTATCGTAAGCATATACACCAGTAGATACAATTGCTCGTTCTACAGCAGTTGCAGTTGCAGATACAAACGCATGTCTGTCACCTGCCTTAACAGCACCAGCATTAGAAGTAATGAATTTATGAGTATAGTTACCACCAGCAATAACTGAATTAGCAAGTGCAGAATGGAACTTATGCTTGTATGTGCTAGTAGACTGAGCAGTATTCAGAACATCAACAAAGATAGAATCGCTTGTTGTAGAAGTAATCTCTAAAGAAGCATCATAGTATGGATCAACTTTCTTCTTAATGGGTAAGATAGTAATACTATCAGTAACTGCTCCAACAAATGTATGAACTGTTGTATTAGTAGAAGGTGCCTTAGTTAATACCTGAATATCAAATGTATTGTAAGTAACGTTAGAAACAGGAATAGCATTACCGCTAATAGGATCCTTATGAACAATACCATTAGCAGCTGCAGCAACTACCTTATGAGTTGTTACATTAGTAGAAGGAACTGTATCAAGAACCTTAACCTCAAAACTATTCAATCTCTTATTGAAGATCTTCAACCACTTACCACTTACAGGGTCAGTAGAGCGAGGATATGAGTGTTGTCCAGCACCTTGAGTACACTCAAGTGTTATAGCACTATCATTGAACTTAATCCAATCACCATTACTCATACCGTGATTAGTAGTAGTCTCAATCTTAAGAATACCTGTCTCAGGATAATAATGTGAACCACCCCTCATTAGAGCAGCACTTGCTGTACCACCAGTCCATGTATGTGCATAAGCACCACCAGAAATAATAGCATTGGTTCCAACAGATCCAGGCTTCCATCTATGTAATGATTGATCTGGAGATACACCAACATTTAACGTTATAGTTGTATCAGATACAGCAGTAATAGTTACTGCAGTGTCATATGCAGGGTCTGAAGAACGTGGATATGTGTGGTCAGTTCCATAATTGTCTTTAGCACACTGGAATGTTAGTGAGTTTGCAGTGAATTTAACAGTTTCACCTACAAAGAAGTCATGAGCACCAATTTCTAACTCAAGTGAACCACCTGCAGGATCATAAGTACCATCTGTTGCAGTGTAATTAACAATAGGTGACTTACCAACAAATATAGTAGCTGTAGTTCCAGTTACTGCTGTAACTGCCATATCTTTACCGAAGTATGGGTCTGTTGCTCTAGGATAAGACTTAGTAGCAACATTTCCATCCATTGCACATGTAAACTTCAATGAATTAGGTGCAACTCTAGCTACAGAAGATGCATGACTAATACCAGTGGCAGTACATGATACAAATGTATGTGTATCATTAGTTGTTGCAGGGATCTTATCGAGAACCTGAACATCAAATGTATCAGTTGTTGTATTGAATATTTGTATCCACTTACCACTTACAGGATCAGTTGCTCTAGGATAAGTATTTGTTCCAGAACTTACTCCAACATTAACACTAAGAGTATCTGCAGTATTTGCAGTAATTGCTAAAGCTGTGTTATATGCAGGGTCTGTTGTACGTGGATAATAATGAGCAGTTTGGTGACTATCCTTAGTACAAGTAAATCCAAGAGAATTAGCAGCAATCGTAATAGTATTGGAAGTTGTTAAGTTGTGAGCAGCAGATGTTGTTAAGTTTAATGTTCCATTTACAGGATTGTAAGAAGCAGAAGTAACATTATGCTGAGTAGAAGTATTATCTGTAAATGCATTAGTAACAGTACCACTAACATATAGATGAGAACCAGCTCCACGATCACAGGTAAAGTTCAATGCATTGTCATCAATCTTAATTAAATCTCCATCATCCCATCCATGTCCAGCAACAGTAAGTGTCATGACACCTGTTGATGGAATATATGTACCAGCAGTTGCTTGATGAGTTGAAGGAGCAGTAAATGCATGAGATCCACAAGTCAATTCTACAAGACCTGTAGCAGCATCAAATGTACCAGTGGTTACATCATAAGAATTAGTAGGAATAGCAGCAGTAAATGTATCCTGAGAAGCTCTTGGATACTTATGAGTACCTAAACCTTGAGTACAACTGAATGAGAATGCCTCATCATCAACTCTAATATGATCACCATTTACTAATCCATGACCTACTTGTACACATCCAGTAGTTGCATTCTGGAAGGTATGTGTAACAGCATGACTAATAGCACCTTGTCCACCGTTAGCATTAACAGTAATTGTATTAGAACTTACTGCTGTAATTGCAATATCAACGTTGTATAAGTAATCTGCACCATTACCAGTATTAGCACCTGTGGCACGAGGATATGTCTTAGTCTGTGTCTGACCATTGTACTCACAACTAAAGGATAATGAGTTTGCATCTAATCTAATAGTATCCAGTGTAGTTAATGTATGAGTACCAATTTGTAGTACTAAGTCGCCACTATTCCCATCATAAGTCGCAGATGAGACATTAAATCTTTCATTCTGTATAGTCATTACACCCGTAGTTGGGTCGTAATCTGCAAAATGAGGTGATAACTTACTGTTACTTACAAATGAATGAGGATCAGTGTTAGTGGAAGGTATATCATCAAGAACAGTGACATCAAAAGTATTAGTTTGGACATTAGAAACCTTTAACCATCTATCGTATGCATAATCAGTGGATCTTGGATATTGCTTCTTAGCTGTATTACCATCAAGGTTACAAGTCATTGTTAATGACTTCTCCTTAATCTTAATCCAGTCATTATTTACAAATCCATGAGCAGGAGATGTAATTGTCATTACACCATTGTTAGGATTGTAATCTACACCAGTAACTTCAAATCCTTCTGTAGATGTTCTAGGATAGCTTGTGACAGTTTGATGATTGTTCTTATCACAACTGAATGAAACAGCACCATCAGAAAGTTTAATACTTTGACCAGCAGATAGGTTATGAGCACCTATAACTAACTCCATAACACCCGTATTTGGTTCGTATAAGGCGTTAGAAGGTGTATAAGTCTTAAGAGGTGTCTTACCAACGTTAACTGTAATACTATCGCTTGTAATAGCAGATACAGCAAGTGCAGAATTATAAGCAGGATCAGATTTTCTAGGATAAGTATGCTGAGTAGCCCTCTTATCCATCTCACAAGTAAAGATTAATCCATTTTCATCAATGGTTATTGTATCTTGTGCTACTGTGAGACAATCGGCATCAATAGATGAGAATGAGTGAGTGTAGTTACCACCACTTTGAACTGCGTTAGATGCAGTACCACCATTCCAAGTATGTGGGGTGATGTCAGTAGTCGCTCCCTGTCCACCATTTACATTGACCGTGATGGTGTCAGTAGTTGTTGCTGTAATAGCAATTGCAGTATCATAGGCATAGTCTGCGCCTCCTGCGGCGGCTGATCCAGTAGCCCTAGGATATGTCTTATCAGTCGAATAATTGTCACCTTGATAGTTACACCTGAATGTTAATGAATTAGCAGCGATCTTAATACTTTCGCCTGTAACTAATCCATGATCTTTAATAGTTAGTACTAAATCACCTGTTGTTGGATTATATGTTGCATTTGTTACATCATGGTTAACAACTGGAGAAGCACCAACTTGAACATCAAACGTATTAGCCTGTACATTGAATACCTCAACAAACTTACCACTGAAAGGATCAGTTGTTCTTGGATAAGACTTAATAGAAGTATTACCATCCATTAAGCAAGTAAGTTTAACTGCACCATCAGCAATCCTAACTCTGTCGCCATTTTTAAGAGTATGACCATTTAAAGTCAAAGTCATTACACCAGTAGCAGGAACATATGCTGCACTAGTTGGAGATAGAGTAGTTGGACCTAATAATGGATGAGCTCCGATTGTTAATGATAAATCACCAGTTGCTGCGTTATATGTCGAGGCAGTAGGTGTATATTCTTGTCTTATACCTGTACCAACGTTAACCTTGAAGGAATCTGTAGTTACAGAGTAAATTGTTAGGAAAGCTCCAGCAGCAGGGTCTGAAGAGCGAGGGTAAGTATGATTAGTAGCATTGTTGTCCTTAGAACAAGTAAATGTTAGTGAATTGTCAGTAAACTTGATTCTATCACCATTATCCATTCCATGAGCAGCAGCTGTTATCATCATCTCACCTGTTGCAGCAGTATAAACAACCGAAGTAGGTTGGAACTGATAAGTGCTTAATCCTTGGAAGGTATGAGTAGTAGTATTAGTTGCAGCAGTACCATTAAGTGCATTAACTGTAATAGTAGTACTAGTTACAGCATCAATAGGAATATCGGATAGATTTCCGTGTGGATCTGTTGATCTTGGGTAAGTATGATTACCAGCAGCTTCAGTACAACTGAATATTAGGGCATTGTTAGCAATTCTAATGTATGACCTAGCATGTTTAATTGCATCAGTTACAGCAGAAGAGAATGTATGAACTGTAGTATTAGTGGATGGAACAGTATCTAATACTTGTACACTGAATGTATTAGCAGATACATCAAATATTGGGATCCACTTACTGCTAACAGGGTCAGTAGGACGAGGATATGCATGAGTACCACCACCTTGAGTACAAGTGAATACGATTGCACTATCGTCAAACTTAACCTTCTCACCATTCTGGAATCCATGATTAGCAATGGTAACAACCATTATGCCAGTCCAAGGATCGTAAGTAGCAGTAGTAGCAGTATGATCTGTAGGTGCCAACAGTGTATGTGACCCAATAGTCATCTCTAGTACACCTGTACTAGGTGTATATGCTGCTGCAGAAGGTGCGTAGTTGTTAGTTAGGGATGAACCTACCTCAGATAAACCCAAAACATCATCCTGGGTATATCCATTACCAGCTTGATTTAGTACAACATTAGTTACCTTCTGTCCACTGACTGTAATATCAGCAGTAGCACCAGAACCAGAACCTAATCTATTCTTAAGGGGAACTCCTGTATATGTACCATCCGTATATCCATATCCACCAGTTAATCCATTAGCTACATCAAAGGTCTTAATTTCATCTCCAATCTGATCTAACTGGAAACTACTTGTATATGATGCACGATCATAATACATCACAAGGATAGTGGTTCCAGAAAGTAAAGGACTATTAAAGGTTAGAATATCATTGGCAAAGGTATAATTTGCAGGATTTTGTACAATACCATTAGCAATAACAAATAATTGATCCTTATCTGGAGTTTTGCCAAGCTTTGTGGTAAGTCCTGTACCATCACTACGCATTCTAAATTGGGTATTAGTACCATCAACAGAGACTCTAAGTGTATGTCCAACTCCAGAACCAATAGCACTTATACCAATTGCAGGTCCACCAGGGATTTCTCTAACTTCAATAGTGTTTGCATCAACTACTTTAACGTAATATCCACCACCATTAGCTAATCCACCAATAGCAGTTCCAGTTCTTACTTGAGGATAGTTTCCTACATCTGGATTAGGTAATGTTGAAGGATTATCAATACCATCAGCAATAATCTTTGCAAGTGATGTAATGGCACTTGTGACAGTTGCACAACCGTCTGAAGGTGCAGTAATACTTAAATCTTTTATAGGAGCTAACGTAGTATATGTACCAATAGGTAGGTTGTTGACTACAGCAAGGTTACATAAGTCTCTTGCCTTATTAAATGCAAATATAGTTTCAGTCTCTTCCCCAACAACATGCTTAAGGTAATTTGATGGGTTAGTTCTAGTTACGGAAGCAAGGCTATTAGAAGAAAGAGCAGTAGTAATAATGTCAAAGAGAGTGTCCATTGCAGAAGAGACACTAGCACATGTAGCAGCAATGTAAGTAGGTGAAGTATTAGTGACTTGAGTAAGACCGTGATTTCCTTGAACAGTGATTGCCTCATTAATGATTACCTTAGCAGCCAGTTCCTTACACTTATTGAAACACCAGATAGCCTGGGTCTCTTCACCATCAACAGGAGCAGGATTAGAGTATACGCCATCAACATAGAAGTTTCCAGCATCCCATGTCTCACTATTGCCACCATAACGCAAGTTATATGCAATAGCTTCCATTCCGTCAACTAAGTCATCAATACAATTATCATTATGACCTGGAATACCTGGATAACCACTTGGAACTCCTACAGTAGGATCTAATAACATTAAATATACTGCTTCTTCAGCAATAAACTTCATGTTGTCCTTAATTAAATTAGCAGCATCAATATGAGCATTACTTAGTGAAACTACTCCACCAACATATGCATTAGTAGCATCTAATGTAAACCAATTACCACCATACCTTAAGTCATTTGCCCAAGCAGCTAATACTAGTCTTATATCTCTAGCACATGTAGTTGAGTTGTATGTAAGACTTGGATATGAGGCATTTAGTGATCCAATTGTCTCTTCAATAATATAATCAATGTTTGAGATGATTAAATCTCTAGCATCTTGGAATCTATCTCCACCAGCATTATAAACCATACGCTGATTGTCAACCAATCCATGATTAGTTAATGTAATCTGATTATTAGCAGTACTTACTATAGTTGATGATGATCCATCAAATGTAATAGACTTATCACTAACATCATCCATCTTGTAAGAAATACAAGATAATATCTTCTGAATATCTAATAACTGTCTACCATAAACCTGAACCTCAGTTGGAACTGCAGCTGTATAATCTGCTTTACCTAAAGCAAAGTTCTGAATCTGAGAAAGTTTACCAGTTGCCTTTGCAGATGGCTTAGGAATTACGTAAGTAGTACCATTAAAGGTAGTTCCTAGACTATTAGTTCCAGAAACCCACCAATCGTAGCTATTACCAGCACTTAAGTTAAGTGAAGACTTTGCTCTATAATCCTTAAGACTTGCTTGTGATAGTACTTGTGTACCAACTACTTTGAAACCTGCAGGGTGAGCAGCATACTTAAGTGGGTTCTTCCAATCATTAATATTAATAGATGAAGAGATATCATATGAGAATTCCTGATACCTATCACTGTCATATAGTCTCTGTTCGTTAAGATCTAAGAAACCAGTGGTTCTTTCCCACTTAGTTGCAGAAATACTAATTGGTGAAACTTCAAATACAGCATCTGCTCTAGTGAATGTATGAATCTGACCAAATGCAGCAGTCTCTTCACCAAATACAGGTTCTCCAATCTTAAACTCACCTTCTACGATCTCTACACTAACAACACGTCCAGAAGCATCCCAATTCTTAACATAACCATATGCAGTATATGAAGTACTAGATGCACCCTGATAAATCCTTTCTCCAACAGAGAAAGTAGCAGGCTTCATGTATGCAGTGATGTCATCGCCAAGATCAGTAGTTTCTAATGTAAAGTATGTCTGTCCTGTTAGTTGATCACCTACTGGATTACCAGTAAATGATATAAAGGTTCCAAGATTAGCATTTGCAAGACTAGATGCAAGTTGAATTTGATTATCTGCTAATGCAGTATTCTTTTCTCTAGATATCGCATAATAAGTTGTATCAACAACTAATGGTGTTGGGAATTGGCCTGTAATCTCTTTAAGAGTTACTTTTGTACCATTTGGGATTTTTGTATTATATGGGAAGTTTAATGTACTACTCGACTTCAATCCAACCCAAGTATGAGTTACCTTAGCTTTTACAGTAGGTGCAGATAAGAAACCTCTACCAGCCTTAATTACCTCTATTGACTGTATAACCTCATTTTCCAATAATGCTTCCAATTCATAGAGTGATCCACTTCCACCTTCAAGAACGATCTCAGGTGTAGAAACAAAGTTAGCTCCACCATTAATAACGTCAAAATAGTCAATAACTTGAGTTCTTGTTAATTGTAAGTTATATGTTGTGTTTAGCTCTGGTTTTAGGGTTCTATCGTGAGAATAGTTAAATGTGATGTTATCTCCACCGATTTTCAGTATTTTGCCCAAATCGGAAGATTTAAGTAATATAGAAGCTCCAGAACCTGTTTTTTGCGTAATATTAACCACAGGAGCACTTTGGAACTGTATTCCAGCATTTTCGATGTTAATCTGGTTTACACCTTCATTTAAGATGGTTGAATTGAATTTTGAGTTAATTCCATTACCACCACTAACAGTAATGTTTGGTGATGACAAATAACCAGATCCAGTGTTTGTAACTGTAATTGTATCAACAGAAGCGTCTAATAACGTCGAAATAGTTGCTGGATCAGCATGTGCCAATGTAGTAACTGTAATAGTGAAATCTTCATTTCCAGCACCACCAGGAAGCTTTGTACCATCAAAAGTGATTACATCACCTAATGAGTACCCAGTACCGCCAGTTGTGCAAGTAACCGTTGCAATTGCACCGTTACCATCTGTAACAACTGTAAATTCAGCACCAGTGCCATTTACGGGAGCAACACTTGTCTGAGTTACTCCAGTGGTTGTTGTATCTGGAGTAAAGGCATTTGCAACAGATTCATTGATAGATCCGACTGTATCGACTGATCCATAGTAAGGATCATCAAATATGATGGATGGAGCAGCTCTATAGTTAGATCCAGGGTTAGTAACAGTAACACCAGTAAGTTGACCACCACCAGAAACAGCAGTAGCAACAATAGCTTGAACTCCACTTATTGCACTAATTGAAGCTTGTGAATCAGCACTGTATACATTGTTAGTAGCGGCAGTGCCAGTACTGAACATAATGTAACCTTTATTACCAGCACCAACTCTTTCGTTCTTGAGAGGTTTAACTCTTAATATTGAATTAGTTACATCCCAAGAGATGACTTGACCTCTAGCAGTCTGATTTCCTTGAGTTTCTTGTGAAATGATGACTTCATCCTTAATAAAGGATCCAAGTACACCTGTAAGTGTTAAATCGACAAAATCAGGTAATGTTACAACTCCAGTTGGTAAAGATGACTGATTATATCCAGATCCATCATTCGTAATGGAAACATTGGATAAAGTACCAGAAATAGTAGCAACTGCTGTTGCACCAGATCCAGATCTACTAGATCCAGTCAATTTTGGAAGAGATGAGTAATTTCTTCCAGTATCACCGATAGAGATGGTTGCAATACCACCCTCAGGGTAAATTGAGTTTGTAGTATAGCTGATACCCGTACTATACCCAATTTCAGGTTCTAGAACAGTTATGTACTTATATGTCTTATCTGTCTTCTCACTAACGGTCTGTGTACCCACAACAGGGTCATTTATAGCTGTAAAGTAACTTCCAGTTACAGATCCTTCAATATCGAAATAATAGAAGATACCAGGAAGATCTCTAACGTAAATTGTAATAGAATCCTGATCTCCTGTAATTGGATCTTTTACTTCCTCAGAAATGTTCTTATAAGTGAAAATATCGGTATTTGCAGGATCTAAAGTAAACGCAAGTGTTTTTCCAACATTACTTGCATCTGAAGTGTCGAACTTGTACTTATGACCCAAAATAAGTTGTAATTTGGGTTCTTTCACATAAACTTCAGCAGAAGCTGTATTAGCGGCTGCAATAGACGCAAAATTGCGTTTTACAGTAAATCTACGATTACTTTCAGTTCTAACAACTGAATAATCTGTTTTATTGTATCCAGCAGGAGAAACTCCCGAAATATTAACAATATCGCCAATTCCAACTTGATGTGCAAGGCTTGAGTGAATTTGAGCTTCAATTTCGACTTCAGTTAGTGTAATAGTGAATCCTGATCCTGCAGGACTTAATGCATTGCCTAAATTGACATTAGCTGCAGAAATGGTGTCACCGACATCATAAGAGGTTCCTACACTTGTAATAGTCACTGAAGTAACTGCATTACCAGAAACAACAATAGTTGCCTTACCACCAGTACCAGAACCGTTACTTGTTAGGGGAACTTGCTCATAAGTGCCATTTGCGTAATTACTACCTCCAGTAATACTTGACCAACCACCTTGATATAAATTACCGTCTGTACGCTTTCTAATATAAGTCCAATTCATTGAACCATCACTTACAGTACCAGATTCATGAGTTGGAGCTGAAGAACTAGAAGTTCCACTTGCAGCTGCCTTATAAACCCTATCTTGAGTGAAAATAAGGTCTCCTTGAGTATATGCAGTAGTATTAGCGTATTTTGTCAACAACTTCATTGTTGAAGCATTGAAATACTTGAAATAGTACTTAGATCCAATAATCTTTGTATTAAGAACTCTAGTATAGAGATTATCAGTCAAACTAATAGTAACATTCTCTCCAACTTGCAAATAATGATTTTCTTTAGTAGTTATTGTTGTTGTACAGATATCATCATTGGCACCTACAGTATTTGCAAGAGTACTGACTGCTCCACCAGCAACAGCTGATACAATAGCACTAATTCCTTCTCCACCAGTGTCTTTATTATCAAATATTAGTCTATCATTGACTTTATACTCTTTACCGCCACCTTCAACTAGATATTGGTCAACTCCAGAGGAAGAATACTTATTAGTCGCGGAAACAACCAATGAATCCGCAGTACCACCTCTAATAACTGGATAATAACTGAAATACCCAATTCCATCTTCAAGGTAGCTCAATACTTCACCAGTTTCCATCACAATCAAAGTTGTGGTGTCTTCAAGTGCTAAGAAGAAGTCAATCTTGTTGTCAAGCTTTTTCCTCTTTGCTACAATGTTATCAACACCGATAAATGGTGCTTTATAGCGAATTGCGTCTTCTGTAAAGTTTTTCTGCAGACCATTTCCATTCCAGTTAACAGCATCCGCTTCTGAGTAGAAATTTGGTCCTATAAAGTACGGGAATTTGGGTTCTCCAGCAGAACCCTTGATTGTAGCGAAATATGCATAAACTCCATTTGGATATTCTGGAGTAACGCAAAAACGACCGTTATATTGGTCTAAATCACCATATCCTTCTCTATATTCATAATCTTCGATATAAGTGCCCATAGGGTCTGTTAGACCGTTTAGAAGAGCATCCCTAGATGACTTAACAAGGTAACTAGAGACCATCAACTTAAATGAATTATAAGGAGTAGTATTTTCAGGATCCTCAAATCCATATGGTCCATAAATTGGATGTCCATCATAAGCCCAACCAATAATAGGAGAGTGTGCGGTTGGATTTAATTCTTGTAGGTTTTCATCAATATTATCTCTCAAGAGGAACCTAAGTTGCTTAGGGTTATACAGATATCCATATTCTCCGTCATATATCAAGTAGTTTTCTCCTTGGAAAACTCCACCACCTGCAGTATCAGTAGTTTTACGTGCTACGAAAGTATTTGAACCTAATTCTGCGCCAGTTGCTGCTTCGTTAAAGCTCAATTCCGTCAACTTAGTTTGGAATGAAGCTCCTGTTCCTGGATATACGATACTAATCGATGTATTACCTGCGCTATATCCCGCGCCCTTATTTGTTACGATAATACCAGTAACAATATTAGTAGCAAGGTCTACTTGAGCAAATGCAGTAGCACCAACTCCATCTCCAGTAATAACAACGTCTGGAGCACCATAATACCCACTACCACCGAATGTTACGATAACACTTTCGATCTTTCCGTTTAAAATGGAAGGATACGCAACAGCACCACTACCAGAGATTAACTTAATAGTGGGTTCGTAGGTATATTGAGTTCCAGGATTAGTGATATTGATAGTATTGATTGGTCCTCGACAAATAGAGGTAGCAGTAGCACCTGTGCCATTTCCACCACTTATAGAAACGCTAGGAACACTAGTATAACCAGAACCTCCATTAGTTACAGTAATTCCAGTAACAATACCTGATGTGATCTGAGCAGTAGCAGTTGCCTGATTATCATTACCAGCTCCACCACCAGTAATCGATATAATTGGTTCTGTTGTATACCCACTACCACCATTAGTAACGTTAATAGCAATTACTGAACCTAAAACGGAAACCGTTGCCGCGGCTGGTGTACCTTCATACTCCCAAGTAATAGCACCTACAGTTGCACTCCCAGTAGTATGTGTTGGGTAAGCAGTACCTGATGAAAGACCACTATCAACAGCTTTATACCTATTACCGTTATATTTTACTCTAGTACCTGAAGAATAAACTGTATTAAGCTTATAATCTTCCTCAAACTCTACTGTAGGTGGGTTTGTGATATCATATCCATCTCCACCCGCATTTTTATCAATAGACTTCAATCCACCAAACTTCTTCTTGGTTTCTCCCTTATATGAGAATATTGGAATACCATTTGAACCAATACCAATTTGACCAACTGGAGTAGCTGTTTTTGTACTTTTAGTAGATGGTATAAGAGGTATTCTCTTAAGATATCTCTGGTTACCAGGAGTTAAGTCACCAGCAGCAAATGGACCTATTTTATGTGATGGTACACCTGTACTAGCGACAATAGCATCTGTGTCTGATTTGTAGGTATTTTGAACGTCTGCAGTGTAATCCTTGATTGAATTGTTAATAGAAGCATAATCACTAACACCATATGCAAATTCTCTAGAAATAAAGAATTCAAATCCACTAATACCTTGAGCTGGTGTGGATGAGAATAAAAATTCAAATTCCGTATCAGAAACAATACCAACAACATCATGAAGGTTATTGTAAATGTCTTCTGGGGCATTTAGAACTCTAATGACATCATCTCGCTTCAAACGATGCTTTTCTTTAGTCTTAACAGTACAACGGACACTTCCATTAGGATTAACGGTTCCTAGGGTCGCAGATTCGCCTCTGAGTGCCCTTCTGACGTTATATTGGAAAGTATCCCATATTGGGTCAATACTATCAAAGCCTGGTGCTAGAGGGGTCGTAACCTTACTGTTAGGAAGGTAATACTGACCACCATCAGTCAATACAACACCTCTAGTGCCTCCATAGACCTTTAATTGGATTTCCGAGTTGTCTACATTGGAATATCCGTAAATCTTGAACGCAGCAAATACTTCTTGACCTGCATCATGAGCTACATTAGTTGTACCCTCTCTTGCACGAGTACATCCTAAAAACTGGTTGACAGTTTTATCGGAATATGTTATAATTTCATCTTCTACCCTAAAACGACCATTTATTTCTGGCCAACCAAGAGTAGAATCAACAGTAACAATTTGATCAGAGATATTAGCTCCAAGATCAGCTGAAAGGACTGATTTGTATGGAGTTACAAATGCTCCTAGTGAATTATTAGTATCTACGTCAATTTCAAAGATTGAACCGCTAGAAGTGAAAACTTCAACAACGCCTTTTACGTAAATTCGCGCAGCAGCAACATTTGGGTCATTTGTATCATTTTCTTGATATAAAACTTGACCAACTAACGTACTTGGGTCTCCAGTAACCGCAACAGCACGAATAACTTCCCTAGAAGTGTAATATGCGTCTGATGGCTTGAAAATACGATCTCTAGGATAGTTAATTTCCGAATCTACGCCAAAAAGCGTCCTTAAGACGAATTGGAAAGACCTTGTAGACCCTTTAGAGGCATAAAAGTCCTTAATTCGCTTAATTACGGTTGATTCAGTAACTCCATCCGCAAAATTCTTTGGAAATGTCGATAAAAACTGTTCTTTGAACTTTCCAAGTATGTAAAGCGGAAAAATATTGTTTAAATTGGTAACTTTTGCTCCAAGAGCATGAGATGCAGCTACAGTTTCTTCAAATTTGTAATCTGCCTCTTCACCAATTGTTTTTATCGCGTTAAAACCTCTTGCACAGTCCTGAAAAAGCGTAGATCCCTTTTGTTGGTAGTAAATAATCTCATCATCGACTAAAAGTAGCCCTTCAGATGGGAAATCCCGCGTACTTTCAACGTCAACAGTTGTAGAAGATGTACTTAACGCGGAAATAAGTTTTGTTTCAGTAACTAATCCACCATAATTATCAATATTGTAGTAATCACCCCAGTTTTGGATAATATCGAAGCAATATCCTTTTAATTCTTGTGACTTATAATACTCTTTAACAAACGAAATGAAGGTTGGATAATTTTCCTGTATAAACGAAGCAAACTGTCCCGCAATATTGTGGGAAATCTGCGATCTAGATTCGGGACTGACCTCCGACGGTACTGGTGTAGTTGAAACCGTAGTGGTCGGTGTAGTCCATGAACTAACCTTCCAGGAAGAATTTGTCATCTGTTAACTAACTATAGCTTGACTCTGGTACAACTCCCGTACCAGAAAGGTTTGAACCGCTACTGATAGTGTCTTCTACAACACTTACAGTCGTATTATCTATGCCCAATGTGAGATATGTTTCTCGCAATGACACTAAATCATTAGATTCAGGAGTTCCAGAGATCTGCAATAGATTACCTGCAACCATTGTTGATGTAATAATCAAATCATTAATGACAATTTCACCCATACTATAGTCAACAGTGCCCCATAGACCATCAACATATTCTTTTTCACCAGTTCCTTTAATGTAATAGAGACGTAATAGACCTGCACCATCATCATTTATGTAATAAGTATTGAATGCATCACCGCTAATCTTAAATCCACTGGTAGAAACAGTAGGATCTGCAGCAGTTCCTTGCTTAATCCTATTACCATAACAGATTTTATAGTTAACACGAGCACCAAGTTCTACAATTACGTTCTTTCTCATCTTGAGACGAGTGATATTAGAAGTAATTGATGTTTCTGAGTTGTCAATTACACCCTGAAGCCTGGAATATTTGAATTTTCCACCAAATTTATTAAACTCTCCACTGACATTCAGTTGAGTTAGTGATATAATCACTAAATTCTTAACTTCTGAAGGTTCACGACGAGTAACATTTGGGTTAAAGTAGACAAAACTGTCCAAATCAATGTATAATATAGATGGGTCAATGATTGAAGGTTGAATTGCCGCTACAGAGTAGTCTCTAAGCTTCTTAAGAATGACATTTTTCTCCGAAAGTGATAATCTATCAGCATTTTTTGGTTTAATTGCCAAAAACACCTTACCATATTCAGGTGGAGACGCTTCTTCACCACCATAACAAGCAATTGAAGCTACATTTGGGTAAATTTGTGGAATAATTGCTTCATAATCACGGGTTGAGACTGCTCTACCGAAGGCAGAATAGAATTTTGGTGCTGCAAACTTGATAGATTCAGTAGTTTCCGCTAATGCACCTCCATCTGGATCACTTGTAGTAGTAACTGTAATACCAGAAGTGATAGAATTGCCTGTATTATCTCTAAAATTACCAATATTTTCAAATACTTTCAATCCATTAGCTCCAGTTCCACTAGAAGTAGTATATTGAACCTCAACAACATCACCATTCGTAAGATCCTTACCCATTATTCCATCACCAAAGAGGATTTCTGGGATTTCTTGCTCAGATTCTTCTAAAAAGAAGACCTTTGATGTAGAATCTATCTTTGTAATGTCTGTTGCTTGTAAATAACGCTCTGTAACAGTACCTGAAGTTACTTCAACACGCATACTAGACGTATCTGCAGTTCCATTTGTAAGAATGAAACGCTGTCTTTGGTTAATATCTCTTACAAAAGTGTCTTTAAGGAACACTCCTTCATACAAAACAACACCAGTAAAGGTTGCAATACCAGAAGTACTATCTACACTCTGTGTAGTATCGACTGGTAAAGAGAAAACAAAGTTATTATTATCTAATCCTGTGAAATTTAATACTAATCCTTTACCAATAGTGACTGTTTTAGGATATGGAACTACAGTTTGTACGCTAATATTAACAGTTGTTTGTGCAGAACGAGCTGACTTGGGTGTATAACCAAGCATTCTTGCTAATTTTACAACATTTTCACGTAAAACAGCAGTTTCTAAGAAGCCTTCATTGACTGTAAGATTGGCATTTACACTTGTATAGTAAGTATTATATGCTAACGTATCAAGAAGCACTGTCAAAGAAGATCCCTCGAAGTCATAATCCGAGAATTGCTCTTGAGCTCGAAGATAATCTTTTATTTGTGCCTTAATTTGGTTGAACTCTAAGGCGTTGACCTGATTGAATGCCATTATGGTTTAAATGCTACGTCGATAGAATCAAATTTGGCTGGGATTCCCATGATTACATATGCTATACTCACGTTTAATTCATTATTATTCTCATCAACCTTCACTTTAATCTCATAAACTGCTACTCTGGGTTCATAAGTATCAATAGCTTCCCGAAGTCTTTTCTTAATTCTCTGAGCAGAGTTTGGTATAAAGTTTTCAAAGAGTAATCCGATGATATTCCCACCGAAAGCAGGATCAAAAGGTTTCTCATAGAAGTTATAAAGGACAATATTTTTGACTGAAGCTTTAATGGCTGACTCATTGTTCAGTGCTAATATGTCATTAGTCACTGCATTCTTTTCAAAAGTCAAAGAGAAGTCTCTAAAGGACTTCGATGTTAAAGCCATTCGGCTACAATATTAACCTTCTTTATATTTATACTGGTTTTGTAATAATCTCTTCTCTGCTTCACGGACTACATCCTCAGCACTCTTTTCAAAGTCTGGTGTAGCTTCATGTCTAGACTGATATTGCTTTGATTTCTTTAGATAAGCATCGGAACGAGGGTCTGTAATAAGGTACTTACACTCCTCCCATCCGTTCTCATGGAAGTCATCCGACATATCCACGGGAACGTTATGATTTCTTTGGCCGTTTACTATCCTATTTGCCTTGGCCACGATACCTCTTTTTTGCTTTATTACGTGATGTAGCAGAATACTTCGTGTGCATAGAACTGCCTTGACGAGTTTTCTTTGGTTTTGCTTCTACTGTTACATGAGTACCAAAACCACCTGCTTTTGTAATTGCCATAATTAACCACCTGCGAATACATCTGGGGAACCTGCAGCGACTGATGTACAGCCACTAACTGCATCTCCTACTCTACCACACCCTTTACCATTTATAAAGACAGTTGAAGATCCTGTAGCTATTGGTGCTGCATGAGAAGGACATGGAACACCTGGTAATAAGTGTCCAGTGTTATTATCTCCTTGACGAGAGATAGGAATATTATTACAGAATACATTACCAGAACCCTGAGCTCTGACCATGCCAGAACAATGGGCTACATCTGCATCTCCAATTCTAGTTACTGCTGGCATTAGTGTCCTCCATATGGATCATTTATATCATCATATATTTCTTCCTCTGGCCTAGGAGGTTCTTCATCGGGTGGTTCATATTCACAAGGAGCTGTTTCTTCCCAATCCCAATGCTTTTTACCACCATCAGTGGCAGTAGGCATATCATCATGAGGATGTCTCCAAATCTTTTCAGATCCTCCAGTATTACATTCAAGATCAGAATGACAATTCTCTGATCCTCCAGCATTTATTGAGAAAGGATTGTACCTAGCAGTAGCAATTTCATACATCTTTTGATGCATTGTCTTTTCTTCAGGCTTATGAATATCTACAGGAGGAGGAGTAACATTTACGATATCATTGCCATCCTTATCTTTATAGGTTGGTAATGGATGATTGTGTTTACCACTGTTAGGTGGCCATTCTTGCATAGGAATAGAATCCATGAACCAATCATCATGTGGTAAATTTTCAGGTGCTGGATAACTCATTAGTAATAATTATCAACTACGGAACGGATACCCTCCCACTCATTATTTATTTTCATTGTAAGTGTAAAGGTTTCAGGGGTTTGGGCTACGTTAATTAAATCATATGATACAGTAACAGTAAAGGTTTTAGTTGTATAAGCAGTCATATCCTGATCAAGATCAAAGAAGATCTTATCAGCAGGTAGATTATCGACCCCACTTACAGTAGTAGGTGTCTGGGTCTTATCTGATTGACCTGCATCAATATAAGTAAAACTATCTGAGTAGGGGTCAGCAAAAGACCCTGTAATCGCCACCGAGGTAGTCCCTGGGGTAATTACAAGGTTAGGTTCTGTTCCATCTACTGTAGCTGTTACGTTGGTAATCTCTTCATCGGCAAGAGAAGCAGAAGCAGTAATAGTTTGGCTAATTGTAAACGTAGGTCTTGTTCTATCGGGTATAGACCATGGCTCAGCAAATGGAGATACAGAGATAGTCATTTAACCTCTCTGGTCATGAGTTGCTGCAGATAGTCTGAATATTTGCCCATAGCAGTATGCTGCTCCTCTGTATGTGGAGGATCTGGAATAGTAGGTTCAAACCTTATAAGATGATCAAACGTATCTGGTAGATCGCGTACATTGTTATAAGTTACCAGTTTTCCATTGTTTGATATGGTGAATACCCCGTTCAAGTCGTCCATAGTTTTTGGAATTATTTAGAGACCCTTCGCGGTTTTGGACGCGATTTTTTCCTCAAGGATACTCAACCTATCCTCATTCCTCTTCTGAGTTGCCCCAGTGGGTTTTGGATGTGCCATCCCTTCAAGATCTCTCAGAGTGTTCTCATGGTCACATACGACATCTACAAGTCTCTCGTAGTTCTCAGAGCCAGGTCGTCTCATTAGGAGAAGGGACTGTTCCACTCTCTTCTCAAGTGTTGACAGTCTTACTTCTAGTTCCTCATTGCTCAACATAGAGTTCTTTATTTAAAAATTGTTCGTTTCTATCGTAGTTTAAACGATGTCTCTCGGTATTAACGTAATGACCTACGATGTCATTACCGTCACAACGGTACCCGTAGCCTGTAACGTTCTCGTGCACCCCATCGATGCGAAACTTTTTATTCTTGTCTGTGAGGTAGCTGTGGTATCGTTCGTCGAGGTTGATCATGGTTCTCGGAGGGTGGCTGGTATAGTATGTATTATATCACGATTTACACACAATGTCAAAAAGGGGGTTCGGGCGCGATACCCTGAGAAATATTTTTAGAAAAATTATATTTCTTTTATCGAACTCGCTCATGCAAGACTTTATAGCTTAGCTTTGATAGGGATCCTAAGCTACGGGGCGGGGGCAAACCGCCCATGGGGGGCGGTAGTGCCTGAAGTGCCTAGAGGTGAGGGGGTGCGAGTTCGGCACGCCACCCCATCTTGGAAAAGTCCTCTAAGATCTGCAATGCTCGCTCATAAGTTGAAAAACTTACGATTCTTGCGTTTTCTTGCGAGTTCGTCCAATAACGGACCTTCGTGTTGATTTTGCTCATTGTGAAAAGAAGTGACAGAATTCAGGAAATAATAGGAGACCGTGGGGGTTGGGTGTAGGATAGCATCATACACGGACTGACTCAATTCTTGCATAGGGTTGGATCGATTTGGCAAATTTGGGCATTACGGGATTCAGTGATGTCCGATACCTGTCGGATCAGGTGCCCTCCTATGAGCACCCCTGAAATAATGACCCCTAGCATGAAGGCGATTCTCATGGCAGCAAAAAAGCGATCAGTGACGATCGCTTATATTCCATGTGCCCGAAGGATGAGGGCGAAATGTGAAATTGTCCTCGGCGAGTTTGGTCATTGCTGCCATCACTGCTTGGTCCTTGGTCGCCGCCTCATTCATTAGGACTGATCCGTTGAACATGGGGCGAAGGTCGGATTTGAACATTTGGGAATTCGTTTTCATGATTCTATAATACACGATTTTGAATAGCATGGGTGCTCTATTAGGACACTTTGTCAGGTGGCACATGAGAGAGCGTTCTAATAAAAAATCAAGCCGCCCGTGGACAGTTGGATGAGTGGCACAAGGGTTTGTGTTACTTAGTGGGGACACAGTTTGTGTTAATTAGAGACCAAAGAGTTCAAGAAAGAAAATGATAAATTCCAATTGAACTCTGTTGATCTTTGGTTGACACTCAAGCGAAGACGATTTCCTCGACGTTTGTGTAACTGTAGAGGACGCAATCCTGACGGAATTGTTGTTTGTAGACCTCGCCGACTTTCTTGAGATTGTTGACAATTTGTGTGGAATGTGTAGAACGATTGTCTACAGTTACCTCGATGATTTTAGTTTTTTCAGTTGTACCTTTGTAGACACCGATTGCGTCACTAATAGTACAAAACTGTAATCGAGTTAGTAACTCTTCCTGAACAAATTGCAACCACATCTGATTAGTAACCGTTCCTGAGTTAGGTATATTTAAACCGAGGACGATTCTGTGTGTTTGCATAAAGAATTCAGTTGACCCTTTCATTATACACGATTCTGCCGTGGCAACCCAGAGCTCTGTGCCACTTAAATAAGTGGACTTTTTTGTTAACTCGTGTAACGTTTGGGATTTTGTCAACCCCTTTGCCTGTAGAATTAGGGAGTACAAACGCCAGCATCCAAATGCCAGCATCCGCTAAGTCTGCAACCGTCTCAACCGCTGCTCCTAAAAAACCAGCACGCAAGACCAGAGCACGCAAGGCACCTGCCACCCCTCGCACTCGCAAGGCAGCGGCAAACCCCACACCTCAACCAGTCGTCCAAGTGGCACCCGTTGAGACCCTTAAGCAAAAGGAGTTTAAGGCGTGGCAAGATCTCTTCACACTCCGTGGAATTGAGATCGTCGTCCTTCCTTTGATTTTCCTCGAAGCATGGGCGGTTCAAATCCTCAACAACGCAGGACTTGAAGTCAGTGTTCCAGGAATCAAAACCAGTTGACAAACTGGCACACTCAGACCCCCACTAGGGGGTTTTTTCATGTATATTAAAAGAGTGGGGGGAATTGAGGCAATATCCTTCGGGAACACTGACCCAACGCCCCCACATTTCACTTCACTTAACAACGCTAATTTCATTCATGATTTTACGTCAACTCGGTTCAAATATGACCGAACTAAGTTTCAACAATGGAGACACAATCTTCTTTAGTTATGAAACTCCAGTCGCAGGATTTACTCCAAAAGTAGGACATTTCAAGACTGAAACTTACTACTCTAGGACTACATCGAAGCACATCAATCAGTACATGAAACATGCACCTAACGTGCGAACAGTTGATGATAGTTTCATCGTCTCATTATGTCACCCCGAAGGTGTTAATTAATGGATCAAACTATACGCACTATTCGTGTTACTGAAAACGAGGAATCTGTCCTCGTTGAAATGATACTTTTCTTCAATGATATGGGTTGGGTTAATGACTCAACCCAAGCAGATTACGACACACTAAGTGACAAGATCTGTGACCCAAGTCCTTTCGATTATTCTTAACAATGAGTTGCCTCCAAAACGAAATCATTCTTGAAAACATCTTCGAGGAAATCCTCGACAAATGTTATCAACGAAACCTGCATTTACTCTTCGGTAAAGATGAACTAGAAGAACTTGCAGCGACATTAACTAAAGAACGTTGGGAGAGATTGTATGACTAAATCACATTTTAGATTTACAATCGACTTCGAGGTTGATGTTAATGAAGGCGAATTCAATTCTAGACATTTTGCCGAAGAGATTGAAAGCTATTTGTTAAACTATTGTGGGATGGATAGCAAGGTGTTAAATTACACAAACTCCTGCCCAATCTACAAATTTGATTAACAAATAGAGTGGACGGTTCTTAAACTGTCCACTCTCAGCCGGAATCCAAAAAATCCAGCCGCCCATGGACAGTTGAGAGACTGTCCATTTTCATGAGACGGCAGCGGCAAAATCGTGTATTATAAGAGTATGAAATTCAAAGACCAATTCACGATCGCTCTCACCTCACGCCAGCACGATCTGCTCGTTGAGATTTTCTCTAATCTCGCTGACCTAGATTTGCCACCTGCTGAGGATCCTGATTTTGACGACCTCTGGGACCAAATCCTAGACGCAGATCACAAAATTATCACAGAGGAAAACTCATGAGCACCATCTCCGAATTCTACGGCGGTCTCCTGGATAAGGGTTACACAGAGCGAGAAATTCGCGAGAGTGCCCAGAGACATTCCCAACGGGTCGCGCCAGATTGGTTCAACGGAACCTACCAGGAATATCTGGATCACATGCACGAATATTTAAACGGTCTCTAAGACCGTTTTTTTCTTGCTTCAAAATCCAGGCGGCTGGAATTTCCAGCTGACCGTGGACGATTTGCGAACTGTCCACCCCCTGCAGTGATCACGGGGATAGTACAAAAATACTCTTCAATTAGTCTCTGCAATATCAGGGACATAATAACACAAACCCTCTGCAATATATCTCTGAGATATTAACAACATCTCAGGGATATTTTGTATTAGGTCAGTGTCAATTAAGAACTGCACTAATTCTACACTCTCGTCGGGATCTAGTCCCCCTAATTTATACTTAGCGAGAAGGAATCGTATGCGTTCAGTCATACTCCTCCTCTAATAGGTCCTTATCTATTCTCATCCTACCTCTGTTACTTATCTCATCTAAGTAACCACTACTAGCCAAATCTTCATATTCTTGCAATTCCTTCTTTTTCTGTGAAAATGAACCTTTTTTGTTGGTTCCTCTGTAATCCCAGGTTTTGGCCATTTTTAGGTGTTTTGCGTAATTTGCTTGAGATCGCCACTTTTCAGTGAATCATTATAAAATCTTCCAAGTGACACAGAAGTTGGGTCTTTCACGAAACCGTCTAAAGTTGACAATAATTTCGCATTTGCAGGTTTCCAAGAATACTCGTAGGTTTTCTCATTTCCTGAGAAGTTTATGAAAACCTTGGATCCTTGCACGACTATCTTATCTAGGGCAGAGCTGAGCTCGCCGATCTCGAATGTGTGCTTTTTGGCAGCCATGATCTTTTCTTTGTTACCTACTAATTATAATGGATTTGCCCCTGAAAGTCAAGCTCTGAGGTCACTTTGAGAACTGGCACAAGGTCGCTTGACATTTCGTGCACTGCGGGCTTAGACTCAAAGTTGCCTCTGCCCATTCACGGAGTAGTACGCACAAACTAGTTTTTATTAACATTTCTTAAAAGGGTAGTATCCTAGAGTATCTTACTCACATTCTACCTCTTCCCTCCCTCCATATATCAAAAATCAATGAAAATCTAACGTTTTCACCCTGATTTTCCACCTTATGCAGCGCGGAAGACTTAAAAACTAGGAGCTTACCCTCCGCAAGGGGTCTAGACTCATTCTCTACAGATAGTATAGAGATTGTATCACTAAATGGCAACTGACAACGATATCTTACTGTTGTCCTACCTGGATCAGGATCAAAATGCCATCCTAACTCACTCTTACCTGCTAATCTTACTATCCCTACGTATACTGTCTCACCTAACCAATACATTGTCTTACATAACCTAGGTAAGACTTCAGTATTATTGGTATAAGGCATATGATTAACAAATAATGGTGCTACACTCCATTTACTTGTTTCATCTGCTGTTGGTGCTGATAGATATGACTCACATGTGATCTCGTGACCCTTTCCTTCCTCTGCTAGGGTCTTACGTTGATAGTCTGTAAAGTCTTTAAATTCTAATCGTTGGTAGTGTTGATCAAACTCTTCCTTCAATGTAGGGTATATCATCTGTATACCCTTTAATCGATTGTTTACTTGTGCAGGCTTGAGAAACATTCTTCTGGCGTTCTCTTATCATCATTCTCTGCCCATATAGTACACACACTGTATACTTGGTTCTGGGCATCCATGAGATGATTATTAAGTGCAGAGAGGCATTGTCTACGCCTCTCTAATATGTGTTCGTTTAATTCTTTCATCTGCGGGCCTTCACTCCTTTACCTAGTACAGACTTAGATGTCGTACCATATTGTGAATAGAGTTTGGCATCATTGATTGCTTGATCTTCTGACCTAAATGGACCATAAGATTGAGGTACAGTTGAGTAATGCCAATATACGCCTTTACGCTTCTGATTCAGTTCAACAAGTATATCCTGATTAAGGACATTGAACTGGACTTTCTTAGGGGACTTAGCCATTAGGGAGATCCTTGATTGGTTTGATTTCATGCCAATAGTCAGGATAGACTAGGACATTAACTTGAGCATAGCCATGGAGTGTTCCCTCCTTTGGCCATTGATGCGTACATACGGTCACATATGTACCATCGACAAAACTGATGAAGCCTTCATTGCCATCATAGAATACTCTATCACCGACACTAAATGGACACTTCATCACCCATTACCAAAACCATTACCACTATTTAACTCTCGTCTCTGTTGATACATTTCACGTAATGATCGTTTCATGTATCGTATCTCCTCATCCTTAAACAAGAAAGGATCAGCATCACTCGCTTTTAATGTGCGCTTGAGCTGTGAGATACGTCTGGACAGAATACTAGAGTCAAGAATAGTGGACATGGCTTCTATGTTGTGGTTATATGTTTATAGGGCTGTCTCTACCTCTTCTGCAATATGATCTAGAACTTCAAGGATCTCACGACCGTTGTTGGTCTGGTCAAGAAGGAATACTGCAAATTCGTTTGACATGATAATAAGAAAACAGGGTTTACAAAAAATGGACGGGGATACATATTCTCCTTACTGGAGACCCATTGTATCATCGGGGGGACTTATTGACGTTGCCCTTGCCGCCCATACACATATTATAACTTGTCTAGGTCGCCTCCGACACGTTCAGTGGACTGTTTGTTGGCTGTCACACTGTCTTTCTGCATCTGACGTAGATTGTTAAATGTTTTGACAGTCCAGTCATATGATGTCTTGGCTAATGGTACAATAACATCCTTGGTAAACTCATCCCATTCAAACAGGTGAATTTGCCACCGTACCTTGGCATCGTCAATATATTCACCAAGACTGATGTTAGTCTCGTCTGGACGATCAGTTGGTGGCTTGTAAATGCTACCCTTGATCTTTCGCTGGTGTTCTTCTGTACTCATGGATCTATAAGGTCGTTACCAATATGTATATTATAGCACACCTAGTTTCTTTTGCAACACTGGACCTACCCTATTGCGTAAGAATGTGAAATATTCCTGACATGTGAACTGTGCATCCACCACGTTGAGGATATCGTTCACTCCATACACATTAACACCCTTGTTATTGTACTTCTTAAGGATGCTCTTGGGTATGTCTGCCTTGACTGGACAGAAGTATCCACTCTCGACTGCAACAGCTAGTGTATCAGATATATCATTGATCTTTTGATTAGATGCCTTGATCTTCTCACTATCGAAATCTAGGTTGCATTTACATTCAAGGTAATAGGTCAACTCCTCAACCTTGAACAAATGATCTAACTGTCGTTCATGTGATCCTACAATCAGCATGTTATCCTCCTCTATGAGGTTCTCAGCTGTGTTGCTATCACTGATGACAGTATTCCAGAACTCCTCAATCTTATTACCAAAGGAGATCCATACAGATGGATGTGATCGCACTTCTCCTAATCCACATGCCTCTAGGACGAATGAACTGGTGGTCTTAGGCTCGATACTCTCAATTAATGGGAGTAGGTGCTCTTCGAGGTAGGATGGTCGTAATTTCATGCTCCTATTATATCAGGTACATACTTCTAACAAGCCAGGATTGGCCAGTGCATGAAGTGTCATATCATTCTCGTAATTGGTCACGTACATGTGCGATACTGATGCATTGGCATGGTTCTTACCCTTGCCCCATCGTTGTGAGTATCCAAAGTCTTTGTATATGATATGATAGTCCTTGAGCTCACGCTTATAGAAATCATCTTCAGTATGTACAAAGAGCCATGGTGCAGTTGTTTCCTTCATGGCAGCA
>VTLG01012266.1_pt1 | contig 34807 bp, 47 predicted proteins | sample 4694571 | NCBI WGS metagenome assembly VTLG01 (sample SAMN12604809, study PRJNA352737) | marine metagenome | biome: ENVO:00000447; feature: ENVO:00000209|ENVO:00000569|ENVO:01000036; material: ENVO:00002151; isolation source: viral sequences binned using virsorter ...
GACACGGTGGCTGTCTATGCCATTGTTAATAGCAACAGTAGCAACGGTTCTTCTTAGATCATGTATACGTAGGTCTGGTTTTCCCATTCTCTCTTTTAAGATATTCCAGGCGTAACGCGGCTCTCTAATTGTAAAAACCTTGTCTTCTGTTCTTGGCAAGCTGTTTAAAACTTTCATTGCAGCATCACTAAAATATATTTTTTTAGCTTGTCCAGTTTTCTTAGCTGTCTTGTGATTTTCAATAGTAGCTACGTTGCCATCTATTTGCGACCAGCGTAAATTACCTATTTCCATTTTGCGTGCACCAGTGAAGATCAACAACCATAACCAAGCAGCACCCTGGGGGCTATGTCTGTACACAATGTTTTCCATAACATCAAAAAACTTAATGCGCTCGTCTGCATCCAGGTAACGCAATCTAGGCGGTATGTGTTTTTTCTTGATCTTAGCTGGCACGTTAACTAGCACCTCGCCATTTTCTACTGCAATGTTATAGAGCCTTTTGATAAGTGCTAAACCACCGTTAGCCTTACTTGCGCTTTTAACAGCTATGTTGTTAAACCAGCTTCTAACTTCCTCTGTCGTTATATCTACTAAACGCTTGTGTAAGAAGTTGCACACTTGTTTGTTTGCAAAGCAATGCGGGTAAATGTAGTTAACAAAAAATTTTGCATCCTTGCCATCTGCTTTTAGTTCAAGCACGTAGCTTTCATAGACTTCTTGTAACGTGCGCTGGCTTGTACCTACACGCTGGCTTTTTTCTATTAGATCAGCTACACGCTGACGCATTGTGTTAATGTTTAAACCTTCGCGGCTACTACCGACTTTACGCAAGCTACCTTTAGCTGTGCCATTGTCCAGCTTGCAATAAAAGGTTGTGTATTTAGGCAACCCTGGGTTGTCCTTTTCGTGTCGTTCAATAAGCACTAGCCTATTGTTCTTTTTATCCGTCATTCTCTTTTGCATTTTATACCTCTCTTATAAAACGTTTTTTAGTTATTAGATCACCTTTGCCACGCCCAGGTCTAGTTGACCAGCCTTTGTGGTTTGGCGAGTAACGACAAATCTTGTCGCATTGAAAACCTGCATACTCTAAATATTTACCGCTTTGATCGTGGTGTATGTAAGTCACAAATTTTTTAGCACCAGTTATGCTTACCCAATCGTTCATAATCTCTCTAATAAACCTAGAAAAGAATTTGCGCTGGGTGTTGTTAGCTGGCTTCCAGGTATCCAAAAAACAAATACGTGTTAGTTCGTAAATACCTTTTTCGTTAAACCTGCCTACTGGCGTGTTAACAGAACACGCCCCGATCAGCTTGCCCCTGGTATAAGCCATGTCATCACGCACACTAATAAACTCACTGCTGTCATCCAGCCAATCATTTTTGTAACGCAAAACATCGTATGGCAAAAACTCATGCCATTCATCGCCAACCGTCAAAGCATAGTTGCACATGGTTATAGCTGGCTTGCTGTGTGTCTTATGAAATAGATCATAAACATCACCTGCTAGATCATGGCTAAGATAAACCAGGTTGAATTGATTACTCGCTGTCGTCATTGAGCAGCCTTGTTTGTAATTTATTGTAGTAAATCTTTGCGTTGACCTGCTGGGCAACTTGCTTAATCTCTTTTGTAATCTCGCTGGCGTTCTTTTCAGCTAGTTCTTTTCTGCGCGACAAAAGTTGTCGCTGTTCTTTTCTTAGCTTGTTGTATGATCTACGAGACATAACGTGTGCCTCTAATTCTAGTTCGCGCTTAATAGCGTAAAGGCGTTGATACGCCCAATCGTACTCGTACTTTTCTTGCTCAGTCATTTCAATACCTCACTCCATTGCTCTGCCATTGCTTGTGCAATGCCAGGGAAAAACTTACTGCGTCTTTTCCAGCGATCAGCACCAGGGCTAGCTAGGTGTATGTCGCTACGTGCTGTAGAACCATCAAGCGTACCTGTCTTTTCTAGCGTAGGTAAATTCTTGAGCCATAAGCACGTGCGCTTCTTAACGTTGTCTTCGCCTTCCTCGTCATGTCCAAATTCCCAGGGGTGAACGCTTTGTGCAAAGTGCTCGTAATTACGTATGCGCTGTTTAGCGTGCTTGTGCATTACTGGATTTTCTACAGCAATGTGCGGTATGTCAGCGTTCCATAGATCACTAAACAACTCTGCGCCCTCGTCTAACTCAGCCCACATTTGATCTAGTGTTTTGCCTTCTGGTGGCTCTGACAACCAGCGCACGCCAGAATTACAAAGCCTAGTGCAAGGTGGGTGAGCAACCATAAGCAAATCCCAGCTATCCATAGTAAGCACATTGCGTACATCGTCCTGTATGTGCTTGTTGGTAGGCTGATCGCTAGGCAATACGTCACAAGACCAGGCATCATAACCAAGATCATTAAATGCCTCACGCACTGTGCCGCTTGTCTCACAAGCAACTAAAATTTTAATATCGTGTCGTTCTCTCATTGTACATTCTCCGTTGTAGTACGACTATTATAACAATAGTCGCACTATAACACAAATGGTATTTTATGAAGACCAGTAAGTTTCTGACGAGGGTGAGGCGTAGTGTGGGGTGTTTAAAGGCTCTGCAAAAGTTTCGCCTGTCATAAAGTTTTTCTTGATCGCAACAGGTTCGTTTTTCTCAAAAGTTTCTTGATCAATAACAACTGCATTTTCCATAAGTTGCAAATCACGTGTGTAGCCATTAGCCCATTCTGTGTCGCAACCAGGAAAGTCTGCAATGTACTTGTCACGCAGTTTGGCTACTCTTTTTCTTTTTGCAATAAGCGATCTTTTTGCACCTGCGGCGGTGTTAAAGTATTTTATAGAATTGTACTCTTTTAATACCACTCTGTAGGTTTCTGGGTTTATTACTAAGTATTTCATAATATAATCTCCGTTTTGTTGTAGTCGTACTATTATAATTACATAGTCGCACTACTATTGCAACCCCCTCAAAATATTTTTTTGTGTTGTCACACGGTTGTCACAAAAGGCTTACAACCAGGTACAACCCCTTATGTTACCAGGGTAAGAGGTAATAGTAATTTTTAAGATTATATATAGAGAGTAAAAAGATAAGGTTGAATTTCGGACGTTTTACGTTTTATCCCAAACCAGATGCGCTACCAGGCTGCGCTACGCCCCGCCCTTTGTTTTTGGCGATTTTTCCGACATTAGTTTTTCCATTTTTTCTCTGTTGTCCACCTGTTGTATCGCCGCTTCCAGGCTTTCTAATGTGTCTATCTTTACTATATCTTCATGTCGGTATGTGCAACCGTTTTGTCTGTTGTCAGCTATAAATATAATTTTTTCCAGGGGGTGACAGTAAAGAGCAAACAAGTCCTGTTGTCCTCGCGGGTAGTGGCGTGTTCTATTATTGCCACCTTTACGTAGATCAAACCTGTATGACCCTTGGCTTTCCTTCCTTCTAACGTTTGTTGATTTTATTTGTACGCGGTACAGTTTGTTATTCCACTCAAAAACAACGTCTGCATAGCTGTCGTGTGGCAACACGCTTACTAAGTCACTATGCTTTGATAAAAACGCCGCAACAGCAAATTCTGCGGATTTACCATAGCGTTTGGTAGAACGCGAACCAGCCATTAAAGCCTTACTGTTGTGCGCTCATTACCTGGCTCTGGAAATTTTGAGCCGCCTTTTGTGCTTGTTGTGTCTGCGCCAGCAACCTTGCAACCTCTCTCGCCATTACTTCATTTTCTTTTGCTAATTCTTTCAAGACTGCTTGTTGTTCGTCTGCTGACCTGGTGAATAGTTTAGATGCTACTTCTGCTGCACGCTGGTTATTAAATCCAACAACTTTGTTAACACCCGCCCTTGCCAGGTTGCTTGCCGCGCCTAGTGGGTTTGTAACAGCGTCAATTAAAAAGTTTCCTGTCTCGTTAAACTCTCGTCTTGCTTCTTGTCTCATTTCAGTTGGTGAACCGCTTTTGACTTTATTTCTAGTTTGCGCCATTTGCCTTTCAGCTTTTGCCGCAGTCAAAAATGCGTTATATGCTTTTTCGCCTTCATCACCGTCTGGGTAAAGCAAACGTAAGGTGTCTTTGATTTTTTGATTACCTACAAACTGATTAATCGTATCTCTATTAAAATTTGTACGTTCCAGCTTGTTAGCCATGTGATTAAGTACACCAGCCCTAAATGCCTCTTTTTCGCCATCGTTCATTTTTGCAAAAGACTGTTTTAAAAATGTGGTGTTGCCTTTTAGACTTTCACCCAGCTTGTAAGCATCCTGGACTGCCACTTTGTCTGCAAAATTTGCGTTAGCAGATTTATAACCACTATTATTTTCTTTGATCACATCATTAAATTTTTTCCTAACTCCCTGCAACCTAACACCTATTGCATCAACCTTATCTGCGCCAAAAGGTACAGGTGTCGTGCGCTGGTCAATCATGTCATCAAAGCCTTGCTTTAGATAATGCAAGTATCTTGTGTTGTGTGGCTGGTTAAAAAACGCTTCAAAACCGTCTTCTGCTTCAAACTTGTTTGCAAAAGCTATAGCGGCTTCATCACCGTCAAGTTTTGCCAATTCTTTAGCTTTTTGGTTAGCTTCTACAAAATATTTTTTCTGTGACGGTAGAATTGCATCTTTAAATTTACTTCCGTCTACATCAACCTTGTATGCCTCTGCGTAATTTTCTTTAGCCGCCGCCTTTTGTTTTGCAATCACATCATCCAAGTAAGTTGGACTTAAATAATCGTCTGCCTTACTGGTATTTATAAGATCGCCTAACAGCCTGTCGCTTTGATCTTCAAAACGGTCATCTAACTGTTCTGCTACTTTGTTTCTTGTAGGGTTTTTTGTGCTCTGTGCAACATACCCTAGGCTTTGTGTATTTTCACCAAGATCAGCTATTGTGTTTGGCACTGCCTGGTTTTTGTTAGCACCAACAGTTAGCCCTGGGTTATCCATGTTTTGTGCAACCTTAATTGCATCATCGCCCAGGTCATCTTGCATAGCACTTAGTATTTTACGGTTTGCAAACCTCTTAGCCGCATCCGTATTACCCATTTGTTGTTGTACAACGTCTTTGATTTTGCCAGCACCAGACACAACGCCTGTCATTACAGGTTGTAATACTGCGCCAGTACCAGCCCCTAAAGCCGCACCAGCCGCCGCGTCATCTAAACGTTCAAATACATTACCTTCACCTTTACCTGCCCCGTAAGCACCACCATATACCGCGCCTTGTTTTGCGCCTGTTACAACGTTGCCCATAAGTCCAGGTCTTGTGCTAGGTGCTACTGCCTTTTTAGCTAAGTTTGCACCTCTGGCGGCTATTCTAGCCGCAGTAGTGCCACCCACTGCCGCGCCACCTGTTCCACCAGTAAATAAACCAGATAGTAGTGCTGGTGCAACTGCCCCTGCTATTTCAGAACCAATAGCTACCCCTGGGGCTTGTGATTGAAAGTCTGATATATCTTCTCTAATGCCTTCTACGGTTTTTCCGTAATCACCCAGCAAACCAAAACCTGTTCGCAAACCAGCTTCTAATTCGTCACCAAAACCAAGCAAAAGTCCTTGACCTAAAGCGGCTCTAGGAACACCAGCAAGATAATCACCTACGGTTGCTGTGTTTTTCTCAACGTCTTGTCTACTTTTCTGTACCTGTGCCTGTACGTTTTGCTCGTTTAGTTTTTCTTGTATCTCAAGTTGCTGTGCGCCAGGGGTTTTATCTACAAACCCCGCAGACACCTCAAGTTTAGTACCGTCTTGTAATGTAATGGTTGTCATTAGTCCACCGTGAACGGAACATAGCCTGGCAACTGTGTTACGTCATAATTAGGGTTACGTGTCATTATGCCTTGCGTAATTTTTTTCTGATCACGCAATAAGTTTTTCTGTAAATCCTTTAACACTCGCTCAACGGCTTCTGGCGTGTTTGCCGCCTCAAGCTGTCTAGCGGCTACTTGAAAATCAAAGTCTGTTTTTGTACCTGTTTGCTGGTTTAAAATATCAGACGTTAGTTTTGACTTAAAACGCTCAAAACTTTCGTAATTAGCTAGACCTTCTTGATCGCCTATGCCTGTTCTAGCAAACATCCTACCGAACCCAGCTTTTATACCAAACCTAAGTTCATCATCATCTGTGCCTATTTCACCGTCTTGCCCTCTAATTTGATCAAGAAACATATTACTGTCCTCAATCAAGCCTTGTATTTGCCCTAAGTTTCCAATGTCTTCTACCTGGGCTTGTGCTTGTGATGCACCTAACGGTTTGTTTGCTCTAATTGTGTTTTGTACTTTTATGGCTTCTGGGTTTTGCTCATAGACTTTACGCTGTGTACCGTCTGGGTCTGTCACTACTCTTTCGATAAGTTGCCCGTCAGTTCCAGGCACTATTGTACCCAGACCTGCTTGCTTGTCTGCCCTTGCATTAGTTTGCTGTCTAGCTAAGTTTTGTAACGTTGCTTGTGTACCAGCCGCGCCACTAAGTCTTGCACCTGCCGCCATAGCACCGTCATAATCACCTTTAGCCATTAGATCAGACATTTCTGCTCTAATTTTTTCGTCTGCCTCTCTTTGCCTAGCTATACGTTCTTCTTCTGCAATTTTTCTGTCTCTGTCTTGTGCTGCAATTCTGTTGTCTCTTAGACCTTGAACAGCCGCGCCTATGTCACCGCCTTTAAAAGCAGTGCCAAGCGCATACAACAAGTCACCCGTGCCTGTTTTCTTTGCAGCACTTCTTTGCTCGTCATATTTAGCTATTTGGTCAGGTGTCATACCCGCAAGTTGACCTGGGTTTAGCACTTTGAATTTATTGTTACCCATTTGGGCAAGCATATTTCCAAACCTGCTATATTCTGGCGGTTTAACCATTGTTGTTGGTTTCATTCCACCAAGCGGCGTTCCACCGCCCATCATGCCCATACTCATTGCAACACCTCGTAGTTAACTTTGAGGTAGCCGCTTTCGTCTTCAAATACAGCCCCGTCAATATGTGCTACCTCTTGTGCTATAACACCGTAGTTTGGCTGTTGATCAGCCCCCAACGCTTTAGCCTCATTATTCCACTTCCAGGTGTATAAGTTATGACCATTTACAACACCTATAGGCTGTATATCTTCTTTCAATCTGGCATCACTAAACAAACCTGCTATTTGCAGTCCAGCACCTAATATGTCGCCAACACCTGTTTTTTTCTGTTGACTTTGACTTGTAGATGCAAGACTAGGAACACCACTAACTGCACTGATAAGCATATTAAGCCTGTCATCTTTGTAGTTAGTTTTCCTGTCAAATTCGTTTCTTTTCGCATCAAGTATATTTTGCTGTTGTTGTTGTGCCAGCAAGCCTTGTTGTGAAGCTGTGCCCAGGGCTGATTGATTAAATCCAATAAGGTCATTTAATAAGCCACGGTCTAGCTGTTGTTGATCAGCCAATAAATTTGCATTAGCTAAATTTGCCTGTTGTTGTAGGTTAGCCGCATTAAATTGTTGGTCTGCTAGAAACTTGCTCATGTCAGCATCTATGCCCTGCCCTGTAATACCTGCTTGTTGCAAGTTAGCCAGATTTTGCATAGCCATTGTTTGGTCTGCTTGTTGATTAAGCCTGTCTGCATCCATTATTCTGCTTTGTTCTGCTGTCGCCGCGTTTAGCGCAGTGTCAAAGCCTTGTTGCATTTGTGTACCTACAAACTCGTTAAGTTTCTCATCGAAATTTCTATTTGTTTCTGCTTCAAGCAATGCACCTCGACTACCACCAAAAGCACCACGCCCTATAGCTTCGTCTTGATCTTGCGCCAGCCTTTTTGTTCTGGCTCTATCAATAGCGGCTGTGCCCTGGTCAATAACATTTGCCATATAAGGGTTCATAAACCTGCCAATTTCGTTTGTTACGTCACCTGCTGTTACTTCACGTATATCGCCCCTGTCACCTTGCACGCCTAAAAATCTGTCAAACGGCGTTATTTGTGGGGTAAAGTCTACTTGGTTTACTTGCGGTGCTGCCTGGTTCATTTGTCCTTGTATCATTCCAGGGATATTTAGATTAGAAACTTGATTTAATTGATTTTGCGCTAGATTTTGTGCGCCTGTTTGTAGTTGGTTTTGACCAGCAACCATTTGACCCGTGTATGGCACAAACGGTCTGTTATACGCCGCCTTACCTGCCGCGTACAAATCTTGAAACGCTTGTTTTTGATATTCGGGTACAGTCGTTTTTGACTGCGTTACTGTTTTACCTTTACTCATAATTAAATTTCTTTCCTAATCAAATAATCAGTTTCCCAACCTGGGGTAAGCTGTTTTAGCTTTCGTACCCAGGCTTTTCTGCCACCACCGTATAACCTCGTACATCCATTCAATTTAGCAAAATGTATAAATGATTTTTCCATTTCTATAATCTCACTAAGATCGCCACCGCAAAATAAAACGTTCATAATCCTTTTTTGCGGAAATTCTTGTATTTCCGTTATAGTAGCAGATTGGTTGCCAACCCATAGTTGGAAACTTCCATTTGCTATTTTACCTTCAACGTCATCTAACGTATATAGGTCTTGATATTTTATTGCCCTTTCTATATATGGCTTTGCAAACTGCCAGGGTTCTTGCCAGTTATGCCACGGTTGTTGTTGTAAGGCTTCCGTCATCATTAACCACTATTTTATATTTAGTTCCGTTTGCAGAAGTAAGTATTATTTCTGAACCATCCCCTGCATTTATGAAAAATTGCTCACCTTTTTGCACCGTTAGACCAGTAATGTACTCTAACTGATCTACCAGGTAACTCATATAATTTGGGTCATATACGTCTGGCGGTCTTACTATAGTACGCCTAGGCATTATCTACGCCCTCTCTGCCTAGCATCTAGTCGGACTACCCCAACTTCAAAATCCTGGTCTATATCACCTTCAACCTCAAAGTTTACCTGTCTGCTTGTAAATCTACAGTCTTGGTATCCGTCTGCCTCAAACGTAAACGAACCAAAATCTGTTTCTGCCCCCAACGGTGTCTGTCTGCCCTTAAACTTAATTTTGTAGCCTAATAAACTTTTAGCGTCACCGTCTGGGATAATTTGGTTAACTTGCATTAGGCGATCACCGTTACCTATTTCTATTGCGCCAGTTTTACAGAACGGTTTTGCAGTGCCTATGTTATGTGAACCTTGCAAGGTGTTAGTTTCGTGCTCGTAAATAAGCCCTGTGCTGTCGCCACTTATCGGATAGTCAAATACACCCTGGTCAATCCAAAAACTACGGTCTAACTCGCCTATCGACCAGTGTTGCTCTTTGTAGTTCCAAATAACGTATTTATTTGGCACGGTACTTTCTCCACTTGGAAAGAACCACCATACCTCACTGAACAACTGGTTATGTCCACCTGTAGCCGCACGCCTGTATTGATAATTAATGTTATCAAACACAAAATCATGTACATCACTAGGTATTTTTTGGACACGTCCGTTATATAAATAAAATGAATTATCCCCCATCCAGCAAATAAAATCACCAGCGTTGACTACTGTTCTCATACTTGCTGCACGACAGTTTTGCCCTGCTTCCTGGATACCGTAGATAAACGGTGCACCAGTGTAATATACTTTGTTAATACCAACGTCCGTAAACACAATAACGTCAGTGCCATATTTAACACCGCCTAAAACCTCACCGCCTGTAACCACTTCAAGATCACCTGCGCTGTTTGTAGCTGTAGGTGTCCAATCGGTAAGAGTTTCACGACTTGACCAACTAATTTTTCTAGGATTGTTTGCCGCACCAAAACACAAAACGTGACGCTCATTTGTAACTAGAACACCACTAGCGTTTGTAGGTGAGTTTGTTACTTGTGTGGCTACTGTGTCAGGTGAAGCATAGTTGCCACCATTTTGCGGCGACCACTGATATACCTTACCATCACTACCAGAAACAAAAAGCAATAATTCACCAAAGTTTGTAAAAGCAAACGGCTGTGTGTTAAACAGCAAGCCAGAAGTAGACCTAGCGTCTCCGTAATCTTCTTGACCGTAAATATGTGCACCAAAACCTAGTGGGCTATTACCTATGTCGCTTTGAAAACCAACAGGCGTAATGTTGTACCATTGGTTGCGATATAAGACATAAACCTTTTCACGTGTTCCAACTGCAAGTACATCACCAGGCTCATTAGTCCTGTAAGCATAAGCACCAATGGGTGAACCATCTAAAGGTGTTTCTTTTAGTTTACGCCAGCCGCCTATGTTTTTTAAAAAGCCATTTTCAAAACGTACTAAATTACCATCAATCCAAGAATTAGGATTACTGTAGTCAGTACCGTTTTTCTTTATGCCTGGTGGCGGTGTGATCTTAATTAATGGCATCTGCGTTTATTTCTTTGTATCTAGCGTGCAATTTAGCCCAATGTGGCTGTACTGCCTTCCATAGCTTAGAGGGTTGTATATTTAATATGTTTCTGACTTCCTCAGTTGGTATGTGGTATAGCTTTTCTATATCTACCCCAAACATCCAGGGTGACTGTTTGCCTACCTTGTAACCTTCCCTCACCAGACGCACATACGTAACGACAGGCAGATATTTAATTCTAAACCATAGGCTACCGTACCTTAGTCGTTTTTTAGGGCTAAAACTGTTTCTAATAGCCATAAACAGGCTAGAAAATAGTATGGCAAAATATGACCATCGCCACGCCTTTGCCATGCTATTTGACAGCACCATAACTTCTCCCATAGGTGTAGTGTCATAATCAAATATAAAATGTATAAAATCGTGCTCTAACATTGCGTGCCTATGGTAATTTTCGTCAGCTTTATTTTTAAATGTCATGCTGTTTTGACTTACCTTAAACAAGTCTGTGTTAGCTTCTTTCATAAACGCTTGAAAGTCATGCCCCATTGTTCCTGGCTCAAACTCGCTTTTCATCAAGACACTTTCAAAACTTTCGCCAGTAAACACACGTTGAGCAATAGGCAAACGTCTAAACCGTTCTACGTGCTTTTGCTGTACGTCTTTGTCTAATACTTCTACAAAAGTAAAAATATCATCAAGATCAACCTTAGTGTCGCTGGGTGCTTTGTAGTATTTGTAACAAAGTTTAAAAAAAGTAATTAGTTTTTGCATATCATCACCACACGACAAGCTGTGTCGCCATTATTTGTAATTGTAGCCTCAGTTGGGCTTACTAATTTTTTAATAGTATGCCTATCTATTGTGACTTCTTTAAAATCATTAATAATGTCAGGGTGAGGTATTTTTATATCAACCGTGTTGCCAGCTAATAAATAACAATGTTCATGGGATTTTTGCACGGTTTGTGTGCCCCCGCCCCCAGGTACATCTATGTACTTAAAATGCCAGCCGTTAGTACCCAGCAAGCAACACATTAGCACCGTGTCATCTTGTAGTATCTCTAAGCCAGCTTTAGGCGTATCCAGTTCCCACTTACCTGCATTATCCACCCACTCATTAGCTACATAATCTTGTTCGTATTCATAACCACTTATGCCTTTAGCCATGTCATCAATTCTTATGTATTTAGGTGATGATTTTTCTACATTGTCATTTAGTGCCTTGCATTGCTCTAAATCTGCTTCGCTAAAAGCATCGCCTTCAAACTCAAAGGTAGTTCGTATTTTGCCTTCAAGCAAAATGTAGTTATTGGTTCTTACTTTGATTTTTGGATTATCTGGGTGATATTCAATGTTTGGGTAGTCGGGTTGTTCTTCCAGGCTTTCTCGCGCAATTTTTTGCCCTGTCATGCCTTTGCTTAAACTTATTTGTAAGTCATCACCAACCTTAATTTGTGTGTCAAATTCTACCGTAAATATCATAATTAAATTTCCTCAACATAATCCCCTGTTTTAGTAACATTGACTGTCAATATTGTTTCTAAAGGGTCTTTTTTGCCTTGTACCCATAGTCGGTACAGTTTGTCTTGGGTTGCATCTATGTCAACTTCCATACCATCCATAACGGCTTGTGAGCTAATAGTATCAGCACCAAAACTTTCTGTGGCTATCTTAACTCCGTTTTGTTCCGTAATTTTCATAGATCACCTACTGATACAGCGTAACTGTATGGTTTCCGCTTTTAGGGCTGTAACCACTGCTATAAGTTAAAGCCCATGACCAAATATTTAAGTAAACGCCACCGCCATAATGTGTGCTACTAAAGTTTGCATTACTAGAATAGTAGTTTTGGAAACTTCCCCAACTCATTCTGCTAAATGCGGATGACGTTAACGACTTGCCTTGAATATATATACCAACACTTGCTGTGGCACTTTTAGTGTCATAAGTCCACGACAAATAAACTATAGTACCCCCTGTCGTACTACTGCTTGAGCCGTTTAATTGTGTACCAACTGTAGGCGTAGTGTCTGAAAGACTACCGTATGTAAAAATGTAAGTTGAATAACCGTAAGAGGTACTCCCAATTAAAGAGGTTGTACCAACACCCACTGTTGCTTGCCAATATGTAGGCTGCGGGTTTTCATCTTGTTTGCCATAAAATTGGCTCATTGAAATTTGACCGCTAGACGGTATACCAGTTGTGCCACCATGAGACGGAACGTATGAACCGCCACGGTAATACTCTGACATACTAATAGGGTTAGAGCCGCCAAACTCAGATTGGACTTGTGCTAATGTAATCGCACCACTGGATTGCAAGGCTGACATTTAATTAGTCTCCCTTGTTTATTTTATCTGCAAGACCTTGATATTTAATGTCCAATTCTTTGATAGCCTCTATAACCAAAGGCATTAAATGTGCGTAGTCTACTGTTAAATAATTTTCGCCAGACATACTTGACACGTTGCCTTCTTCGTCTGTTTGATAATCAAACGGGGCAAGGCTAACTACTTCTGGCGCAACCTTTTCTACTGATTGTGCTGAAACACCCATTTGCTCTTTATCGCTGTCAAACCCAAAAGTTTTAGCCAGGTCATTTTCTACGTAAATCATAGTTTCAATGGCTTTAACTTTGTCTAGGGCGTTATCAATAGAACGCACCCTGGTTTTCATTCTTTCATCAGAATAATAAGCAGTTATGTTACCCGTTGCAGCTATCTGGTTTGCGACATAAAGAGCCTTACTGTTGTATGCACGTATCCAGGTTGTGTCTGTCATTTGCCAGCCACCGCCGTAAGTTTGCCAGTATAGACCGTCTGCCCCATTTACTCTGAACCAATCGTTAGCATAAACCTGGTTAAATGTTGGGTTAGAAGACGTATCTAATGCCTGGTTAGCTGAATATGTTGTATAGCCAGACGGGTTAGAAGAATTGTAAGGCGTATAACCTAGCGCAGTTGTAACATCTGACGAACCAATAGCCGCAGTATAAAAAGGTGCGGCGGTATTTGTCGCCCCTGCTGCAATACCGTCTAACTTTGCGCCATCCGTTGCAATATCTCTGCCATCTACATTGCCGCTTACAACAATGTCACCGACTACATCTATTCCATTAGCAGTTGTGCTGATCTTAACCGTGTCGTTGAAGTGTAAAACTACTGCGCCATCTTCCGTAAAAGATGCCATAGTTTCTGAATTGTCAGACTTTTTAATATTAAGGATATTTGCCATAATATTAAGTGCGCCTACGCCAGCATCTTTAATAAATGAATTGCTTGCGTCATGGTATATTTCTAAGTCTGAACCATCGCCAAAATACAATTTTTTATTATCAGAAAAATACATAGCCTCTGGACGCATAGTAACTCGCGTTCCAGTTTGGCTAAAAATCGCGTCTATCGCGCTGACCGTTTGGTTAGTCTTTGTGCCCCACGTGTCAACACTTCCACCTACCTCTGGTAGTGTTAAATTCAAATTGGGTGTAAATGTATCTGCCATATTAAATCACCTTATGCTGTTCGCTGTAGCCTTTGTTCAGTCCAATTTTCGTCAGGAACAGCTTGTAAATTCCATTTTACCCCACCGTCTGCCTGTACGCTAGAGGTCGATAGAAAATTTGCTACCCCAAAGTAACGTCTAACCCCTGCACTTGTTAGTCCAGAATTAACGCCTATTAGCCCTGCACCAATGAGGTTAAACACGCTTTCGACCCCAGATAATTCTGTGCCTTTTGTAATTATACCGCCAGAAACACTGCTTAATTGACTAGGTGCTTGCGTGGTTGCTTGTGCACCCATGCCGCTATGGTTCGTGCAATAGTAATGCAAATCAGGCGTAGAGTTTGTGACAACAATTCTTGTGTAAGCCCCAGGCGTTCCAGGCGTTCCGTATGTTGTTACGTCAGTAGTATATTCACTGCCACCGACTGCGTGCGTACCGTTTGCTGTTTCTGAAAATCTTAACGGGTGTCCAGCATTACTAGGGTCTGATTGATCAAATATATATGTTTGCCCATAATTTAACGTCAAACCAGGGCTAGCTGTGCCATTTATAATGTATTTGTTGCCAGACCCATAGGCATTAGAGCCAGCTTGCACGGTCACATTGTATGTTGTAGTGCCGCCTGTAAGCGCACTTTCACTGTAATAATAAAGCGTGTTTGGCGTGCTAGGCACTGTGTTAATTATTGTTTTTGCGCCAAATAAACCAGGCGTACCTACGTAACTAACTACACCTGGTAAATCAATACTAGAAGTAAATGCGCCTACTGGTGAGTTAGGTTGTGCTGTACCGTCAGCTTGTATTGCCATCCACATAGACGGTTGTACGCCGTTAGCGGTTGTGTCGTCATAATCATTAGCATATTGATAAACAGGATAGCCGTTAATTGTCAGTGCGTATTTTTGTGGTGAAGTACCCGTAACAGGAACAATGCTTAAAGTTCCAGTAAATCCTGGGTCTATACTTACACTGCTGTCTGCATAGACATAAGCCCAACCGTTACCAGTGTAACTAGGCGAACCACCCAGGGTGTCACCACTGTAATAGTAAAGCGTGCTGTTTTCTGCAATTTGGTATCCCCCAGGGTTAGTTCCTACTTCACCGCCCAGGAATTGTACATAAGTATTACCTGCCTGGTCGGTTGCTATAGAAATGTGATCATCTGTTGTGTTGTGTCGTCCGTTAGCTACAGTGGCTACTTTTATTCTATTGTTAGAGTTTGTGGCATCGTCTTGTCTAAGTGTCGTTGTAAAATTATCAAATATTTCTGGCGTGCCATTATCAACACCCTCAACCATAAATGAATTAGCCAAGGTGTTTACAACAATATCAAAAGAGTTGCTTTGGAATAATGGATTTAATGTTAGTACCCTGTTTGACGTTGCAAGTATCGCACTTGCGCCCAGGTCAATCTGTGTACCTACAATTACAAAGCTAGCTGTGTCGCCCATTGTGGCAAAACCTAGATCAATCTGTAATCCGCTAGCTTGTAGTGATGAATTTTCTGTTAGGGCTGTAGCCCCTAATTTAATTTTTGTGCCTACAATGGTTGCACCACTGGACACTGTAATATCTTGTTGACCCACTAGGTCAATTTGTGTTCCGACAACATCTATTGCTGTCGTGCCAGTTATAAAGACACCAGCTTGATCTATTTGTATACCACTTGCCGTAGCACCCGAATTTTGTATTAACGGGTTAGGTATAGATATACGGACACCCTGGCACTCTGCCTCTAAATCCGATACACCTGCAATGCTAGCTGCGCCGTTATATTTACGGTTAATGCTAGACGTTACTGCTGACGTAGCAGTAATTGTTTCATCTTGTAAGGTAAACTCACAAGAAGCTACAGAAGCAACTGACGAGTTTACACTAATCGTTGCTTCTGCTACTTCATATTGCGGTGAACCATAAAATGATTTCGTATATGTGTATTGTCCGTAATTGACACTCGCCACTGCAAAACCCTTTAGTTATTAGTTAAGGGTTACGTCAATAGATGAGGCATTAAAACGGAATACATCACCGTTACTTACGTTTTTAGACGTAGTAAGCGTTCCGTAAGCAAGCAAGTTACCACCTGTCGCCGCATCGTAAATACCCATAGCAACTACAGTACCGTAATCGGCAGTAGCAGTAGGATATTCGATAGCCGCAGTGTTACTCGCTGTGCCACTAGAAATAGAAAACGTAGCTGTTTGCCTAGCATACGAACCACCAGATACCTCTGTACCACCGCCTGTGTCAGACGGGGCAGCAGTAAATAGTGCCACATATAATGTTGTAGGTTGTGTATACGTATTTCCGCTTCCACCAAAAACGTGGTTTAGCACCGCATTTTCTAAATAGTCAGTAAAACCAGCCATTTTTTTAACTCCTGTTAACTTTGTTTATAAATATATCGTGTTTGCACACGCCCATAAGTTCTTCTGCGCGGTATAAGCGAACCTTTGCCCAACTCTGCTTGCTCTGCTAGTACCCTCATGTCTTCCATAGCTTTTTCAAAATAACTATTCATCAAAACCACCCTTTCATCTTCCATAAGGTAGATGCAAGCGTGCTTTAGTACGCCGTACAAATAAATGTCTGGCGCAGTTCTTGACAAAAAGTTTTCGTCATTAGTTGAGGTCAACGGTGGTATTTCAGCGTAGTAAGTGAGTTGTAACGTATAAGCTGAATTAGGCGTTGGGTATAACTCTAAGGTGTCACCATTAACAGCAAAATACTGTGGCTCACCCTTAGTGTCATTGTTACCAGCACGCATAACATCAAGACTTTCCAGTGATCTTTGGAAAAGTGGTTTTGTAGCACTTGTCTGCAAATCCACGTTAATTATTCCCAAAAAGTCGCCAGGTAATTGCATATATTGATTATCTGCAACTGCCGTAGCCCTCTTTATCATGTCTTTGTGCCTCATACGCCTATTAATCTCAGCCTCAGTGTGCTTAATAAAGTCAGGTATGACCGTATCAAGATCACTACGGTTGAGGTAAGAGGCGGCTTGGGCTAATAGTTCTGCATACTTCATACTTTACCCTGCCATGTCCTAAAGCAAGCGTTGTCAGGATTGTTAAGCCACTTTTTCCAGGCGGCTTTATCATTTACCCAACCTTCCTGTACTGCCTTTTCCCAAAATACCATCGGGATTTCTGCAACGTGGCGTAAATCTTTGCCAGGTGCTTGATCTCTCAAATATTTTACGTGAGACATTACGTTAGAAACGTCTTGCTGTGTAACAGATACACCTACGTCATCAGCACCGACTGTCTCAGTGACAAATTCGGTTCTAATGCCCAGGCGTTCTGCTAGCTTTGTTCGTTTAATACTCATTGCATTTGAGGGGGCGGTTAAGCCCCCTCACCTAATTTTAGGACGTAGTTAGGTCTGCAATAATACCATGCGCTTGCTCTGATACTTCCAACCCGACTTCTGCTAAGAGCAATTTAGTCTCAGCATCACCAATAGGTGCAATGTCTTTAGTTTGAAAATCCCTTAGATACGCAAGTTTTGCATACTCAGGGTCGACCAACAGCAATGAACGGTCACGGCTTCTGTTTGACGGAACAATTTGTAGATCGCCGTAGTCGCTAGCATAAACCGAGACTGCCGCTTGAACCGCGTCAGCATCAATCATTTGCCTTGCACTCGCACGACCACTGAACCCACTAATGACCTGCTTGTTATGTGCACCAGCAATCGCCATGACGGGCGTTGCGCCGTTGGTATACATACTTTGCAGCACATTTTTCAAAAGTTGTTCAGTTAGGTTTCGTTGTGTACCGTCAGTAGCCGCCGCACTGTCAGAACCGTCTGCGCCACCAGTACCACGCGACTTGTTAGTTTCAATCCAGGCTTCAAAAGACCTAGACGCTCTAGCAGTCGTGCTGTTACCAGTTTCTTTAGCAACGTTTTGACACATTGCACTTTCCACGTTTCTTTTAAGAGCACGTGAGAGTAGTGCAAGCTGGTGCGCCATTTCAGACCTTTTAGCGGCTGGGTTTGACGCTTCTTGTGAACCAGAAACGGTTACGTTTACACTGTGAATTGAACAAACGTTAGTTTGTCTTACTGTAGGTGTTGCAGTTTGTCTGCTGATCTCAAAACCTTCCAATTCACCTGTAGTGCTAACACTTGGTAAATTTTCTGTTTGCCAACTAAAAACTACATTATCTACTGTTTTTTTACCTATGGCTGACATAAACGGCGTGCTTGAGGGGTCTAGGTTAGCTATTGCCTCTGAAATTACCTCGCGGTTCGCAGCAGTGTCATAGGTCGTATAAGAATTCGTGACTTTCGCCATAATAAATACTCCTTAAATAATTGATTTAAATACTTCAGCTACGTCTGACACCTTGCCAGATTTAGCCGCCTTAACACGGGCTTGTTTCAATTTCTGACTACCCCTGGTTTTCTTAGTCGTTGCTGTACCAGCTTTTAAGGTTGTTGTAGGGGCTTCTTTAGCACGCTTTCGCGCTACACTTGAATTTTTGCGATACATATAAGCATCACGCAATAAAAGTATCAATCTACCATCCACAACCTGCCCAAGTTCTTCTGGGGTAAACCCGTAAGTATCTTGTGCGTGTTTAGTCATTTCAACGGCTTCTGCTTGGACTACCTTTGGGTCAGACCACTCTGGTAGCTTCTCGCGTATTAAAGCCCTGCCTTGTTCAATTTGTAGCTGCTGCGCTTGTTGCGCTTGTTCCTGCTTCTGTTGATCAAGCCTGGCTAACTCGTTGTCAACTATGGCTAAACTTTCCTTATTTTTGTTCCACTCGTTTTGTATTTTTAAATACTCTGCGGGTGTAACCTGGTCAGCTAAACTATTCCAATCTGGCTCGCCTTGAAGATTGTTTTGCAACATTATCTTCATTTTAGGCAGTAGTTCAGAATATTCTTGCCCTTGAGAAATAACCTCTGCTTTTTGAGCCTCAAAGTCAGACCTTTCAGCTTCTAACTTATTTCGTTCCTCTCCAAGCGTCTGCGTTTTTCTCGTATAATCTGCTTGACGACTGTAACCTTTAATTAATTCTTCCGTTGTGACCTGCTCTGCTTGACCGTTAACTGTAACGGTATGCAATAACTGGTTTTCGTCTTCCTCAACACTCTGCTCGTCATCGTCTGCAACATCTTCGTCATCATCCAAAATCTCGCCTTCTTCCTCGCGGTCGTCCGTATAATCTTCTGACTGCTCAGTTTCTTGCTCTACTTCTTCTGTCGCTTCCGTTGTTGCTTCTGCCTCAACGTCTTGTGGCTCTGCTTCCTTTTCCTCATCAGGGGTCAACATTTCCTCAAAAGCGTTTACGGCTTTCTGCATTTCGGTCTGAGTTGCGTTTTCATCTGCCATATTCAATACCTCAATATTGTTTAATTATAAAAATTTTGTTGCCTCTCAACAACACCTCGTTAGGTTTTATTTTCCACCTAACTTTAAGTTTTCCATCTGCCCTTTTTCAATAATAATTGAAAGTTGCTTATGAAATTCTGGTAATAGGCGCACTAGCCTATATAAATCTTCTCGTTTTTCTGTTTCTTTTGGGTTTGTATCAACCCACTCGCGTAACAAAGCCTCGCGCATTTCCAGGTACGCAGTTTTAAAAACTTCGCTTTCTATGATTGTTTTGGCTTCGCGCCCTCGTACTACATCTTCTTGTGACATTATGAGTTAATAATTTTGTCTATTTTTTCTTCCAGGCGATCAAAACGGTCTAATAAACGGTCAAAATCTCTTTCCATTTCTGCCTTTGTGACGTAATTAGCCGCAATTTCTTCTCTGGTTTTGTTTGTCAAAATATCTATACGTTTTATCTCTGCTGTATTAGATCGAATACCGTATAAAATAGGCGCAATAATTAGTGTTACTATCGCGTTCCAAATTATCATCATTGACAGTTCCATTTCCTAGTAACTCCAAATACGTGGTCTATTGTTTTGGGCTACGTCAACGTGAATAAATCTACTAGACCAATCACCCTTTTGGGCAATACCTATACCTGTAAAACCTAGTGCCATTGCTTCCTTAACAACTTTGTAGGCATCTTCGCCAGCTATTGCAATGTCGCACGCAACACCCTGGTAATGTGTTCCAGGTTCTTGCTTACGCATTTCTGCTGGGTGTTCTGAGCAACGCCAACCACTCGTAATTTTAAAAGGAAAACCACAAGCTGTACGTAGTTCTTGCACCTTTGCAACTAACTCAAGCTGTATGCCTTGTTCGCCGCAGCACCTACAAGAAAACTCGCTGGGCTTAAAATTTGGGAATTGCCAATCATCCATTTTTAGTTGTATTTGCCTTTTTTCATGTGATCACGGTGCACGCCTTTTGTTTTTTCAAAACTACGCATACCGCCCAAACCAAGCAATGCAAGTGTTAACGTCAAAAGTCCTTCTGTCTCGATCTCTGGCAACGGTGCATCAACGTTAAATACAACTAAAAACCAGTTTGCTATAGGTGCTAAGAAAAATGCCCACATCAAGCCTAAACAACAAACCCACATAATAGCTGGGCGTGCCCCTGCTACAAATATACTTGGGTGCTCTGCTTGTTTAGCGTTCACCTCTATTTGTGCCATATTAGCCTTGTGCAACTCACCTTGTATTTCGTGTTGCAGCTTCATTTTTAAATCTTTATCAGGCACTATTTTGTCAATGATTGACGCAATAGGGCTGATAAGTTGCTGTATGACCATTTTATTTACCTACTTTCCTCATTGCCATTTTATGGCTCTCAGTGAACGTTTTGCCAGCTTTCATAAGCCGCCTCATTTCTGCCATGTGCTTAGACGTATGGTGCACGCTATGTCTCTTTAGCGTGTCTTTTTGTCTTTGCGTTAACTGTTTTGTTTTCCTAGCCATTAATATTTTTTCTTGCTTGTCTTTTTAGTCTTCTTTGACTTCTTAGATTTTTTCATTTTTCCGTAGTGTTTTCCAGGCATCGTTACTTCCTTTTCTTAGCTGTTTTTTTTGCTTGTTTAAATGCTTTAGCAGTAGGCGCACCTTTAGAACCAGGTTTACGCATACGCTCTACCTTTTTTGCACCTCGTTTTTTCTGCGCTTCAATTCTTTTTCTTTTTTTGTGTATGTTGGCATATAAGCCTGGTTTTTTACTTGGCATAATCTTTACTCCATTACCATTTAGTTTTGTGTGACCAATATTTAGCACTCATTTTGTCGTTAGTTTTACCGTGTCTGGCGTAATAACTTTTCCGTCTAGCTTTTTGTTTATCGCTTTTCGGATTTTTACCTGCGCCCGTCACGCCCTGTTGACCAAACCTAATAGTCTTTGTCTTGTCGCCTACTTTCGCTACCACAACATGACTTTTAGTCTTATGGTTTGGTGTACGTTTAGGTTTATTATAACCCGACAAGCCTAAACGTTTAAGTTTTGGGTCTTTAGCCATTAGTGTACTAATTCCTCACTGATCAAAGTAAACTCAATGTCATCATCTAGCAGATACGGATAAAACATTAATTTCATCATAATTATTGCTTCTTCCATATTGTTAGCGGGTATTTCAGAACCCAAAAACTCGTATTCATCCGTAAACGCCACAAGTTCATAGCGTTTACTCTTGTTCTGGTTGAATGTTAGATTGTATGCCAACATCATAAGCACCGTTTATACCTTTGGCGTTTTGCCTTATCACTTCCTTGTCTCTTTCTAAGTAGGCATCAATAATTGCTTTATCCAATGTCGTGCCGTACTTGGCGTTTAATTCCATCAACTTAATAGCCGCATCCGCTTGCGCTTTGTCACGCTTATAGTCATCTTCCATAATTATTTTAAGTCGGTCATTCTGTGCGTCTATAAGTGCCTTATCTGCTGTTGCTTCTGCTTTACGCATTTCTGCTTTAGCTAACTCAGCTTGTGGGTCAGGTTTTTCTGGTTCTGGTTGCTCTGGCGGCATCTCAATAGTTGTATTAATAAAAGTTTGTGCGTCTTTAAAACCGCCTAACTCAATTAATTTAGCAATAGTGTTTGCAAATTGCTGCGGTGTAACTAACGGATTTTTTGCGCCTAGCTGTTGCATAGCTTCTTTTTGTATGCCCAGGACTTCACGCAACACCAAACCTTTTTCTGCGTCAGAATTTTTACTGATCGCAACGTTTACGGTTACGTCTTTGTTCATATCCCAAACACGCGGGTCAACCTGCACAAAAGTATTATTAAGCCTAAATATGTCTTCGCTGTCTGCGTATCTAATTACCAGGCTATTTACTACCTTAAACAGTCTTTTCATGCTTTCTGCAAAGTGTCTGCAAATAAGTTCTGTACGCCCCTGGGCGGCAGATATAGTTGCGGAAACTGCGGCGGCACTAGATGATTGCAATGCGTCTGCGTTAAGACCTGCTGACGCTTTTGAAATACCTGTACGGTTTTCTCTTTCAGCATCTAGGTAACTAAGAACACTAAACGCCTCTTTGCCAACAAAAGGTGTTGTTAAGGGTCTTACAGAACCAGGCGTAGTCACCCTAATAGGTTGCCCAATGTCTGTAGACAAAACATCATCCATGTTGGCGTTACCTGTTACCACTTCATAACGCGGGAAAATACTGTGCCCCAGGCTATCTAACGTATCACGAACAATTTGCGACTTAGCCGCCTGGATACCTTTGAGATAATCTGCTGGACAAGAACCTACAACTGTGTGTGGCTCTGGGTCTGGCTGGAACATAACTATAGGCAGTTCGCCTACAGCTTCTACATTGACCACGTGACAGGCATTACCAATAGTACAAACCTTAATGCGTTCTGCTATGTCGTCATCATCCAGGTCATAAAACAGAAAATGCTCAATATAGTAGACAGTATCATCATCAACCCGATCAACGTTATCAACATCATCAAAGGGATTACGTGCTTGCCTTTCATTATAGGTAGTGGGGTCATCGTCCATACTCCCTGCGTGTAATTCTACTTCTTCACGGTCATAGCCCATTGCAACAAGGTCACTAATGCTAACCATGCGCCTATGCGCTACGTATTCTGCATTTTCTATGCTTCGTGCGTTTCTTGATAGTAATATTTCTTCTGGTGGTATGCTTTCCAGGCAAATTTTATCGCTGGTAATGCTTCTTTTTATTTTAAGATTATGACGGGTCGGTTTTTCTTGCGTAATATCTTCGCCTGTTTGCGGGTCAATAACCGTTTGCGCTTCCATAATGTCTTCTTTTTCCAAAACTTCAACGTCATCATCTCCAATTATTAATTCGGTGGCTTCTGCGCTTAAATTTTCGTATTTATGGTGCGTAACGACTGTTTTATTTTCATAATACGCTTTTACAAAGCCAGCTTTACGTACCAACGCATCTTTAAAAGCATCATAAAAAATTTTAAAGCCTGGGTTAACTTCCTGGACAATATAATTGATATAATCCGTTTGCTGTTCTGCTATTGGTATGTCTTCGCTATTTTTGGGCACAAATTCTACAATTTTTTTGCCGCCAAAAAAGGTTCGCATAATGCTAGGCATCATAAATAACACCGTGTCACGCAAACTTGTGTCTACATACTCAGATTGTAGGTCACTTGTAGCGGCTGGTTCGTTGCCCAGGTAATATTCTGTGCTCTCAGCCCTGTCCTCGCCTATCTGATCAGTAAAATCTGCGGCATCTGTCATTTCTGCCTTTAGAACAGTCTGTAGATCAGTATAGTCTACTTCTTCTTCTTCAATATAATCGTCTATCTCGCTCATTATCCAACTCGCTTAATTCTGCTTCGTAGTGGTTTGCTAGAATTATAACTTATAAAGTTATCTACCGCACCGCCTAGTCCTGCGATACCTGCACTAAATGTAATTGCCAACGCATCGCCCTTGTCAGGGCTTTTGTAACCTCTTTTTTTCATTTCTTGTTTGCTTTCCAACTTCAATTTACCCGCAGAAGTAAAGCTGTATGACGGGCTAGCTAGTTCATATATCAAGCCTTCGTCATTTGGCAGTCTCACTTCCCTTGTTTCTAACCACTCTTTAACCTTAAACCATAATTCAGCACGCAAATTTAGATAAGTTTTTTTACTAGACGGACTTTCTGCAACATTTACACCTTTTATCGGTAAATCTTGTTCTCGTAACCTATCAACTACACCAGCACCTAGCCCTATACTGTCTATACAAATAACCTTTGGCTTGTTCATTGTCTGCGTTTCGTCATATTTATTTTTTATCGCGCCGCAAAACTGCATCAAATCCATATTATTAAACGTTTGTATCTCTAAAACATGATTACCTTGCCTAACAACCAGGGCAGATTTATCTGCGCCAAGCCTGGATACATCTACACCCCATATAATTGGTTGTGACGCTTGCAATTCTACGTCTCGTTCTACTGCGGCTTTTACTATTTCTAATGGTATTGCTGTGTCTTCGTCTGATTTTGGGAAAAGACCTCTAACCTCAACCCTAGCAACCTGGCTGTCTTCGCCGTATTGCTCTAACATTTTTTGAAAAAGCACTTTGTCTGTGCCTTCTACATCTAAACTGTTAATTTGTTCTGTTTGCCAAAACTCTTTTGCGCTATGAAAGCTGTCATAAAATGCGCCACTGTTTCTACGCGGGTTACTGAACGTAAGCCAGTATCTATCGCTGGTAGGTTCTGTAAAAAACCCTTCGCTGACAGAATAAACGCTACCAGGTATACCGCTAGCCTCGTCCATAATCAGCATTACGCCGTAATTACTGTGAATACCCGCAAAAGCGTCTGGGTTTTCTTCTGACCAAAGCTGCGCCTGGGCGTAGTAATAACCCGTATCAATTTTTAGATCGCGTATTAACGCTTCTTCAAACCAGGCTGACGGTTTTACGGCTGTTGCTGTTTTTGTAAACCAATGATTGTTGACTGCTAACGTCATCCACTTACCTAGTTCTGCCCAAGTACGTGATCTAAGCTGCTGTTCAGTGTTAGCGGTTACAATAATTGTTGCACCTAGCCTGGTGCTTAACATCCATAATATCAACCAGGCTACCAGCGCAGACTTTCCTATACCACGACCAGATGCAACAGCTAGCCTAAACATTTCTGGCGCATCTGCTACGCCGTTCCTGGCTATATGGCGTTCCATGTCTAACAAAATTTTTTCTTGCCATGCTCTTGGGGCTTTAAAATCTGCCAGGGGGGTATCAGGCTTGCCCCACTCAAAAACATACTTAACAAACTTTAATGGACTATTTTTTATTTCATGTGACCATAGGTCGGACATTAAAGCCTTTTCTTGTGCTGGCGTACCCTTCATATATTTTTCCTGTCGTCTATTGTTCTGAGTAAGTTTACAAAGTGTTCTGCATCCAGGACAACCATAGGTTTAGACCTGTTACGCTTGATCACTAATAAAGGTTCGTATTCTTTAGAGTTGTATTGTGCCTGTTCGTAGGACTTCCACACGTTTACGGCTTCCTGGTTTTTGCACTCAACGCTATATGGAAAAACAGCCCTGCTTTGTTTACCCAAAATAATATCTTCGCCCTGGCTACCCATAGGTCTGCTTTCAATATCTTCTTCATCCAATAAAAGTTTTTTTACAAGCAGTTCTACAAACCACTTTTGCAGTGCTCGACCTTTTGCTTTTGCGCTTGCTGTCTTCATAGTGCGACTATTCTATAGAAACTGATAAAAAATTAGTGAAGTAGTTGCAACGACACGGGCACGCAATAGAAAACCTGGGGGGGGTGATTTTAAAAAAATCATTTCCCCCCAGGGGTGACAATCCTTTGTATGAGAGAGAATGGGATTAAGAAACATACTCAGTTGTCGCCTTTATTCTTAGACCTCTTATTTGTAGTCTGTTGTCCTTCGTCTGTAAGCCCTGTTATATCAATGCTTTCGCCTTCTATGACCCTTGTGTTGTCATTATGTTGTGCAATACGTTGTTGTGCATTGTCTATAACGTCTTTCAAATTAATATTTATCTGCTGTTCCTGGCGATCTTGCCACTCGCCCTCACCGCCTTTGTTCTTGAGCCAGAATATCTGCGCTACAGTATTACCCTTTTTGGCGTTTTCAAACAGGCTTGAAACTATGATACTGCGCCCACGGGCAGTTCCTTTTTTTATAGCGTCCGATATTTCCGATTTTTGCCTTAATTTATTAAATGTATCCCATGAAATATCTAGTGCCCTACAACAGTCCATCACGCCAAGACCGCTAGCTACAAGGTCTTCAAGCTGTGTGATCTGCTCTGTAGTAAGTTCTTTTTTCTTTCGTCCTGGCATTGTGTGTAATATCCATCATTGTTTAGTTAAAAATTTAAGAACAAAAAATAGGCGTACTATTTCTGTTCTGTTAGGGTTGCTTTAGTCTCACTACTTATTGCATAATACCACTATTGAGTTAACCGCGAAAGGTGCGTAGTGAAAATAGACTTAGATAAAAAGGACTGTGCAGCGATCTTGGACGGACTTATGAAGGTTCAAGACGAGATATACACAAAACCTTCTAGGCGTTACCAATCTTTCGTAGGCGGCTTAAAGGGTGACGGTAGTGATGATGAATATATTTATATCAACATGACTGCCGCCAATAATGCAGTAGATAAAGTGATGCACTGCTTACAACGCATCCAAACAAAAGAGAGAGAAAATGGATAATAATATTTTAACTTTACCACCTGCTGTGTGGTCAGTCGGTCAGTATGTACCACAATACAACGCATACTTTTATAGCCAGTACAAAGAACAGTCAGTGGCGAAAGCTAAGTTAGCAAGACTAAAGGCTAAAGGCATAAAAGCTAAGATCAAACCTGGTAGTGTTCCTGGTTTAATAGAGGTTCTAAAAAAATGACCTTATCGTTTGAGGCTTGGTGTCAATATATGTTTGCAGAAAACAGCCGTGAAAGGCGATCTTATAACGAAAAGCCATACGAAAGTCTTAACGAATATAAAACACGCAACAAGGATTTTTTAACGCAAAGCTATGAGAGATACTGTAATGGATACCAAATTGGGCAGGATACTGGCTAGTCAGATTTTGAAAGAAGACAGGAAAACATTAAAACGCGGCGATAGTTGCCGCATCTTGGGCACTAACAAAGTTGGTTTTGTCTATGCAATTATGCCAGACGGTGTACTATTCTTTGATGAAAAAAAGAACGCTGTCGAACCGCAGACATACGCAAGCTGGCAAGTTAAAAAAGAGGATAAGGAAATTGATTAACGTTAAATATAAAAACCAAGCCAGGTACACAAACCGATCAAAAGAAAAAGGTTTAGTGCGTTGTACTGTATGGATACCACAACAAGATATATCCAAAGTAAAAACTTTGGCTAAGTCATGTCGTGATGAACACTATGAACAACAAGGTTTTAATAAATAAGCACTTGAGACAATTCTCCCACAAGTGCTGGTGTCTAGGTTCGTGATACTCCCCCCTAACTAAGTAACCAGACCTAGACACCCCCAAACCACGTTTAGTATAATAGTTGTACTATGACTAACTTACAGGACTGCAAAGCCCTCACAATATTGTTAGAGAGAAACAAGCGCGAGATAGAACGTGCCCAGGTTATTTTGGATGCACATAAACAAAGGCGTGCAATATTGAAAGAGACGCTTAACCAGGAAATAAAACAAAACTATCTGTAGATCAGATAGAACACCCCAATAGTTATTGCCCCGACTACGACTATTCCTAGAATAACGCCTACAGCTATCATCAATTCTTCTCTATCTTTTTGTGCTTGTAGCTTCCTGGCTCTTTCTTCTTTTCTTAGCTTAACCTGCAAACGTATGATTTCTTGCCAAGCGTTTAACCCATAGTTCCAAACTATAAAGTCTCTCAATTCTTTTTCCATAGCCTCTGCCTTCTTTTTAGCAGCCCAAGTTTCTAGGGCTTCTTCTTCTACAGAACCAAACATACGTTTTTTATTTACTTGTTTTTTGTGTCCAGCTTTAACATCTTGTATGCCCTTCATCCACCTGCCCAGGTCAGATGCCATGCCCTCTACGTCACGCCCCATAGCTACGCCCTTTTTGATAGCGTTAAATGCTGTTGTTGCGGCTGTTAATGCAGTGATCGGGTCTATAACTTAATCTCTCTTATTAATCTTTGTCCTAAATACCTCACGTGTAAGGTATCGCCTAAGTATTGCTAATATTGTCAACACAATAGCCTGTACAAAAGAAATAAGCAGTAAGTCGTTTGTAAAAAGTGAAGTGACTACCAGGCAGATATAACCCATAGGAAAATTAACGCAAAGCCCCAGCAATGTATCGCTAATGCTTTCTACCAGGCTACGCTTATTTAGCCTTTTCACGGTTAAGGTTTTCGCTTAGTGTCGCGTTAAGTCCAACAAGCAATATGTGTTTGACCACACGCTTTTTTGGCAGTCTCTTTAACGCTACAGGTTCTTCGCCTTCTACAGCCAGCCAGACAATCTCTTTATCTACCAGCGTGTTTAATGCCTTACTTATTGTTCTTCTGTTCATACCTAAAAATTTTTCAAAGTATGACAAGCTGTCTGTGCAACTCAGTGACTTGCCCCTGTAACGCTCACAAATGCCATACAGTAGTAGCTTTTCCCTGCTGCCTATGTCCTTGCGTGCCATGTGCCCCCTGTACCAAAACCACACGCTTGCCTTTAGTTCCTGGTACTTTTTATATTTTTTGGCAACTGATAGGTTTATTATTGCGCTATCTCTACCTGGTAACTCAGGCTTCACCCACCAGTAGTTTTTGTAGTCGCCCTGGGCATTGTAAAATCTATGTTGCAAAGCCTTTCTCCCAGCGTAACTTACGCTCTATCGTGTCTCGTATGTCTACCAGGTGTTGTTGTTTTATTTCGTAAAATCTAAGCCGCTTGTCTGTCGGGCTTTTCGTCTTCTCTAAGAACCCCGCTTGTACCCCGTCTTTTAACGTGACTAATACAGTTGATCTTGAAGCTATCTTACGTGGTATCTCTGCTAACAGATTTTCATAAGTGTATGGCACGCACAAGTGCTGCTCTTTCGCCGCTTGTCGTATCTGGCATTTTGCGTGTCTCAAATAAATCTTTAGCATAATAAAAAATGTAGCTTGATTTCTAAATACAAAGCTACCTAACTTTGATTTTGCGCTGTGTACGTCTAGCAGTGCGTCTAGTATGTTCGCCTGTGTTATGTAATCTGTTGTCATTCTTCCTCTCTGTTAACGCAGACCCCCCCAAGGGGGGTTCTGCTATATATATGTTATATATATGTCTATGTTGGTATCCGTATGCTCACAAAACGGGGTTGCTGTGGGTATACGGGTGCTCACAAACAACATTATATTACCGTTTATAATTGTTCTAAATAAGTACATATATTAAGCCCACTTAATAGTAGTACTATTATTGTCAATCAATTCTAATACGGCATTACGTCTCACCAGTGTTTTAACAGTCATGTCTGCATCTGAATTAGCTTTTACGACTGCCGCACGTATGACACGCAGTCTGTCGTAGTCCAGACCGTTTGCTAAACAAATCTGCCTTGCGTCTTCTTCACCTGTAAGAAATAAAGCCATCACATAACGTGATGCGTCAACTAATGCGCTTGCGCCACGTATAGCAGCACGCGCCTCTAACGGGTCATCTATGCCAACCAGCCCCGTCTTATTCATGTGATGTACGCTGATAATGCTACAGTCGTGTTTTGTAGCTATCATCTGGCAAAACTGACTATAAAGCTGTCCAACTTCCTGGCTGTTAAGTTCACCTGTCACAAAACTTTGTACAGGGTCAATGCAAACCAGCGACAAATTAGGTATTTGATTTAGGCTATCCATAAAGTCATAACCATCTTTGGTTATGTGTAAGCCAGCGTCAGAATTTGACGACACTATACTTAGCGGTCTACCCAGATCAGGTATAGGTAGCACAAAAACGTCATACAAGCTGTCTTTACGCTTATTATCTGGGTCTAGTGTATGTATACGCCTTCTTAGTTCGTCCTCGCTGTCTTCTGCTGTTAAATAAACAGCGTTACCAGGTGTTTTAACTTCGTGCCCCAAAAACCTGCCATTACGCTTTGTTACTTCGTGGCATAACTGCAACATCAAATAACTTTTTCCTACGCCGCCTACGCTGGCTAGTAACCCGTTCTTTTTGTGCTCAAAAAGATTTTCAACTAGCCATTCTCTGGGCGGTGGCTTGGTATCAAAATTTCTAATTGACCGTTTGGTAAGATCAAATTCATCTGGCGTTAACAGTGCGGCTCTAACAGCGTCCAAGCTGTGTTCAACCATAAGATCATTATAGTCACCACGCATACGTGGTATTTTGCTTGTGCAATTATTAATTGCACTGATTACCTCGTTAGCACGTTTAGCCCCCACGCCGTTTTCATCATTGTCAAACGCTATAACAAACCGTGCCCTGGTAAGTTTGCGTAACTCTGACAACGCCTTAACACCGTTGTTTGCTGAAAAAATACTTATTGTTGGTAGCTGTGTGGCGGCATAGCAACTACACGCGGTAGCGTAACCCTCTGTAACTATGATCGTATCCAGGTAAGCTATTTCATGTGTTGCAAACCCCAAAGGAAAATAACACGGGCTAGTTTGACCGCCACTTTTAAAACGTTTCTCGCCCTTAGTGCTGATAAATTGTAGACTACGTATTGTGGGCTTTAAATTCTTCGCGCTGTACAAAGGTACAACTATTTGACCGTTGTGTATTTTGACACCATGAAAACCAATTTGTTTATCCCTAGTGTAGCCGTGATCTTCTGGTTTTAGATCGCCCAGGGTAAGCCCTTCCCATTGTGCTTGGCTTACTGCGGCTACCTCGTCCTGGTGTCGTTCCCTAGCTTCTCTTTCCGTGCGCTGTTGTTCTTCAACCTTTTCACGTATTGCAAGCTGATCAGTTGTGCTAAGTGCTTCAAACTGAACACTGCTAAATTTAAATGTTTCATTTGTGCGCCAGTTACCATAAGTGGCAAAAAAACAATCCCCATGATCATATATTGCATACCAGCCGCTAGCCTCTCTACCTTTGTCTGGTCGGGCGTTTGCCCTGCCCCTTACAGGTACACGCACCATGTCGCCCGACATATCAACGGCAGATACAATCAAGCCGTTTTCATTCATATCTTTTATAAGATCAGACAAGCTGTCACTTGTTGACCTATAAGCAAAATTTTTGTCCTGGTTTAAATCTTCCCAAACATCAACGAGTTTTACCACTTACTCCCACCTCTGCTACCTTCGTTTCATACGTCAAGTAGTGAGCAACAAACATTCTAAAAAAAGTATCTCTCTGTTCCTGTTCCCATTCGTGCATAGCAAAGCTATCTGCCTTACCGCTAAACTCTAAATACTTTCCTTTAATCTTTGTCATGGCGTACTGTACAGCTTGCGGGTTTGCACTCGCCGCAATGCCTAAAGTTTCGCCCTTCTCAATTCTCTCTTTTATCTTCTCTGTGTGTGCCATTGAACAACTTGCGTACCATCTATTTAAATTATAGTCGTGATAATAAAACCCTCTCGCTGGCTTGAGACAAGCACTGCAAAGAGAGGGTCTTACTGTCTTAGGAAACACCGTTAAAACGGTATATTATCGTCATCAATACTTTCGCTATCTTCGCTTTGTATTGCTTCACGTTCCTCGTCTTCATCACTGTCAATGTTTTTTGCATCACGGCTTTTTCTATCCCAATTTTCGCCCTTTCTTCCAGCGTCAATCTTCAAGTAGCCAGCGTCATCATGGTTGCAAAGAACACTAACAGTTTTACCCATTAGATCATCTGTGTCTGCCAGGTCAGCGTCAGCCGCACTTGCTAGTGCTCTGTAGCTAGACTTGCCATAATCCAAAAGGTAAGTACGCTTTTCGCCATCTTCTATTGTACGGTCATAGTCAGTGGTAAACGTTGCGTCTAAAGTAATGTTTGTATTATCTACAGCAAAAATTAGCTTCAATGCTTTCCAACCGTTCTTGCCTTCTACAATTCCGTTTTCGTCAGCCCTGTCATCCAAGCCAGCAACACGCAAAGCTGTTACGTTGTATCTGCCAGCCTCTAATTTACCACCACCGCTACTAGCTTCTGGTGTATCAAAGTCAAAAGGTGTTTTCATAATTATTACTCCGTTGCGGCTTAACCTGGGTCATACGTTGAGTAATCGTTAAGCCAGTTTATATCTTCGTCAATTTTAATGACGTAGGTTTGTATTAAGTGCTGTGAACCATGAGGCAAGCTATTCATGTCTTGCATTTCTGCTGCATCAATTTGTGCCTCAAGGTCTAACAGCCGTTTTTTACAGTCAGTTAATATGCGTTCTAAATCGCTTGGACTAGGCGGCATCATCTTCTGTTGTAGTTTCGTCCTCTGCTTCTGCTTTAGGTTCTTCCTTTTTAATAGGTACACCTTCTGCGTTAGCTTTGGCATTATCTCTAATCTGCTTGCTGATCTTAGCCCAATCAGGCTCTAATTCATGGTCAAGCTGATAGCGGTTTTTAGCCAGGTAAGATGCAGTTTCTTTTGAATACAAAACAACATCACCTGTAGAGGTTTTGACCTTGCCGCTTTGCGTTTTTACTGTGCCTTTTTTGTAAGTCATAAAAAACACAATGTCGCTATTTTCCATAAGCAAATCAGCTATTTTTCTGTTTAGCTTTAGTTCGTAGCGGTCATAGGTTTCTGTCTCTGGGTCTTCAAACTTTTTAATATGCGTGTGAGCAATATTAACAATCATCATACCTTTTTGATCACGCAAAGCATTTGTGTGGCTAATAAACTCAGACCTAAACGTGCGCTGTGCATCGCTGTAGCCCTTACCGAAAGTTGGCGCATCTATAGACTTGTAGCCCATTTTGTCACAAACAGCTTGAAACAAAACAGGTTCTAGCCAATCAATCGTATCAATAACAAGCGTGTTATATTCATGGTCATTGTCTAAAAGCCATTCCAGGCTTTCCATTACCTCTGCCCAAGTCTTGGCAATGTGCCTCACCTTTTTACTTTTCTCGCTGTCTTTAAATGTAAAGTGCTTTACAGACAACGTACCTAACCCGTCTTCCAAACATAAGAAGATAGGGTTTTTCATTTTAGACGCTAGGGTTGTTTTACCTATACCAGCCGTTCCGTGTATCGTCACACGGGGGCTTTTCAGTTGCGCCGTTTCTTCAATACTTAGTAATCCCATTTCTATTTCTCCGTATTTACTAATTTAGCTTTTGCGCTGGCTTCCCTTAAAGGTGTACCAGGCGCGGTTACTTTTAATTTATCAAGCAACAAACCTTGCAGTTGTTGTTTGTCCATCATGGCATTAACAATGATCTTTGCTTGCTCAAAAGGCGCAGCTAATTCATTGATACCCTGCTGGCTCATTAAGATGTCATCAACTAGCGCATTTTCAGCACTCGTTAAATCTTTCTCGTACCATGCTAGCTTCTCGCCTTTCTCGTCAGTGTTAACAAGTTTTGGCTTTCCACTAATCAGGTCAGACATATCTTTATTTGACATTATCCATTCTCCGTTTTTCATAGCGTTTATATTCATCGCATTTGTGGTTGCCCAAACAAAAGCGACACCAGTTGCCTACCTTGTAGGTAGCTTCATCCGAAAAGCATTTGTCTACTTGTGGCTTTAAAACATGAAAGCCCCACTGCACTACAGCTTCACCTGTAGTTTCGTAGTGCTTCCACTTCACACGTGCTTTTGTGCGCGGTTGCACTATGGTCATACAAACCTTAGTGTCACCGTTGCCATATCGCGCCAATGCGCCTAACGAATAAATCATTAACTGTGAATTTCTTGTTGGGTCTACTGCCCACTTCCCAGTTTTTAAATCAATAATTTCAAGATAGTTTGTCTCTGCGTTCCAAATAATCGCATCTGCTGTGCCGTACAGTTCTTCGTGTATTTCATGTGCGCTTACTTGTTCTTCTATAAACAGTCTGCCGCCTTTTTCTTCATGTCTTTGGTTTATAAATTTTATATATGTCCTGGCGCAGTCAATATGTTCTTGCTCAATATCAATAACAATGTCGTCTGCAAATTCGATCTTTTGACCTAGCCAGGCTTGCTCAAGCGTAGTGTCAACAGCCAAGCCCTTAATTTCAGTCTCAGCAATATTATGTATTACTGTACCTAGCGCGGCTGGCGCAGACTGCGGGTTTGGCTCACCTTCTTGCATACGAACACTCATACTACAATTAAGATAGCGTTCACTGCTTGACGGGCTAATTTTGCTATGTGGCATTTACTCACTGCTTATTTTGCGTTCTGTTTCATAGTTTTTTATGTCGTCCATGTTGTATCTAACAACAGAACCAAGTTTAGTGTATGCAACGCCCCTTCCCTCGTAACGCCACTTCTCTAATGTGTCCGTGCTCATATTCCAGCGTTTAGCTAGTTCATCGGTAGTTAAAAAGTTTTTATCTTCTGCCATGCTCTCGTTCTCTCTGTTTGTACAGGACTGTATTATGCAGTAAGCCTACTTGATTTTGCAATACTACTTAGGCATTTTGTTCATACTTTTTTTCTGCGTGTAAATTTTGCGGTTACAATTAAGACTAACTTTTTGCACACATACTTATAGGACTTCGTAAAAATGAAAAAGAAAAACCCACTAAAAAAGCAGGTAGGCGGCAACCATTACAAAAAAGATTTTGTAATACAGCCTGTAGAATTTATAGAAAAAAATGAAATTGGTTTTGCGTTGGGTAATGTGATCAAGTATTTGTTGCGCGATAAAGACGACAGGGTGCAAGACCTATTAAAAGCAAAACACTATATAGACTTGCACCTTGCCCTTACCTACAACGTTGACCCAGACGGTAACAAGTTAGACGAAACGTAATTAATATCGCTAACAGTTGTTTCCTTTTCAACGTTGGCGTAAATGTCCAACATCTTAGGGTCTTTGTGTCCAGTTATAGCCATGACACGGTGGCTGTCTATGCCATTGTTAATGGCAACAGTAGCAACGGTTCTTCTTAGATCATGTATACGTAGGTCTGGTTTTCCCATTCTCTCTTTTAAGATATTCCAGGCGTAACGCGGCTCTCTAATTGTAAAAACCTTGTCTTCTGTTCTTGGC
>VTLG01002372.1_pt1 | contig 34789 bp, 47 predicted proteins | sample 4694571 | NCBI WGS metagenome assembly VTLG01 (sample SAMN12604809, study PRJNA352737) | marine metagenome | biome: ENVO:00000447; feature: ENVO:00000209|ENVO:00000569|ENVO:01000036; material: ENVO:00002151; isolation source: viral sequences binned using virsorter ...
GATTCAATATTATAGTCTTTTTCTAATACAAGATTGTTAACTAATTCTAATCCAATTCCATTAATAACATTAAAAGAATGTATATCTCTTTTATTTAGATCTGTTTTACTATGATATCCACCACTATTAGATTTATTAATACTATCTTCTTTATTTTTGATTTCATATATATCTTTAATTAAATCTTTATGCAGTTGATCGTAATTATCTAAATAAAAAGTATGAATTTTAACAGGAAATATAGTTTCAGTATAGTGTTTAATTTTAGTTTCCTTTTTTAAGGGAGTATTTATAGAAAGACATTACATAGAGATAAATCCACCAACATCTATCATTGTCAGATGCTATCGTGGCTGCCTTTTTATATCTTCCTCTTCTATTAAGATTTCGATATTCTGGGGCATAATATTCTTGACTATCAGTCAATTAGTATCCCGTTAAATTTTTTTATTATGTCTTCTATTAGTGGATGAAATGTGTCATCGTTTAATTTCCAGAATTTACAACCATTATCTATTATAGTGTTAGGAATTTTTTTAAATGCTTGTTTTTGGTAGAAAAACCACCATTTACAGAGACTTTTTACATTGTCCCTATCCGTGGTATAGTAAATACAATTACTGCAGTTTTTCTTTGTGTTTTGCAATAAGCTTTCTTTGATGGATTTCAGCTTTTTTTAAAGTAAAATGTCTTTTACCATCAGATGTAATATATACATGCATTAATTCGTAGTCTATTGGTCTGATGTCTTTAATCATAGAGAACCTTACATAGTGAGTAGTGTGTGGGTTTAGGAGGCATTAGCAAAGTCCTCTATGATTTACCAACAATATCATCAGATATTACATTTTTAGAATCGTATTTAAAAGATTCAATAGTATTACCTTTTAAATCTTGAACATTTATAGTTATAGCTCCATTCTTGTCTTTAACTTTTACTTGAAACATATTGTTTTTTACAAGTAATCTATTTTTTTCAAGTGAACTAATTCCTTTTTTAAGGGATCTAGTATACTTCATTCCTAGTAAAGTCTCACCCATAAGTTCGTCTAGTAACAAGTATAGTTTTTTAAGGTTTATTATTGAATCTTTTCTATCCATTATCTATCAATGATTTTAATTATATTCAGCCATTCATCAAGCTCCATAACTACTTTAGGAGTTTCTTGATTTCTTTTAATAACTAATACAGGAGTTGAATCTCCAGCATTAGTTTTACATTGTTTAAATGATTTCCAAACATTTAGTTTTTCTACATTTTTACATTCAAAAGAGTAAGGAATGAATGTTTTAGCATGTGGGGTGAGAACAATATCCTCACCCTGCATACCCATTATTTGTGAACCTATCTCATCTTTTAAAGCTGGATATAGTTCAATCAATTTATCTCTTAATATATTCTGCAATCTCTTGCCTTTATTTTTCGCTGATCTAGCTTTCACGGTAACAATTTCCTCCATACAGAAAGTCCAAATGTTGCTTCAATTGGTCCCACGCAAACACCTATATTTGCGTGATCACCTCTTTCTATAGTATAAGTTAAAGTTACTGAAAATAACCAGAGAATAATTACTGACCAACCTACAGATTGCCCATCATCACTTTCTATTCTTTTTGTATTTATCATTATATCTCCAATGGTTTAAATTGAAATGTCTTGTAATCAAAGTCAAATGCCATTTCAAAATCAGTTTCATCTCTCGATGCTAATGATCTTATGACTCTGGTACTACTCATACCTCTTTCTCCTGTTATCCCAAGAATTTTATCTGCTTTTTGTTCTATTGCTGAATTACCTTTAGCACTATGAACTGTTAGATTATTTTGAGATGCACCTTTAGATATATGAGATATACCAAAGAATACTACATCCATTTGTGTTGCAATTTGTTTTAAGCTATTTACAATTTTCTCCATTTTAGTAAATGGATCATTATTATACTTAACTTCAATAGCATCTATAGTATCTATGCATACAATTTGTGGCTGATTATCAGCTATTATTTGTTTCATAGAATCTATATCAGGACTTGTAGTCATTACTTTGATATGTTTTACTCTATCATTTATTTCTTTTACTCTATCTTCATCATACATTCTATATATTTCATTTACTTCTTGCTTAGAAATTCCATTACCAGCTTGAAGAAATCTTCTGAAGATAAGCCAGTCTCCAACCTCTAATGATAAGTATAATACGTTCATATGAGTTAATTTAACCATAAGGCTTTGCAGCCATGCAGTTTTACCTAATTTAGTATCTCCTAACAGAATAGCCAACTCTCCTGGTAGAAATCTATAATTTTCAGGTATTGGATAATGATCTTTAAGATTAAAGCTGTTTGTATCCATATCCATATGAACGAAATCTCTTAACTTGCTTGAGAGTTCTTTGACATTTAATACTTCTAATCCATAGTTCTTATTTTTGTAGAATTTACAAATTGGATCACAGTATTTTTCCATTATTACATCATTGCAGCTATAACCATTATGTTCCCATGCATAAACATCATCTATGATTTTAAGGATTTCATTATGGTCTAAAGATGGAATATTATATTCAGCCATTTTAATTGCACCTTCTTTTTGAATGCCCATTCTTCTCCAAGCATTAGCCATTCTAAGTAAGGTTATATGTCTTTCTCCATCTTTTTCTGATTTCCACATTTTTTGAACACAAGTTACATGTGCATTAAGATTAGTATTAGATACAGTTCCTTCATCTTCTCTGAATTCTTGAACTTCTAATACTTTATCTTCCCATATTGGAACTTGATGATCATCGAACGGTTTATGACAATAATCATGTTTTTGAGTTTGACAATACTCAGATATTTCTTGATAATTCATATCGTTGAGCATTTGCCAAGACAATGGTATTTTGTATAATTCGCTTTTCATATTAATAGTATATCCTACACGAATTAATCTACCTTTATCGTAGATGTTATCTACTAAATTACCAAAATGACTATCTATTGTTACTTTAACTTGATATGGAAGATTTATACTTTCTTTAAATCCATAAAGATTTGGTATTTCTACATGAAAACCTCTACCGCTAAACCATATATGTATTTGACTATCTTCTAATCCTTGTTCAAGTAATGTATCGTAGAAAGATAAAGCTCTTTGTCTTGTATCTTCTCCAGTCTTTTTACCTCTATCTATATCATAAATAACTGTATTTAATGCATATGTACCTTTATAAGACTTTATAGATCCTTTGTCTCTGAAATGTTCAAATGCTGTATTATCTAGTGTAAATAAACTGCGATACAACTCTTCATTTGGTTTAATATACTTTGTTATATGTTCTGGACGAATAGCATAGGCTCTGTTAGATACAGAACCTATAGCTAATTCGATGTATTTTACGTTATTATCTGCCATGTTTTTGTTTTATTTTTATTAGATATTTCTTTTAAATCAAGAACACCGATTTCATTATATTCTTTGTTTTGCCTTATTTTACGCCAAGTTCTAGAATAAGCTGAAGGCAATCTAACTGTTTCATGATATAATCTACCATATTCAGGCAAAGCTGTTTCAATATGTATAGATGATATTACTGGAACTCCTTCAGCTATTCTTCTTGATATGTATTTAAGAATAATATCTTTTGTTGACATTAAGTAGGCATTCCTGCGAATTCGTCCTTAGTATCCCATGGACCTGAAGCTTCTTCAGTTTCATTAGCGTTAGCAAAATCTTTAACGTAATTATTGCCTACTGCTTCTTTGAATTCAGCTTTGAATTTATTATGATCATACGATACATTTCTAGTTTCTTGCCAATCTTTCCATAAAGGACTTCCATCCTTTTTAGTTTTAGTAGAAACGTAAGTTAATCTTAGAAACTCTTTACCTGTTATTACTTGTTCAGCGTCAGCAGGAAGTCTACTAGATTGTGGTTGCATGCCTTTATCTAACTTAATAGGCATACCTATAGCATCGAAGAATAATTTAACTTTAAATGCTGTTGACCATCCTACAATTTCACCACTCATTTCATCTTTCTTATAATTTCCACCTATATACATATTTGGTTGGAAATCTTTACCGATGTCTAATGTAAGATGTATTGATATGTCATCAGAATATGTTTGCCAATCTTCTTTCACACCATATTTAATTTGAATTGAGGCTATTTTAGCTTTATCTACAAAGATATTGCTTTTAGCTCCACCTCCAGAGCCTGAATTAGTTACCCATTCCATATGGATACCTCCTATTTAATTTGTGGTTTACTTACTTCGTTGCCATCATCGTCTTTCTGTGCTACACCGCATATTGCTGCTAAGCCATATCTTCTACCATAAGTATTTAATGAACCTATAGCTTGTGCATTAGCATTTTTAGGCATTGGTAACGCCATTTCACTTGATAGCCATTCACCTGATGAATGTATTAATTTAGTTACAACTAAAAATACTCCGTCTCTAAAACGATTTCCTTGAACAAAAGCTATTTCATTCTTTGCAAGTATTTCTCTGCAACTTTCAATCACTGCAAATAAATCAGCATAACCACTCTTAAAGAATGGATTTATTGAACCTTTTTTAGCACCCATTATTTCAGTTTGAGCATTTGCTAAAGCTTTTGCTATTTTACCTACAGTTTCTGATTGATCTTCTACTATTATATTCGATTTTGTTATTTGGTTTTCTTCCATTTAACCTCCGATTTGGACTTTAAATATACCTTATTTTAAGGTAATAAGCAAAAAAAAAGAGAGCCTTTTAAGGCTCCCTTTCTTTCATATAGACACATGTCCTAACAGGGGTTACTATTTAGGCTTCCATGATCATCCACTCCATATATCTATATTGTCTCGACAAATTTTGAGAGTTGTAGGTACCATTTGTTTATATCTTACTCTACATTTAACAACTCTCTTAATTACTAGGGATATTCGTAATTGACTCTCATCCGACTGAAATTCAAATAATCACGACTTATCGTTTTGCTTACTTAATATCCCTAATTATATTCTTTATTAATACCTAGTTTAGCATAATTTACTAAACTGTCTACTATAGATGCATTGTGGTCAAAATCAGCTTTTGTGCTTTTCTTTTTATGCCACAACACTTTAGTAGAACTATTTAACAAATCATATGCTGTTGGTTTTCCTAGAGGTCTATAATTTAACAACTCGTCAACAATATTCCCAAATAAAGTTGTAGGAACATGACTTAAATGTTCTTGTCTTATTGTTGATAATTTACAGAAATCCAGTTCTTCTTTATCTAGATACCTTAATGCATTAATAAAATATCTAACATTTTCTCTAGATGATTCTATTATTTTCGCTGCTTCAATGATTTCTTCTTGATAATTTTCAGAACTTTCATCATGTTTAAACCTGAAAGATTTGAATATATCATTAGACACCATTCCATTAAGACATACTAGTCTTTGAAGATATAACTTGAATTGCAATGCTGTAGATCCATCGTAACTATTCCAAAACATTATACCAAGACCTACATCATCACCTACTGATACTTCGTCTGTATAATCTTTTGCTACCATAGAATACATAAATTGCCTACCATTCCAAAAGGTTTTATCAGGTGCAAAGTTATATCCTGAAGATTCGGCTATATCGTGAGCTAATTTTTCTACTTGTTGATTTTCTACAAGTAAATATTTGTCACTAACTACACCAACTTCGTTCCAACCTTTTTCTGCATCTTCTTTTTGAACTGACCATGCAGATGATTTATTACCCATATTATCTGATAATGGGACTTTCCTAATTGGATCGTCCCAGTTTCCTATAAGCATTTTACTCATCATCTCTCCTAATCATTTCAAATGGTACACTCCATTGCCTATTATCTATATCTATTACTGCTTTAGATCTATTAGCTTTTCTAAATATACCTTTTTCGATTTTATTAGAACCTACAATTCTAACTTTATCTCCATCTTTAAAGACGTAAGCTGCATTAAAGCTCATGCTTTTTCTTTTAGCTTTCACTAAATTCCATATTTTATCTAAGTCTTCTATTTTCTTTATATTTTCTATTGCATTATATACATCATAATGTTCTTGATCTTTCATTTAACCTTCTCCTTTTTAGGTTTATATTGTCTATAAGTATCTATATTCCTTGAGCCAAGTACCCATGTAAGTGCTTCTTGCCATCCTTGACATATATACATGTCTCGCTCTCCGTCAAAAAACTCCATATCTTCCATTGATTTAGCAGCATCTTCTAATGCTCCTTTAACTTGTTTTTTAGTCTTCATTTCCCATTTCCTCGCAATCTAAACATAGACTTATATATCCTTGAGATTTCATAAGTCTTTCAGCTCTAGCATTATTAGGTGTAAAATGAACACAACAAGAATGACATTTAATTGCTATATCACTTAATTTCATTCTTCCTCCACATTTAATACAGGTAATATTTCTTCCTTTTCATGTGTAAGGCAAGTTAAAACACCGCCATCATTACCTTCATCATCCATCATAGCTATAACTCTTGTACCATTATCTAATGTGAAAGTAATTGGTTTTTTGTACCACATGTAGTCGTTGCATTCTTTATCTTGCATATATTCTACTTTCATTATACTTCTACCGAGTAAAGCATTTTCTGCTATTTTAGTCCAATATTCATTTTGCTGTTTTGGATCCATTAAATTATATTCTTTGCCATTTAATTTAGTTTTTGACATGATTTTTCCTTTTGTATGTTAAAAGTTTTGCTTTAGTTTTAGGATGTAAACCAAATTGTTTTTCAATATATTTACATGCATCTTTTATATTGTGAAACATTTTAGTTAATTTTTTATCAAAAGCTAGATCATTATCTTCAATCCAGCCTTTAAAAACATCAACCCATATTACTGATTTATTTCCTAAAGTTTCTATAATAATAGATACTTCATATGTCTTTTTAACTTTATTTATTCCTAAATATCCTTGAGTACTTTCAAGTGCAGCTATTTCAAATCCTGCTCTATTTTCATTTAAATTAATATATTCTAATCTTGAAGTTTTTGGCATATGCCTCCTTGAAGTTATTAATGTAGCCAATGCAACTGTATTCACCTTAACCGAAGTGTCTGCGATACAGCGCCATACAGGTTCTCTTAGATTTAAACTCGGATTATGCGCAACAGCCCTCATTTAATCCGTGACTGACATGGCTACATTAATTTTCTTGTTTTAAGTGTTACTTTCCTGGTGCTTGCCATCCAGGCTTTTGGTCTAATTTCTCTAAACCAATCTTGCAGGCTTGGAATAAATCCTAAATCTTCTCTTATATGTTGTTCAGCTATTGATTTAACTGGAACTTTCTTTTTGTCAGAATTAGTAATATATATTCCAAATACTTTTTCGCATTCTACTACACCTTGTGTATGATGTCTTAAAGCTCTATGCCTAACATCAGCATAATGACCTTTAGATTCATCAAACCAAGCGTGAATATCATGGTAATCCTCCTCCAAGCCACCAAAATGTTTCACGCTTGATTTAGAATGATTAAACGCTTTAATAATGTAACTCCGATGGTCTATTATCAGTATATAAAGTTTCTATTATACTTTCGGATTCCATATAGTTTCTTTCACCTTCAACTCTTATTGTTTTGTTTTTAAGATCAAACACTACCCATCCTTGTCCACCATCATTATTATACCAATCATAAGTTATCAGATCTGCAATGTGACCTGCATCTATATTTTCACCTGATGTCTTATTCCATTCTTTTAATGCTTTAAATACAGAATATTGATTTCTTGTGCCTTTAGAGTATGCTTCTTCTTCAGATAAATCAATTCTTGTATCTCCTTCCCAATCGTAATGCGATATATATTCACTATATAAATTTCTTGCATTAAATGATTTAACAGTTTTATATCCTTCCATCTCATAAAAGTCTCCTGAATCTCCTGCTCCATCATAATGCACTACTAAGAATTTATATCCTTTATCTAGCATAAATTTTCTAAATCCTTCTAGTTTTTTAGCTTTATCGCTCATAATATTTCCTTTATTTTAATAGTAAAAGCGAAAAAAAAGAGAACCTCACATATTTCTTTGCCTAACGCCACGGACTTTCTGGCATTCATAGTTAATAATATAAACTATTACACCCTACCAAGGTATAGGACTTACTAAGATCAGTTTAGTTCTCTTTTATACAAGCTTTTTTTTCGTTTAATAGTAGTGCTTATAGGTCTCTCTGACAATTATGTCTGTCGGACTATTACATCCCTATAAGTTCCTGGAATAAACTTAGTGTAACTTCTCAGGACTGCTACTAAACTAGTTACATACTTGTAATGCTTTGGGACGAACCACATGTTACTTTCTTCGCCTTTTGATTGGTCATCATGTCGTCCCCGTGGACAATGAGTATAACTACTGTTATTGGTGAGGCGCACGGTAATCATCCTGTTATACTCGCCACATTATCCTTGCCCTTACTCGGTGATTTACACTTACGCTACACTTTCAGGTTGGACTAAGTCTTGGCACACTTTTAGAGTAGCTCTGCAGATGCCTTAAACTCTACTGAATAGGTGTGCCAGCCAATTTTATAAACCTACACTTTTTCCTCGATATTCATATCCCCAAACCAATCGTTGGCTTAAATTACTCTTGTAATATGATGATACTGATGAATATCTCCCACCATCTCCTCGGTTTATATTTTAGTGTGTCATTAATCGCAATCTATTTTTTGCATAGATCACTTGGGATGATAACATTCTATCTTCCTCAGAATATTTACCCTTCATAATGGTTTTTTGAATACTTCTGTTGCTTTTAATAAAAGCTTTTAATTCATAGAATTTCATATCTCTAATTCTCTGAAAATAAAATCTATTATTATCTTTATTTAATATTTGTAGTATTGTTTTGGTTTTACTCACTGCAAACCTCCTCTATATCTATTATATTTGTCGAAATAATTATCTTTTACATGGATCTTTGTTAATTCAGGCATATCTCCTAAATAATCCAAAAAAAAAGAGAAATCTATATCTTCGTCAAGATAAATATAGTCGTTTTTTTCGTAACTGCTAGTGGATATGAAGCCAAGAAGATTCGCTGCTCCAAGCTCCTCTTTCTTGACTTCAATCCAACCTCGTGTATCTCCTACGAAGTATTTATACACTAGTTTCTTTACCAAATGAATCTTCAAATGAAGGTGGTTTCATTGGTTCTTTAGTTACTCTTGTTACTATAAGTGATATATGTGGAAATGCCTCAATAGAATTTATTAGTTTTAATAATTCTGAATGATTTATGTTATTTCTTTTATCCACTTGTTCATTTCCATGGTAAATTTCAACATCATACCTACCTGTAACGCTGAATTTACTTATTGTTTCTTTGCTGGCTTTTCCAATTATCTGAACTACATTAGATGTAGCCCATGTAATATAAGCAAAAGCTTTGGATAATGCTGTAAATATTTTAAGCTTGTTCATTATCGCCTCCATAGTATTGTTTTTTAGTTAATCCTTTATATTCCCAAATTTGTATCATTTGTTGTAATACTATTTGGAAATCATCTCTATCAGGTAAATCATCTTCGCTAAAGCCTAGACCTCTACCTCCATTATCTAAAAAATCTTCTATTGATCTTTTTATTTTACTCATACATGTCTCCTTGATTAATTAATCAAAAAAAAAGAGAACGCTAACATTAGCATTCCCTTTTTTTAAACATACACTCCACGATCTATTACCTGTTCTTAATTAGATAAAATTAGAATAGTTAGGTTAGATCTATTACAGAGTTTTTTCCATTATTGAAATATCATTATTTAATTTCTCTTCAAATTCACAGACATTTTTTAAATGAATCTGGATCCATTTTTTACGCATTTCATACTCTATGTATATTTTACGCAATTTTGACATTTTTTTGTTTATTTCTTTATTTGAAGAAAGTTTATTATACCATTTTTTAGAATACTTTAATTTAGATAAATATTCTTCTTTATATCCTATATCATAAGTAGTATGCCCATTTTCTATTTGATATTTTATTTCGTCTTTGTAATTCCACACACGTATGTATTTGTAATGTCTGATCCTTTCACATCCTGTGTGACCATAAAAGTCTTTTTCTAGTTTTTTATGTTTGAATTTCATTTAGCTCCTTTTTGATATAAAGGCATTTGTTAATTTGGTAATTAAAAATCTTTCTTCCATTGTAAGAAGTCTGTTAGCATTTTTCATTACATCAAAAAATTCTTTTTCGCCCATTATTTGATCGTTGTCATCTTTTATGTAATCAGTATTCCATACATCTAATTTAGTTTTAGCATTCATTGTTTTTACTCCAAAATTGGTGATTAATATCAAAAAAAAAGAGAGCATACTGTATGTGTATGCTCTCTTGGATCAGAGTAGGCTTATATAGTGATTGTCACTAAGCTATCATCAGCGTCAAATGCATTCCTGAATATATTCCAAGACTTACCGCTGTTAGATACTCTAATATTGCCTTTAAACTCGTACTTAGACTTAATCATCTCTAATAACTTAGGTGCATTACCGTCTTTTGTTACAAGATGGTCTGCTATATGCTTATTCTTATCAAAAGCAATAGTTATTAGATTTACGCTATCATTCATTTTACTATGAAAGATGTTATCTGCTAACTTATCTTCTGTTTGTTCTATGAATGTAGCTTTTACTTCTGTTTGATTACTCATGGTAACCTCCGTAGTTATATTATAGTAACACAAAAAAAGAGCAAGGGTACGCTTTTTTGAGACAAAGGTTTTTTTGAGAGGTTTTATACTTTTCAAATAAAAAGAGCCATTTTTACATGACTCTTAATATTTGTGCGATCATATAAATGAAAGCAATTATTAGAAATACATAAGTTAATCTATCATATTTATCTAGCATAGTTTTTTCCTTTTATTGTATTATACATAAAAAAAGAGCAAGCACAAAGCTCACTCTTTCCTAAAATCTTCAAAAGGATCATAATCTCCTTCTTCATCAGTTTTTACATGGTATTTTGTTCCTGATAGTGTCATAGAAAATGCCTCATCTATTAAGTCTGCTAAATAAGCAAACTCGCCATCTTTTGATTCTAACATTAAATCTATAAATGTTTCGGTTTTACCATCTAGCATTCTATTCTTATCTTGTCTTAATACGTGTGCAAAGTTTTTCATAAATAGTTTGTTTTTCATTGTTACCTCTTTTTAATGACTGTTTACACAAAAAAAGAGCAAGCACTAGGCTCACTCTTTTAAACACTCTTTACATACTAAGTTATCTTCATTATCACTACATAATAACTTATTTATACACATGTGATTGCATTCATTACATTCAGACCAATCTTCTAACCATGTGTCTAATAATTCTCTAATATGCATATTTTCCCCTGTTTTAGTGAATTTAACACAAAAAAAGAGGAAAGCCACCAAGTATTACACTTAATGGCTTTTTTTAATGAAGTAGTAGAAGATTTGAGGTATACAACGATTGTTATACATAAAAAAAGAGCAAAGATTGTGTTCTCTGCTCTTTGGATGTTATTTAGAAGATTTTTGATATAATTCAGGATGAAATAATCGTATAAGAAGCGAATGAAGTTCTTCTGTTAATTCGTATAAAGTATTATGATTTTGAAGGTCTATTTCGCTCTTTCTTGATATTTTTCTTATATCATTTGAAAGTTCTAAAATGTATTTCTTTTTATCAATCATTATTGCTCCTATTTATTCATAAAAAAAGAGCAAGGCTTACGCCTCACTCTCTTTCAAGTCATAACTATCACAATTAGGACATTGATGAAATTCTCTGTCTTCATGATAGTGACAATTTACACAAATAAACATAGTGCCTCCTATTTTAATTGAGTATCATAAAAAAAGAGCAGACTATGTTAGTAGCCTGCTTTTTTATTTAGATATTAGGATAGTAATAGTTAGGATAATAAATAGTTTTATTAGTGTTGGAAGGATGCTCAAAGCAGATTTTGCATAGTGGATACATATAAAATCTGCAATAGAATAGTTTATCTTCGTTGTATGTTTTATTGCAATTAATGCAGTTATCTTTTTGCATATTATTGTTTATTTAATTATAGTTAGCATAAAAAAAGAGCAAACTAGGTTAGTAGTCTGCTCTTTATATGGATAGCTAGTTATTTAAATCAGGGTAATCAGCGTAATCCATTGGTCCATTGGCTCTCCTGCCTAGTTTAAATTGTCTTATAATTTCTTTGATAGGCTTAGTGGAGATCTTAGGAGATTTAGTAGATAATTCGCCTGCTTTATAGGCTAGTTTGCATATGAATTTAAGCATAGTTATTATCCTTTATATTAATGAATATATCATAAAAAAAGAGCAGGCATTTAAGCCCACTCTTTGAATATCCATCGGTACAGAAACCATGATGTTGATGGATTTGATGTTGTTGATACAGTGTAGTTATCTTCAAACCAATCAGGCATTGTATCAGGTAATTCAGGATTGGATAATAATATAGAATTAAATTCTTCTACTGTTAATGTTATCATTGTATTCTCCTTTGTTATATCATTACATAAAAAAAGAGCATACGTGTAGCATGCTCTTTAATTATTTATTAGGTAGAGTCTATATCACTCTTTAGGGTGTATCCCTTTACCTTCATAAATAAAGAGCACTCGTAAGAGTGTGTATGGATTTATGTAATACATCGGTTGATTACAACGTATTAAAAGGGAATTGGTTAATCGTACATTGACCATCTCCTTACCCGATTCCTCGGGCTATCGTGTGTAGTTCACGATAGGGGGAGGAACGTGGTAAGAGAGGACAATGGGTGGGGTCCTACTGTGGGTTGGAGTGAGCTTGGTTGAGTCAACGTAACGTAATCAACTCAACTCAACCAAGTGAACCCAACCCACCCTTGGAACGTGGGGGGTACGTTTAACTCAATCTCTATCACACTCATTCTAAAATAAGTTTTAGGATAGCACTCTCCTTTTTTGTATATTTATTTATGGCTAAGAAAGATAAATTCATAATATTTGACGTATTCACAGGCAAGTTTGTAGATGATATGCCAGAAGAAACAGACTTTGAGGAGTTTATAGCAATAGCAGAGGCTGAGAAAGAGATCGCATTGAAGATGATTAAGCAGAAGCTAGACAAAATAGATCATACAGACTATGAGGAGAGTACGGATTAAGTTAGAGTATACGTATATAGTAGTATTCGTGGAAAGTAGATTAGACTAAACATACTACAAACGTAATGTTTGAGCATTACGTTTGTATAGGGAGTAGGAGTAATGGATAAGATTACCAGAAGAATAGGTGGGAAGGTTAGGAACTTCAATATATATTCGCAAGATGAAGCAGATAAGAAAGGTTATCTATATATTGAATGGAAACATGCAGATGAAGGAGATCTAGCCTTATCTGATGATGGATATGTTGGAGAATGTCTGTCTAGGAAGGTGTATACAGACAAGAAAGGTAGAACAAAGACGTTTGTTAAGTGTGCACATGGAGTGCAATGGGTGACTAATAATGGTAAGTTTATGTATGAGCCTAATAAAGAGGCTGGTGTGTATTCACATGTAAAGCCTAGTAGGTGGGAAGAGAAGGAAGCTAGGACTACAAGGGCTAAGAATGCTGTAAATGCATATGTAGGTGACATTATTAGAGGGAATAAGCCCGATTGGGACTTAATAGGAAAGATATATCGTCCAGATGAAAAGATACCTGCTGCAACAGCTAGAAGATTATTTAAGAAACAAAGGATAGTAGACATGGTTGAGAAGAAATTAACGGAAATACTTACAGATAAGGGTATTACCCAAGAGCAAGTAGTGGATCTACAGCTTGAGGCTTTGGATATAGCTAGGGCTAAAGGTGATATCTCTAATTTCCTTAAAGTAACTGATAGTTTTATGGATTTATTGCAAATGAAGCCAGGTAAAGTTGTGACAACGGACACAGTAGAGCTTGATTTTAGCAGTAAGATCACTGAACAGATAGAAGCTGAGGATAAGAAGCTTAAATTAGAAAGAAAAGTTGAAGAACCAGAAGATACTCAATAGTTTAAGAGAAAATATGATATTATTTGGCAAAGTAGTGATGCCTAACATGTTTTCAGTAGAATCTCCACAATTTCATTACGAGATTGCTAAGACATTGCTAGATAAAGAGCAAAAACAAATAAATATCATTGCACCTAGGGGACACGCCAAGTCATCTATAGTTGGTGGTGTCTATCCATTGTATCATATTATGTTTGATAAAGGACCTAAGTTGATTGTTCTTGTATCTCGTACGCAAGACCACGCAGTTAAATTACTTGGTACTATAAAAGATGTATTAGACTTTTCTCCACAATTCAGGCAATTGTTTGGGTATTGGGGGATGAATTCAGCAAAATCTTGGGCAAAGACTGAAGTTCAATTAAAAGATGGTAGTATGATTATATGCAAAGGTACAGGACAGCAGTTACGTGGAATAAAGCATGGTAATCAAAGACCAACGCTTATTGTGGTTGATGATCCTGAAGATGAAAATAATACTAAAACATCTGAGGCTATGGAGAGTAACCTAAGATGGTTGTTGCAGTCAGCAATTCCATCATTAGATCCAAAGAAAGGTAGAATAGCTATTATTGGGACTCCTATCCACCAGAGGTGTATCGTTGAAACATTAAAAGAAATGGCTGGTTGGAAAAATTTCTTATTTAAACCTGATTTAGATAACAATATAGCTCTTTGGGAGGATTGGCAGCCTGTTAAAAAGCTACAACAAAAGAAGAAAGAATTAGAATCAATTGGTCGTGTTAGTGTGTTTTACAGAGAGTATCTTTGTGAGATTGTTGGTGATGAAGATCAGTTGTTTAAAGAAGAATATATAAAATATTACTCTGGTAAATTGATACACAGAGACGATAAAGCTTATCTCGAACTAACCCTTGATGACAACCCTAAAGAGGTAAGGGCAGTTAATGTATTCATGGGAGTAGATCCCGCATCATCTACTCGTCAAACAGCAGATTACAGTACTATTGTTAGTATTGCAATTGATAAAGATGGAAATAGATTTGTATTACCCTACTATCGTAATAGAGCTACTCCCATGAATCTTGCCGAATCTATATTAACACAATTCAAAACATATAAACCAAATAAGACTAGAATAGAGTCAGTTGGTTATCAGGAAATGCTAAGAGAGTATGTTAAGAAAAGGTGTGAAGAAGAAAAATTGTTTATATCTGGATTGGAAATAAAAGAAAGACCTCGTAATTCCAAATCATCTAGATTGGAAACACTTCAACCTTATTTTGCACAAGGTAAAGTATATATAACAAAGCAAATGATTGCATTAAGAGATGAATTGTTGTTATACCCCAGGGGCAAACATGACGATCTACTGGATGGATTATTTTATGCAAATAAAGGTATATATCCACCTAATCATGCTGATGATGACGTAGATAAAGGTGAAAAAGCCTCTTTTAAAAATAAATTTTCAAATGATTCTTGGATGACAGTGTAACACCACAGTATATTTACTACAATTTTAATTAATTAATTATTGTACAATATAATATGGCTGAAAAGAATCAAGAAGTTAAACTCACCGAAGAGTTAATACGAGAGTATTCAGGTGCCAGAGCAGAGTGGGCTAAACAAGCAGTAGAAGATAGTGAGTTCAGATCTGGTGCTCAATGGAGTAAAGAACAAATAAATACATTAAAAGCAAGGAACCAAGCTCCTGTTGTAGTTAACTGTATTCATAATGCAGTTGAACAGGCTAAAGCCTTACTTACAACTAACAAACCAAGATTCCAAGCAACTGCTAGAGAAGATAGCGATGTTAAAACTGCTAGAGTTATGTCCGACATTATGGATTGGATATGGGATAACTCAAATGGTAATATGGTTTTAAAACAAGCTATTGATGATTATTATGTAAAAGGCATGGGCTGTATAATGGTTTATCCTGACATGAATGAAGATTTTGGTAAAGGAGAAGTTTTATTAAAATCTATAGACCCGATGGATGTATATATTGATCCTAGTTCAAGAGATCCTTTTGCACAAGATGCTAATCATATAATAATAGCTAAAAAATCTATGCAATCTCAATTATTACTTCAATATCCTCAATATGAAGAAATTATTAAAAATGCAAAAGATACTGGCGTATTAGAAAATTACCACACTAGCAGAGATAACACAGAAAACAATCAACAAATAGGACCTTACAATAGAGGTACTTCTGGTTCTAGTATTGTTGATGACAGAGAATTAGAAGTAATGGAAAGATATACTAAGGTTAAAATGCCTATGCTTAGAGTATATGATCCATACTTCCCTAAAGAACATTTATTTACAGAACAACAATATGAAAAATATCTAGAACAAGAAGCTTACATTATACACAGGAAAAATACTGATCCAGTATATGTAACTGAAACTAGAGAAGTACAACAAGCCAAAAGAATGTATGAAGAGTTTGATGGTGTATATCATGAATATCAAGATCCTAATACAGGACAAGTAGTTCAATTACCTGGAGAAGAGCGTGATGGCTCTATTCCTAATTCTACTACTAATATATTTGTAATTAAAATATCTGATTTAGTTAATGATAAGATGATACAAGTGACTCCCATCACATGTGATAGAGTAAGATGTGTTATAACTATAGGAGATCAGCTTGTTGTAGATTATGTAAAACCAATTAAATATTATCCTTTACTTACATTAATGAATCATCATGACAGGAACCCTTTTCCTCAAAGTGATGTAAGATTAGTAAAAGGACTACAAGAATATATCAATAAAATTAGAAGCCTTATTATTGCTCATGCATCTAGTTCTACTAATGTTAAACTGCTTATACCTCGTGGTTCTGTAGACAAAAGGAATCTTGAGAGAGAGTGGGGAAAAGCAGGTACTGCTGTTGTAGAGTTTGATCCAGAACTTGGACAACCTGTAGTAGCTGGTCCTGTTCCATTGCCTAACGAGTTATATAATAATGAAAAAGAAGCTAAAGCTGATATAGAAAGAATTTTAGGTATATATGCATTAATGCAAGGTGATCAAGGTAGTTCTCCTCAAACTTACAAAGGCACTATAGCTTTAGATGAGTTTGGTCAAAGAAGAATTAGATCTAAAAAAGATGACATTGAAGGATTTCTTAACCAACTTGGAAGAGTTGTAATACAAATGGTTCAATGGATATATACAGAAGAAAAAACAATTAGATTAATACAACCTAATCAATCCCCTAAAGATGTGCAAGTTAATCAACTGCTTTTTGATGATTTAACTAATGCAATTATAGGTAGAATAAATGATGTTACTGTTGGTACTTACGATATACAGGTAGTATCTGGTTCTACAATGCCATCTAATAGATGGGCTCGTTTTGAGTATTATAAAGAATTATTCCAAATGGGTGTTATTGATCAGGTAGAGTTATTAAAACAAACAGATGTTGCAGACATGGAAGGTGTTCTTGAGAGAGCTGGTCAAATGGCTCAAACTCAAAATCAACTTAATCAAGCTCAAGAAGAAATTAAAAAACTTAAAGGTGATCTGCAAACTGCACAACGTGAATCTATCCATGATAGAAAACGTGTTGAATTAAAAGATTTTGAGGTGAAGTTGGCTAAACTAGAAGCACAAATGTCAGCTGCAGCTCAATTGTACAAGAATCGAACTAATGATCATTTAAAGAGTATAAAGGATGAAGTTAAGGTTATGATAGCTGAAGCTGATAATCCTCAAGCTCAAATGAATGAAGAAGTATTAGGTCTCGATGATGAATAGTTGCTGATAATGACAAACTAGGAGAAAAATGGAAAACGTAATACCACAAGAAGAAGCAATCATGAACACAACGGATCCTGCAAAGGCTCCCATTGGTCAAGCTGGCATTATGCCAGAGGAAGCTACAATCCCTACTGGAGGGGATGCTGTGCAACCTTCTGCTGAATCTGTAATAGGAGTAAGATCTGTTGATGCAGAATCCCCTCCGCAACAAACTCCAGTAAAACAAGATGCAGATCGTTATGAATACTGGCAATCAAAACACGATAGGACAGCAGGCGAGCTATCCCAAGTTCGAAAAGAACTTGATTATTATAAACAAACACTTGGACCTGTTGCAGAAGCAGTGCAACAAAACCCCAATGTGTTACAAAATTTTCAGCAATCGCCTTCCAACGAACCACCTGCTCAAGAGCAGAATTCATTGAAGGCTCCGAGTCGTCCTGAAAAACCACATTCTTATAACGAGGTAGATGCATATAATGATCCAGACAGTGATTCCTTTAAATATAGACTTGCTAATGACAAGTATAGGGATGATATGATTGATTATTATGGTAAAGTAGACAATTATAGGCAAGAACAAGCTGCGGTAGCTTATGAACAACAAAGAGAAGCAATGGCACAGAACCAAGCAACAAGTTATGCTGTTCAATCTTTAGGTTGGGAACCAAGCAAAGCGCAACACGCTATACAATGGCTACAAAATCCTGATAATGTTTCATTTGAAACTCTATTTAAAGTCTATGAAATGGCACATGCTCCCGCAAAGGAAGCAGCAGTGGCTCAACAAAGAGCTGCTGAAGCTCAACAAAGAGAGCAGAGAATGCAAGTACCACAATCAACTGCGGTTGCAAGTGGAACTTCTCAAGCTCCTATGAATGATGAGCAGATGTTTAATCAGGGAATGATGTCTTGGAAAAAATAATAATGTTAATCCTCCCTGACCGAAGGTCTAAGAAGACAGCTGAGTGAAGGGTAAATAGAGAGATAATAAAATGGCAGCAAAAGATCTATACAACGGTGGAGCTTCTGGTGTTCTCTTTACGGATAGACGTAATTTTTACATCGATCCTCAAGTAGTTAAAGAATTGTGGACGGACGTAACTCCGTTTACAACTGTTATAGCTAATAAAGAAACAAGAACAGTTCCAGATCCCGTTTTTAAAATGTTTGAACATAGACAACCATGGGTAAAGCAAAGCTTTTTCGCAGCTTCAGACCCAGCTAATGCAACAGCTAACAATGAATCAGCTGATTTTGATATTGACAATATAGTAGGATTACCTACTCCAGATGCTTCATGGCTTGGTATGGAAGTTGAATGTTGGGATACTACTGAAACAACTAACAAAGGTGTTGCAATAGTAACAACAGTTACCGATTCAAATACAATTCAGGTAACACCATTAAATGCAGATTTAGACATTGCAGATAATGATGTGTTTCATGTAATTGGTAATGCACACGGTGAAGGTGGTTATTCACCTGAAGCTTGGGCAGATGAACTTAAAGTAGTTTATAACTCTTGTCAGATTTTCAAGAATCCTCTTGAAATTACTGGTACATTGTTAGAAGCAGCTTTAAGAGGTGAATCATCTGAACTAGCTAGACTAAGAATGCAGAAATCACAAGAGCACAAGATCCAAAAAGAAAGAGCTTTCTTATTTGGTAAACGTGTTGGTGGTACTGGATTACAAGATTCAGCACAAAGTGATGGTTTTAATGATTCATCAGCATTAGGCGAATCATTTGCAGACGGTGGTATTAATGGTCCAGCAGTAGGAACAATAGCTGCTCCAGCAGGTTCAGGAGCAGGTAAAATAAGAACTACTTATGGTATCGTTTCAGCTATCGAAACTTATGGTGAATCTACAACAACTCATGATAACCAAAACATATTCACAGCATCAGAAGCTAGTTATACTTATAGCAACTTTGTTGATGATATGGAAAAAGTATTCCAATATGTTCCAACTTCAGGTGTTAAGAAAGCATTTGTTGGTGCTGGTGCATTAGGATATTGGTCTAAAATAGCTGGTAACTCTGGCTTTGCAGGTAACAATGGTTGGACTGTAAACATGGGTGACATGAAGAGAGATGCTCTAGGTTTTAATTATAGAACTTTAGAAACACCTCATGGAATGTTACAAATGATTCCTACTCCAGCATTGAGAGGACCATATAACAAATACATGGTAGTTGTTGATGAAGATAACTTATTCCATTCACAATATAGATCTCCAATGTATCAAACGAATATCAAAACTGATAATGCGTATGATGGCGTTAAAGATCAATATATGTCTGATGAGGGAATAGGTATCACAAACATTAACTCACATTCGTTAATTAAAATCACATCGTAAGGGGGATAGTTTAATGGCTAAACCTTATTTACATGGTACAAACGGTGCAGTAAAAACATTAGCGGCTGATACAACTTTATCGCCAGCTGACAGTGGTAAATTATTTATATGTTCTCAAGCGGGAGCATATAATATAACATTACCAGAAGTTGGAGATGCTAAAGGTTGGGTAGGTACATTCTTACTTGGAACAGCAGGAAGTAATGACTTTGATATAATCGGAGGAACTACTGATGTTATGATAGGTGTAGAATGTGGAGACACTAATGTAGTTATTGATGCAGCTGACAAGGTTACTTTTGTAGCAAGTAATGCAGTAGTTGGTGAAAGAGTAGATATAATCTGCGATGGAACTAATTACTATGTTACTATGTTTGCAGTAGCTGACAATGCAGCATCGAGCGCTGGATAATTAGTTTAACAGAACTAGGAGCAAGTCGTATAAAGGGCTTGCTCCAAATCTGTAAAAAGGAAAATTATGGTATTTAAAACAAAAATAGGTTATTACGTAAGTTCAACAGACGGTTATACTGATGCTGAAGCAAAACAGTATATCGTTGATGGTTGTTATGACGTGTATAGAAAAATAAAAGCTACTAAAGGTGAAGGAGAGGCTCTTAAATTTGCAATGTGGACTGACTCTGCTATAACTAATGGTAATGCGATTGATATAGATGAAGTGCATGAAGTATTATACGTTCAGAGAAATAATATATCTGCTACACAAGTAAAAGCAGAATTAGCTCATAAATACACTGATACAGATTCAATATATTATGCATCTGCAGAAGATCCTATATATTATTTTAAAGAGCAATATATGCATGTAAAACCCGCAGCTACTGGTAGTGCTGAATTATATTATATGTATTTACCTGCATACTCAGTTACAAATTATGATACAGAACCTTCTTCTATAGACAAATTTCCTGCAGAATACTATGATCATGTTTTAATATATGCATCTTTTAAAATACTAGAAGCTAAACTTCACGATTATATAGAAGACGATGAAGATGGAGAATTAGCACAATTAATGGCAGGTAGAGTTGACAGATTAAAATTACAATATAACGAAATGTTTGGAGCGGCTCAATAATGAAATTAAAAGAAATGTTAGAAATAATAAAAGAAGCTCATCCAGAAGTTTCAGAACAAAGAATAATTAAATTACTTAATCAGGCAAATATTGAGTTTTCTTCAGATACAAGAATATCTGAATCAAGCCACGTAGTAGACGGTGGCACAGTAAAAGATCAAACATATTATACTTTAACTGACACAATACTAAGTATAAGTGATGTTTATATAAATAAAGAAAAAGCACAAAGATTAGGTTTTAAACCAGACAAGGAAGACGAGGATATGACGTAATGGCTAATTACACACAACCGTTTAGCGGAATGACAAATAGAAATTTTACATACACTAAAGAAAACCCATATGATCCAAATAACAACTATGGGCAATCTCAAGTAAATCCAAATACACCTCCTGTTAATCCTTTACAAGATTTTGATAGTGCTAACTTTAATGTAGCAGATCCACAACAAGTAAGAGAATTACAATCTAAAATGGGTGTAACAGTAGATGGTATGTTTGGACCTGAAACAGAAAAAGCATACAGAGAATTTATAAACCAAAAAAGAGTATCAGAAGGAAAAGAAGCTTACACTTATGATTCTCCTCAAAAAGATGGTTTTGGATTTGGAGAAATGATCAATCCTTTTAGTAAAATACAAAGAAACAGAGAGCAAGGATTGGGTATGTTTGGAAAACCATCAGGTTTTGCATCAGGGCAAGGAACTTTAGCTAATTGGAAACCTAGACAAAACATTCAAGAAGGTCGTGGTGTTTTTGGCAAACAAGATGGTTTTGGTTCTGGAAAAGGATGGATGTCTAGGATAGGTCAAGGTGGTGAAGGGTTTATGGGTAAGTTTGGAACTGGTGAAGGCACTTTAGCCCAACTTGGTAAAAATCTTGGAAATTTCATTAATAGAAATCAAAGTGAAGACAATTTAAATAATAAAATTAATAATCTTCTTCAAGGTGGACCTAATAAAGTAGGTATTGGTGGACGTTACGATCTATCTCAAGCAGATACTTTAAATGTTTGGAACAATCAAAACAATCCACAATTCAATCAATTTGACAATCCTTATTTAACTACAGAATTAAGACAAGATTTAGGTATTAATCCTAATCCTAACAGCACTCCTATAGAATATGAAGAAGAACCTATTCCAAATTGGTTAGACCAACAACAAAAAAATAAATCTAATTTAATGTTTGGAGGTTATTAATATGGGAGTTTTGCATAGCAGCGGTTATGTATGGTGGATAGAAAGAGGTAAGCTAGCAATAGGAACAACTTCTGATAATGGAAATACTGTAAGTCCTCCAAGTACTGCTAGTCATTCTATTAGAGTTTATGGAAAAGAAGTTGGTCAAATTCAAAGAGATGGTAGTGTATCTACGTCTTTTAGTACAGGCACTTCAATAGATAAAACAGAATATTCTCTTTTACCTTCTCAATTTCACGAAGCTTTAATAGCTAAAGTAATGGTAAAATTATATAGAAAAGATCCAGAAGGTATAGCAGTTTCTAATTTTTGGGATCAAGTTTATAAACAACATGTAATTGAAGCAAAAAAATATGCTAACCAAGGAAGATTAGATACTGGATTTACTGTAGCACAATATGACATGTAGGGAGATTCATGGCGAACTGGAATAGAGATGATAGTGATTTAGCTGTAACTACGGGAGTTTCTTCAACGTCTGTAGGTAATGTTAGAATTACTGGTAATACCATAGGTCTTTCTAGCGATACAGACATATTAACATTAGCAGACAATACTTTAACTGTAACAGCTACTACAGGTGCAATACTAAAAAACTCAGATTTAATATTAAAAAATAGTGGTGATTCAACTACTATAACATTAGATGCTTCTAGTGGAGCTATAACTGGTTCAACATTAGATGTGTCTACATTAACAGTATCAGGAGCTCAAACATATTCTAGCTTACTTACAGCTACATCAGGTTTAAAATTAGGAAACAATATAATATACAACAGTCAAGGTGAGCAAACTCTTACTCTTGATAATGATATGAACCTTACTTGTGAGAACAATCTTACAGTAGATGGTACAGCCACAGTTACAGGAACAACTACATTAGGTTCAGTTAATACAGGTTTAGTAACTTCAACTAATTCAACAGGCTTTAAAGCAGTCAATCCATCAGATTCATCTATTTATGGAACAATGGGACCTGCAGCATTTCAATTTTCTGGCGATACTATGAGCACAATATTATCTGCTCATGATATACAAATTTGTTCTGGAACTAACAAAAAAATAAAGTTTAATGAAAATCTTTCAGAACAATTTCATTTTGATATGACTGACCATATATTAATGGTTGGTAATTCTGGGAAAAATTATACATTAGATATAGATGGATCAGTAGAATTTAATTCAGACGCTGGATCTTTTTCATTTAAAGATGCTTCTGCTACTTTATTTACTATAGGATCATCTGGAGATATAAGAGCTTATGGTGCAGCTACAATTGATGGCGCATTAACATTAGGAACTGCATTAGCAGATTCAAATATAGCATCAGCCTCTACATGGAATGCAAAATTAGATTCATCAGGAACTATAGCAAATAACGATTATGCTTTATTTAATAGCGATGGAGATTTAGTAGGTAGAAGCTATGCAGAAGTTAGAAGTGATTTAGGTATATCAGATGCTGAGATTATTGATTGGACTGCAGATCAAGGTGGTACAAATATCCATGCAGATAATTATGGAGATATAAATGCTAGTGCTATTGTTGCTAGTGGTTTAACAACATCTGCTGGATTAAAATTATCAAACAATATTATATATGCTTCAGATGGAGATGCAGCTATAACATTAGACACAAATAGCAATGTTACTATTGCAGGAGATTTAACAATATCAGGCAATAATATTAAAAATGCTGTTTCTTTTGATGCTGGTATTACTAATTCAGGAACAATAGCTGCAGGTACATGGAATGGGACTGCTATAACTAGCGATTACATCGCAAATGATGCAATAACTTCAGCTAAATTAGATGATGATTCTGTTAATAGTAATCATTATATAGATGGATCTATTGATACTGAACATATAGCTGACGATAAAGTTACCTATGCTAAAATTCAAAATATAGGCTCTGCTCAAAAAACTGTATTAGGAAGAAAAGATACTGGTGGTGGACAAATACAAGAAATGTCTGCTACTGATGTAAGAACTATGATTAATGTTGAAGATGGAGCTCAAGCTAATGTAAGTGGAGATAATGGCAATTCTGCTATTTACGATAATAGTGGAACTCCTGCATTTAAATCAGGAATAACAAAAGCTGAAGTTTTAAGTTTGTTAAATGTTACAGATGGGGCAAATGTTAATACTGACGTTGATGTAACTGTAGCAAATTTAACTTCTAGACTTCCTCAAATAACAGAAAGCGTAACTATTGGTGATGCTACAGATGTTAATGTTACAGTAGCAGGAGATTTGGTTGTAGCTGGAAATAATATTGGAAATAGTGGAACAAGTGATATTATAACTTTTTCTAGCAATAATGTGAAATTAGCTAATTGGCTTTATTTAGAAACTGAAAATAGCTTAATAACTTTTGGTGCTAGCAATCAATTAGTATTAGGTCACAATGCAACTTCTAAAGGTTTTACTATGCAGTCTACTTCAGATATAACTAACACTGCTAACGAATCTTTAACAATACAACATAAAACATCAGGAACTGCAGCTAATGGAATAGGCGTTGGAATTAAATTTAATACAGAAACAGCAAACGCACATTACGAAGATGGAGGCTTGTTTAATTGTGTAGCAACAGATGTTAGCAGTGGATCTGAAGATTTTAAGTTTGAATGGTTGTTGATGGCAGGAGGAAGTGCAGCAACAGAAAGAATGACATTAGATTCATTGGGTAATTTAGCTATTGATGGTGATTTAACTATGGGTGATGATTTAAAATTATCTGCTAATGCTAATGATTATGCTACATTATCAGTTGCAGATACAGGTGATTTAACAATAGCAACAACTGGAGATGGAACAACTGATTCTGATATAATATTAGATTCAGATGGAGATATTTTTTTAGACGCTGCAGGTGCAGATATAAAGTTTCAAGTAGGAGGAACTTCTTATTTAGAATGGGCTGCTACAGGAGCTTTAACTATGAAATCAGTTATTGATACAGGAGATGTTGCAACTATTACTTGTGGAACACACGGAGCTATGATGTTAGCTACTACTGACGATGACGCTGCAGCAGGACATATAACAATAGATGCTGATGGAGATGTAATATTAGATTCTGAAACTGGTAATTTTATTGCTAAAAAATCAGGAACAGAATTTAGTTCTGCTAATAGTTCATATGCAGGAATGATATTAGGTTATACTTGTATTAATGATTACGTAGTTCATTATCTAGAAACATCTTTTACAGTTGAAGATGCAGGACATAAAGTAAGTTTTGTAGTTCCTCCAAGTGGAAATGTAGAAATAGAATTTACAGGTTTTTTTGATAGAACAAGCACATCTGATGTTACTATATATGCAGGGTTAAGCGATAGCAGCACATACAATTCGGTAGGCAATACACATGAATATGACTACAATGGCGTTAAATCAGATGATGAAATAGATGATGAGATAATTACTTTTAAATGGTGTGTTACAGGATTAACAGCAGGTGCTTCTATAACATACTATTTAGGATTAAAATCTAGCGATGCTACTGCTGTTCATTTAAAGTATGGATATAGGTCAAGTAATGATTTAGCTTATCATCCTTTTATAATGAAAGCAACAGCATTGCCTTCAACAATTTATGATGGAAGTTAAAATAAACAGGAGATAAAATGGATTATAAAGAAAAAATAGACAACTTACTTGAACAGAAAAAACAAATAGTAGGAGAAATATCTGAAATAGAAGATATTTTACTATCTAAAGAAGAATTGAAAAGTAAAATAGATGGTGGAATAGAAGTTTTAATGTCTTTAAAATCTGAAGAAGATAAAAAAAGTAAGGAGAAAAAGAAATGATCCAAGGCTTAATATTAAAAAAAGTCATTAGTGTGGTTATGGAAAAAGTAGCTGAAAAACATAAAATTAAAAAACTAAGAGACTATGTTGAAAAGGATAATGAACTTGACATACAAGTTAAACAACAACAAAAAACAATTAATAAACAAGGTAAGTATATTGAAGAGCTAGAAAAGCAATCTGCTGTTCACAAGACCATGATAAAAGAATTGCAGAAAATATCACATGAGCCTATATTTACCACTAAAGATTATAAAAGCTTACTTAAAAGAATTAAGAAATTAGAAAAAAAATAAGGAGACAGAAATGCTATCATTTATAACTTCGAATTGGGAATGGTTTTTACTTGGTTTATATGTTCTTGAAAAAGGCATTAAACTAAGCCCATCAAAGAAAGATGATTTGGTTTGGGATATGGTTCTTAAGCCTATAGTAGACAAAGTGAAAGGTAAGTAATGCCACATTTTGGAAAAAAAAGCAAAGAAAGATTAGCTACTTGCCATGAAGATCTTCAAAAAGTATTTAATGAAGTAATTAAAGTAGTAGATTGTTCTGTCTTAGAAGGACATAGAGATGAAAGAAGACAAGAACAGCTTTTCTCGGAGGGAAAGACTAAAGTACACTACCCAATGGGTAGGCATAATTCTAAGCCTAGTAGGGCTGTTGATGTTGTGCCTTACCCTGTGGACTGGAAAGATCGTGAACGTTTCCACCTTTTTAGTGGGTTCGTCCTTGGGGTGGCTAGTGGGATGGGTATTACTCTTCGCTGGGGAGGAGACTGGAATATGAACTTTGAAGTTGACGATAACAAATTTGATGATTTCCCTCATTTTGAACTAAGATGATATATGCATATATATACATACCAGTTGATTATTGGGAATCAAATATAGAATGCGATTACATAAACGAGTTTTAGTAACTCCTGATAAGCATTTTCCAGTACATGATCAGAAAGCTATTAATGTAGTTTGTAAAGCTATCAAGATTGTAAAACCAGACGAATATGTTGATTTGGGTGATACTGGAGAATGGGAACATTTTAGCACACACTATTGGAGAGGCAGGAATGCTAAACCAATGGAAGATCTAATACCATTGTTAGACAAAGACATTAAAGCAGTTAACAAGGGAATGGATCAAATTGACAGAGCATTAGATAAAGCTAAGTGTAATGTCAGGCATTTTGTTCAAGGTAATCATGAAGTATGGTTAGATAAGTTTGTTACTAGATACCCATACTTAAGTCATTATGAAACATATAATGCTTTAAAGTTAGAAGAAAGAGGATATAAGTATTATCCTTACAATAAAAAAGAAAATTTAAAGATAGGAAAACTAAATTTTACACATGGTAAATTCACTGGAAAATATCATTCGTTTCAACATATAGATGTTTATGGAGAAAGTATAATGTACGGACATACACACGATCTACAAAGATTTACTAAAACACGTAAAGGTGGAACTATTAGTGCTTGGAGTTTAGGTTGTTTAAAAGATATTGAAATAGATGAAGATTGGTTATGTGGTAGATTGACTAATTGGAATCATGCATTTGCTATAGTAGATTTTTTTAAGAATGGTAATTTTAATGTACAAGTTGTTGAGATTGTAAAAGGTAAAACAACATTATGGGGAGAAGTTATAGTTGGCTAAACAAAGTTATGAAATAACTACATTTACATCAGGTGTTATTGGAGCTCCTTCTGAGACAGATATCCCAGAAAATGCAGCGGCTTATTCATTAAACATAAATCCTACTGCAGAAGATGGTACTTTAACAGCTATTCATGAAGACACAGTATTAACATCAGGGACAGGTTTTGAAACTGGAGCTAAGACTGTTCAAACTCTTCTTATTAATAGAGGAGCTATGGCTACTACTACTACTGTAAACGTTACAGCAATTGCAGAACATACAGATGGAAACGTTAAATTAACAGCTAGTAGTCATTCATTGACAGCGGGAGATGTTATTAAATTTACTGCTACAGCTGGTGGTACAGGTTTAAATGGATATTTAACTGTAGTAGAATCTGTAGATAGTAATAATTTTACAGTTAACTTTGATTACACTGATATAAGTAGTGCATTACCAACTGGTAGTCCTTTAGGTACTTATATTTTACATAAAGATGTATCTGCAGATGATCAAGATTACAAAGGTGGTAATTTTACTATAGAAACATACAATGCATCTTATGAATTAAAAAAATATTATATAGTGTTTCAGCAAGCAAACGTTCCTGCTGAAGCAGATGTAGTAAGTATAGACGATCATACTACGACTCTTGTTAATTTAGCAACAAGTGATACTCCAGCAAACGTTGCTACTAAACTACAAACTGCATTAAATAATTTAGATGGTATAACTGCAACTGTTAATACTGCTACAATTACAATATCTCCAGATGTTACTGTAAAAGTAGATTTAGCAACTATAGAAACAACTGATAATGCAGATGTTCATTCTTTAAATGCTGATAATATAAGGGTAGATTCTACTACTATTACAGCCACTACAACAACAACAGGGGCAGGATCTGTAGTTAACTTAAATGACATGGCACTTTTAAATTTAGATAAAAAAGAATACACTTTATTTGGAATTGATTATAATAATGACAAGATATTTAAGTGGGAAGATATTTATAATTCAGACAATAGAAATACATTAACAGAATTTTCTTCTGGAGTTTCCCATGATTCAAAATCCACTATGGTTAAAAGAAATAGAAATGTTTTTATTGGACTTGGGGCAGGAGAGTCTTTTAAAACACAATGGGTAGGTAAAATTAAAAAAACTCAAATAGCAATAGAAATAGATGGCTGGTATATTGAAAACGATGAATTAATAAGTATGCCATCATCTGCTGCACCCTTTAGTTTTGATGTAATGATATCTCAACAAATACACAATAATAATACTGCGTTTAACGAACAACAATGTTATCATGCAGAAGTTAGTGGTTTAAATACAATATCAAGCGGCACTGCAAATTTAGCAAGTCATTTGCATACTGCAGCAGGTAAATTATATTCTATTGGTGATGGCGATAGCAACGATGTTAATGAATATGGAAAAACAAACGATTCAGTTCCAGGGATAGGTTGGTGTTTTAAAATTACAGATACTAATGATACAAGTGATGGTAAATTATTAGCAGCTAAACAATACAAATACGATCCTAGTACTTCTTTAGTTGCTGGAGATGTTTTTATGATTGTAGACCAAGGAGAGTCTGATAACGATCCAACTCCTGTATTAGAATACATAGGTAATACTACATCAACAGAACCTGCATTTTTTATTGCTGCAGTAGAAGGTACAACTAAAGTACATAAAGTTTCTACTGCACCAGGTACAACAGATTTTTCAACAGAAACAGACAGAATATCTACTTTAGATCTTTCAGAACATTTAGAAGGAGATGCTATATCAACCATAGCTATATGTAGAACACCTTTAACTTCAGGAAGTTCAGTTTCGACAAGTAAATATATGTATTATGGGGATGGTACAATAGATAACGATCATATAGCAGACCAAAGATGCAGACCATTGCACATGATGTATTGGGTTGCTACAGAAAATGGTAATTTGTATAGAATGAATTTAACAGATTTTCATTCTCAAAATTCAGATAGCGATTATCAAGGTGCTATTAAAGATGCGAAATTAACTTTAGATTATTCTAATATAGCAAGATGTCAAGATTCTGAATATGACGGTCAATTTAAACATTGGTACGGTGGTATTTATGGTGCTAAAAGATTTAATAGCGTTGCATATTCAACTACTTCTTATACTTGGATATTTGATCAATACGAAGGAACTGATACTAATATTCCAGGAAATTCTGGTATATGGGCTGAATCTCAAACATGGAGTAGAGAGCCTTCTAATTCTCAGATATGTGGTGTAATTGAAACTTGGAATAATGCTACAGATACAACACAAGTTCCAGCTTCATCAGCTTGCTCTGATTTAGCAAGATATGTTTATGACGATGATTCAGATAATGCAGGGTTAGGAGCTAATCATTATCCTGACGTAGGTTATATGGATCATCACCATGCTCAAAAACATGAATCAGGAACTTTTGAACAATATGCTGCTGACAAAACAATGTTTATTAAAACTCCATCAGGAAATGATAATCACGGATTTGACACAGGAAATGTATTAACAGGCTTTACTAACAAAGATGGTAAAGGTAATGAAAATTATCATGGGAATACTATTGTAACTAAAGTAAGAGGTTTGAATGAATTTCAAGTTTTAGGCACTCATAATACTGCTGATACTGATGCAGATAGTTTTCCTTATTATTCTTCTAAAGTATGGTTGCTATGGAAAAGAAAAAACAATTCAGGGTTTTCAAAATGGGATTTAATGCTCTATAATTTTTGTCCTACTACTGTTCAAAGTGATTCAGTTTTAGTATACGACAGAACTCCTCCATACGATGAATGTGTTAAAAATCACAATACTGTTAATAGTGTAGAAAATAGAGGGTATTGGCAAACAGGTGAAGCAGATTTTTATATACAAAAAAGCACTCATATGCTAGGTAAAGGACCTATAGATACAGCTAATATACAAGATCAAGGTTTTGGATCTTGGCATTCTGCTACTAATGATGGTCCTAGAACAAGCTATGTAATGAGAAGAGATGGTAGTGCTGTATCGTTTGGAAATGCAAGAGCATATTATTCACATTGTTCTTTTGGTAATTTTATAGGATTTGATGGTTCAAATGAAGGTGAATTTAGAACTATTAAACCATTTAGCCACAGTCTTAAAACATTAAAACCTTTAATGGAAATACCATCTGATACACATGAAATTCTTTATACTGATAATCCTTATAGTACAGCATCTGGCAACCATTTATATGAATGGCAACATGGTGCTAATAAACACCAAGTAAATTTTATGGGAATTGTAAATGGTAGAATGGCTATTGAAGGATTTAGAAGTAACTACAGATTGAATGATGGTGGAGATCATAATGCTAATATAATAAGACAAAATGATTTTAAAAATTACAATAATTCAGTTGTTATGTTTAATATAACAGATACAGGCTCTGCAAAAGGAGATACTCGTACTTATATGGGACATTATGAAAGCACTCATTCTAGTAGTGCACATGTTAATCAATTGTCTACATTGCATTATGCAGATGGTGGTAAATTTAAGAAAAGATGTGTGTATAAAAGTAGTTCTAGTGATCATGTATCTACAAGAGGTTCAGGTAGAATAAGTAGTAATAATAATTTATATTATACAAGTGGAACTTATAGTATGTATGATGGAACAAAATTAGTTCCTAGTACTGTTCCATTTCCTAATGATGTAGGTGTTACAATGTATCAAGGTCAAATAGGTGATTATTTATATATAGATAGAAAATGGGTTTCTTCTGAGCCTAGATTAGGTTATACATATAAAAACCATCACAATTCATATATTAATTGCTATGAAAGTGAAGAATCCACATCACGTATATACGGCAGATTGCAAAGTTCTAGTAGATTTTACGATGGTGGAGGAAATAATTCTCAAACATTAAAAATTAGAGGTATAAACGGTCATATAGTAGGTGATGTTATAGCAAATGGAACCTCAAATCCATCAAATGATACTACAGGTCATCATTTTGAAAGAAGGTCATATCAGCAACAAATAGGAACTATTAAAAGTTATTATTCTACAAATTCTGGTACATTTTATGGAGATGAAGCTTTTCATAATACAGCTATAACTAATGCAGGTAATAAATATTCTAGCACTACATCGCAAGCTCAAATGACATATGACTTAAATAGATATCCTTTAGCATATGATATAATTGCTCCTTTTTCTGCAAGTATGAGAGAAATTGATTTTTCTGGCTCTATTGACCTTGTTCGTTCAATAGATCCAGTTATGAATACAAATTTAAACTGGGATGACCATATGATGTTAACATCAAGCACTAGTATAGGAGGAGATTATTCAACAACTATATCTTTATTAGAACCTCATAATAATTCATATCCTTCAAGTGCAGGTTCGTCTGTAAGTGCTTTTTATCCACATAATAACGCTTTTATGTTTGGTTTAGTACCAAAAGAATTTTCTACTGAGTTTACTTCTCATACTAAATTAATTACTCTACCTATTACTCCTAATGAAAATATAGGTTCTGGAAATCCTTTTGGTACAGTATGGGGTTGTGGAAACGCTAGAATTAGTAATGTTAATAAAGAATTTATATCTCCTATGCTTTCAAATAATATAGATTTTGGTTCATCTCAATTTGCAGCTTTTGATACTGATGATTTTATTCAACAAGATCCATTGTTAACATTTGACAATGAATTAGGTTCTGGAACAGAACTTCCTCAAGATGCAAATATTAAATATAAAGTATCTTTACTGTACGATGGATATCAAGAAAGTCCTTTGTCTTCTTTTTTCTACGATAAAACAATGAGCGCAAATAAAGATAGCCATGATGTAACTATTAATATATCTCCAGATTTTAGATTTAGTCCAAGAGTTACACATATGCTTATATATAGAAAAAATCAAGCAAACGATTTATATAGATTAGTCAAGCAGGTTTCACTGGAAGATAAGGGATGGGTATTACAAGACGGAAGATATAAATTTACATTTAGAGATTCTAAAAGGTTTGCATCTTATTCAGCTTTAACTGGCATAGATGAAGAAAATACTAACACTAGTTTAAATTATAGTATAAGTGCTCAAATAAATGATGAGTTATTTGTAGGGTTAGCATGGCATAAAGATGTAGAAGATGATGTAAGTAAATATATATATAAATCTAAACCAGGTAATTTTAGTCAATTTGACTATAATAAAGACTTTTTAGTGCTACCTGGCATACCAACTGCATTAGCATCATTTAACGGTAAAATATATGCATTTGACAGATCTAACACATATATTATAAATCCACAACAAATGTTTATAGAAGATACATTTGAAGGTGTTGGGTGTTTAAGTCAAGATTCACTTGTAGTTACTGAATTTGGAATGTGTTTTGCAGATGTTAATAATATATATTTACAAACTGGAGCAGGTGCTCAACCAATTGGTAACAATATAATAGATGTTTCTACTTACGAAGGATGGAAAATAGGGTGGCAAAAAGCTGTTAAATATTCAGAAGAAACTATTGAAACCGATCCATTTGTTTTTTATGATGGAGAAAGTAATTCATTTGTATGTTTTGTGCATGGATCATGTGATCAAAATTGCAATCCTAACGTATCAAGAGCTTGGGTCTACAGCATTACAAGAAATAGATGGGATTATTGGGAAGCTCCTAAAGTTGAAAAAGCAGTACAAGGATTAGATGGAGATATAATAATTTCTGATGGTAATTTATTATACAACTACAAAGATAACACTACTAAAAGAGATTGGAAATGGTTAAGTAAAAAACTATCAATTACCAAGCAAACAACTACTAAAAGAATGCATAAAATTAAACTACAAGGAACACCTACATTAGATACTATTAGTACTCCTCCTCAATGGAATGATGACATGAGTGTTTATGTAGATGGAGAAATACAGCAATTAGAATTTGCTACAGTTAATGTTACTAAGAATAAAGGATTTACTAAAGAATTTAGTGGTTGTTTTTTATATGCAACATTAGCAATAGATGGGGTAACAGTTACTTTAAGAGGTTTAAATCAACTTGAAATAGGAGGTGCTATACCACCTATAGGAACATATATTTTAATTGATGAAGAAATAATGATGGTTACTGCACATCCTTCTGCGACATCATTAACTGTCACAAGAGCTCAATTAGGAACAACAGCAGTAGTACATACTTACGATGAATCTACTCAAGGAACAGAAGGTTTAGAAGGACAAAGAATATACAACGTATGTCCTGTTATTAAACTACCTAGTGGTTGTAAAGGTAAGCTTATTGAGGTTAAATTTGAAAATCAAAAAAGTAGTATAGATAGTTTTTCAGTAGAATTTATAGATAAAGGTACAAGATAATGGCAAAGATTAAAAGTGTAGAACATGCACCTAAAGTTGCAGATTCACAAGTTCAACTTGCAATAAATAGTATTTATAACGAAATTAACAGGATAATAGATGCTGTTAATTCAAATGTTACAGATGCTGAACAGCAAGGAAGTGGAAGACCAGGGGATATTAGAGTAACAAACAAATCTGACAATACAGTAGTTTTAGAGGTTAGAACTAATGAGGGGTGGTTTGAAACATCAAGTCTAACAATGATAAAGAAAAGAGGTTAATTTGGGATTATTTAGCGCAGTTATTGATAGAAGTCCAATAGATAAATATGGAGCTGGTGGTAATGCATCTGCATTATCTAATTACGCTGCAACTAATATGGCGAGATCTCAAGAGTTGTGGGATATGAATAGCACTAGAAATCAAATGATTCAAGACAAACAGATGGAAAGTGCATTTGA
>VTLG01005859.1_pt1 | contig 34783 bp, 53 predicted proteins | sample 4694571 | NCBI WGS metagenome assembly VTLG01 (sample SAMN12604809, study PRJNA352737) | marine metagenome | biome: ENVO:00000447; feature: ENVO:00000209|ENVO:00000569|ENVO:01000036; material: ENVO:00002151; isolation source: viral sequences binned using virsorter ...
ATAAAATGCTCCAATCAATTCCTTATTCTTTACCCCCTGCTGAATTTAATTGGGAACTAGCTGCAAGAGGTTTCTACACCAAAATGCAAAAAGAACGAAGTGATAAAGCTCTTGATGAGTTTGAAAAGGAACTTCGACCTAAAATAAGCGGAGAAATGTCAGCATTTCTTGAGCTTGAGGCATTAGGGATTTACAGCGAAAAAGATCAATTCAACCCAAACAAAGCAGACAATGATTTCTACACCAAACGACTTGAACGAGTACGAAAACTACGAAGAGACGATACTCAAGGAGGACTTGGAAAAACTAAATCAAATAGATCAATACGCAATCAAAGTAATAGATTTAGAGAAAGATACTACAAGACAAATTGAACTTTTAAAACTTTGGACACAAAGAGATTTACATTTTTCAATCAGCAGTACATTTGCTTGGAAAATAATTTGTAAGGCATCTGGTCAAAAACTCGGTATTCCTGAACCAGTTAGCGGTGATACTGAAATTGATATAACAGAAGATTCAATGGTATGGGGTGAAATACTTATGTATGAAAGCTGGAATCTTATATCGGCTTTACCAAAAGTTGGTAAATCTGCATTAGTTATTGGTATTGCTGGTGCTGTTTTAAATAATAAAAAAGAGTTTTTAGGACTCCCACTAACACATAGATTTGATAATTTAATTATTGTTGGAAATGACCAGAGCAATAAACAATGGGGCAAACTTTTTTTACGCGAATCCCTATGTACAAAAAATGGTAACAGAATAAAAATTGACCCAAGAATTGCTTTATGGTCGCAGGGTTCTGGGATTCAATTAAATGAAGAAGGAATACAGAGAATTGTAGAGGAATGTAAGAAAAGACCAAACTCTTTATTACTGATTGATACTTTGAGATCGGTTACATCTCAAATGGGTCTAGATGAGAATAAAACTGAGATTTCAGCACCAATAAGAAGAATACAAGATGCAACAGCAGACCTTGGTGTTACAGGTGTGATATTGCACCATACAACAAAATCTGTTTATGGTGGCAATGCTGTTATTGCATCAAGTGGTAGTGCTGCGATTCCTGCGGCATTTGACCAAACTATTCTAATGAATTGGCTAAAACCAGTTTCAGATCAATCAACTCAAACAGATAAAAGAATTGCCATAAGTTGTATGGGTAGAGGTATCAGTTCAACAATAGTGGCAGAACTTACTGATAATAAATGGATTTCTCATGGTGATGGAGAAGAAGCGATACGAGCAGAAAAAATATCAGAACTAGAAGATAATTTACAGGGCAGACAAGGTGATGTATATGACCGATTAATTCAGGCTTGGGAAACCAATACAAAAATGTCTACTGTTGATATTGCGAACGCTTTAAATTTAACCGCAAACAAAGCTTTGCGGACATTAAAGGCATTAGAAAGAAAAGGTTTAGTAATGCAAGATGGTGTTGCTCCTCGAACAAATGAGAAAGGTAGACCAATTGCATTATTCAAACCAACTAAGGGGGACACATTTAATAGGTGTTTTAATGACTTTAATGATTTTAATGACAATAAAACCCCTAAAAACATTAAAACCCCTGTTTTTTCTCCTCCCCTAAGAGAACAGGTGCCAATAAATTTACCAGTACAACGACTTGTTGATAATGGTGATTGGCAAAATGGTTGGATAATTTCAGACAATTCTGATTTATCTAACATTACAATTGCCAGAGTTGGCTCTCCACACATTTGCATTGATAACTGCAAATGGTTAATTGACTTACGCCCCTGTAAAAACAACTAAAACCATGACTACCAAACCAAAATTATTAAATCCATTACCAATTGAGTTTGATGAAGAGACTCATAGATATATTTGGACTCCAACAAACGAAACAATGGCAAATTCAGTTACTTCTATTACTGGATTTGATATGCCAGAAAGCAAACGCAAAAGTATTGAACAGTTCAAACACATTTGGGCACCTCGTGGAACTGCTGTCCACAAGGCACTCGAATGTTATTTGCTTGATAAACAAATACCAGAACAACCAAAATATGATGATTGGGTTGTACCGCTTTTAACACATCAGTATTTACAAGAATTTTTTAAACCACTTGCTGTTGAATATCGGGTTGTTGATTTAAAAAATAGTATTGGTGGAACGCTTGACGCATACGGAATTGATACCAGAACTAATAAAAAAGTATTAATGGATTTAAAAACACAGTCAAATCCAAACGCAAACGCATATAACACTAATGAACAGCTTGGTGCTTATTATTCCATGCTGAGTTCAAACGGCATACATGTAGACGAGTGTCGTACTGTTTGGTGCAGACCAAATAAAACTATTGTTGGTGAATATCAAGACCCACAACAATGTTATTCAGATTGGGTTGATAAGCTAGATGTATGGAGAATGTATCAAGAAGAATTTTAAACACTAGCAAAACAAATAAAAGGTACTACAATAAAGAACAGGAGTAGGGGTACTCCTGTTTGGTAGAGAAAGGGCTAGGTGTTTCCTGTTTTGACCTAGCCCTTTTTTAATGCTTAATTATATTACAATTATTACAGTTTTGTAAATAGGAGTTTAATTGTATTACAATTCTTTGTATAATGTATATATACCAAACAAATTTTATTATGATCTTTGAAAACACATGGCAAAACGAAACAGTTATACATGAGGCATTCATTGAGAATGGTGATGTATCAATCAGAGAGGTTTCTCTTGGCGGTAATCCAATAGAGGATTTTGTTTCTTACCACCCTAGCATAGGTGCTAGTGATGATGAACTCACAAAAATATGTGATGACATATATCAAACACTTATGGGTGCTTTTGTTTCTCAAATGATGATGTAAGTCCACTACCCTATGTGGGTTGACTAGGTTTGAATTGTTTTCATTAAAGGATCAGTAATGGTTTTAGAGTTTTGTACCAGCCGCCTGACCGCCCACAATTAAGACTCTTGCAAATGCTCTGCAAGGGTCTTTTTTATTCGTATTACAATTGTTACAGTTTTGTTAATGGGGTTTTATTGTATTACAATTGTTTGTATAATATAAATATACCAAACAAAACAAAATGAAAACTAAATTCAATCCCACTCACAACATGACAGGCATTGGACAAATTGATGTTCCTGTTATCATCACTCAGAAACGTAATGCATTATGGCTTGTAACTGATGCAAACCAAACTCAATATTGGGTTGGCAAATACAACATAGAGGAAATCAAATGAATAAACAAACTCAATACTTGCTTTCATTATCAAAAACCGAGCTTGCAGAAAAAATGGAAGCGATCAAAGCTGACATTAACGAAGCTGATGAAAAATACCAACAAGCATTGGCTCGTGGTGACTTTGATACTTGTGGCAAGTATTCAAACGAACGTGCTCAATACAGACGCACATTCGCAAAATGTTTAAAATTTAAAATCAAAAGAGGTTGGTTATGACTAAAGCTTTTTATTTACTACAGTACATTGTTTTTCCTGTAGCATTATTTTTTACACTTAATTCTACTTTGACAGATATGACTGTTGCTGATTGCAACGCAGGGGTACAATTAGCTTGCGACGAATTGCAAAAATGAAAACATTTAACTTTCCCTATAATCCCTATATTGGGCAAATTTATCTAGACCCTAATTACAGGACTTGGGAGTTTGACAGTACAGAAGAAGAAGGGAAAGGTAAATGGGTCGATATAACAGAATACGAACTAGCACCGTGGTGGAATTAATGGATCAAATTTTTAAACGCAAATGGATTAAAATAATCAATCAATCAAACGAGCAAAAATGTCGTTTATTTATAAAAAGACTAAAACAACAACCTATTGATGTTCCGTTTAATTCCAAACAAAAATTTGTTTGGAAATTACTTAGAACCAGATTAGAATATTTAGCTCAAGAAAAAAATACAAATAAAGAAATAATCAGACTTCCTACAGCAGAACCAACAGATCTTAATTGGAAAAATCCAAAAGCTATTTTTAATAGAGCTTTACAGGAATTTTTATTTACAAAAGAAAAAAGAAATAATACAACAAGATGAATGAACCAAAGATGATTGTTGTCAGAGGGAAGCCTGCTCCACAAGGTAGTAAAGTTAGTTTTCGAAATGGTTATATGAAAGAAGCAAGTCAGTTTGTTATGCCATGGCGAAATCAAATCGTTTCAGCCTGTATTGAGCAAAAAATAAATAATGGTGAGATTATTGAACAGCCTGTAGAAATATTTATTGACTTTTTATTTCACAGACCACAGACACATTATGGAACTGGTAGAAACGAAGGCAATATAAAACCATCAGCACCGAAATATCCAATAACAAGAACGACAGGCGATATTGATAAACTGTGCAGAAGTACTTTAGATGGATTATCAGTTCCTAGTGGTGGCATTTTATTACGAGATGATTCTCTAGTTGTAAACCTTAGAGCAAAAAAATCATTTGCGACAAAAGGTGGATTTCAAGGAGCTTTCATTCATGTATGGCAGTTATAATAAGTAACAAATAAAAGGTGTACAATCTTTGACTAATTGATATAATACAATTATCCAAACATCTTACCCCACATGGAAAGTATTACTAATGATTCAGTCGAACAAAAACCAATCGCCACTCCTAAATTGGCTGCTGCTCTTGCTAAATTTCAACAAGAGTTCAGCAACGCAGTCCGTGATGCGTCAGGTAACTTTGGCTCGTATGTTTCACTAGCTGAAGCAGAATATGCTGTTAGTCCAGCTACAAAGCATGGATTATCACATACATTTATTATTGAAAGTTCTACATCACATACAGATCAACCAATCATGTGGGTAAAACTTAGACTAATGCACGAATCAGGAGAATTTTTAGACTCAAGACTTCCTATTATTACTGAATGGTGCGAAAACAGAAATAAAAATAAATATTTTTCAATTGGAAGTGCAATTACATATACAAGAAGATATATGTTACTTGGTGCTTACGGACTTGGACAAGCTGATGATGAAGCTGATGCTTTTAGCCAAATTGCAGCAGATAAAGACAATACTGGTAAAGCTAGAAATAATAAAACTAGCAAACCTAAATTTCAAGTATCAACCACTAAACCTCCAAAGGGTCAAGAAAAAATATCTGAAGAAGCATTTGCACAATTGCGTGCTGAATTAAATTCACGACCTGACAAAAAACAAATAATGGATAATTTTAAAAACAAATTCTATCCATCAGTTGACAAGCTATTGGCTAATCACATTGAATTAACAATCCACGAAGAGTTTCTTCGTGAACAAATGACAAAATCTAAGGAGCAAAAGTAAATGTCTGAAACACCAAAATCAAAGTTTTCTATGTGGTTTAACTGCCAATCAGAAAACGAACAACACAAATATTGGTCTGTATCTGAAATAACAGTTGATGAGGTTTTAAAACTCTACGATTATGCTATGGATGAAAAAAATCTAATAAAAGATTATAAAGGCAAAAATGCTGTAAAAATCAGAGCAAAAATGTTCCCTGCTCAATCACAATCAGGCAATCCATATATGAAAATGGTTGTCTCTGATTATCAAAAGCAAGAACAAAATGAAGAAGAATTTTAAAAAATTACCACAAGAAGATATTGGGGTTGCAAAGTCAAAACTTCCACATGAAGTAAGAGTATTTTTAGATCATTTAGAATGTGGTCTTGAATGTTTTGGAGAAGATTTATTTGATTATCACCCCTGCACCATGACTCATAACGAGCATGGTGTTGGCTTATTATTTTCACAATTATCAAAAAAAGAATTTAAAGAACCTGATATGGCAGATGCTTCTCTGATAGTTTCACAAAAGGGAGTACATTTACAGAAAGAAAAAATATTATTTTTTAGTAATGAACAACCACCAACAAAATTAGCCTTGCTTGTTTTATCTGCAATTATCACGCAAGAACCATTACATTTCGATTGTCCACATTGCGACTAATTTCCCAGTAAACCAAACCTTTTCTTTTTATGCATTTCATCTTCCATTTCAAGTATTCTTACTAACGCATGAGTTAATACATAATCGTGATTAACATTTTGTCTTAGCAGTTTTATTGTGTAATTTTTTAAAATTTCTATATCAGTACAAGCAATAATATCTCTTATTTTTACCTCAGTAGCTAACTTTTTTTCTACTGGGATTGGTTCTATTAATACTGATATGAAACTTTTATCCATAATTAACTAGGAAAAAGTTGTTGTTCTAAAATATCTACTGCACGATCATCAAGTGTATTTGTTGTTTGTTTACAAATAGCTCTCAATAAATCAACAACAAGTCGTTTTACAGTTGTTGTTGTCAAAAATGTCATCAAGATTGGTTTTAGAATTTTAATCATAATTTATTGTGTTACTTTCCAAACATAACAGTTTTTGTTACATTTGGCATATGCTGTCTAAAATAAGCAGTGGTCAGCAGCTTACTCCTCACACACTAGGCAGCTTTTTTTATGGAAGATCAAGAACCAAGCAAAGTTGAAACCATTGTAAAAGTCTGTGTGCTTTTGTGGTCGGCAACACTTTTATCCCTTTCATATTATGAACCGCCATCTGGCAAAAAAATTGTAGATTTTGACCCGACATTTATTGCTTCGATTTTTTCAGCTTCTACTGCGTCACTAGGGTTTCAGATAAAGAAGAAAAAAGATACTATAGTAGATAATAAGAACTCTAAAGTAGGTATCAAATGAAAAAACTGCTTCTTTTATTTCTGTTTGTACCAGTTGCTTCCTATGCAGATATTCAGAGTACTATCACATCATCAGTTAAACTAGAATCGTTATCTGCAGCAACTTCTGCAGATAAATTGGGATCTAGTTACAGCATAAGCGGTACAAATATAACAACTACAAGTGGAGATGCCGCAAGTGTGGGTGGCTTTGGATCTGTTACAAATGGAGTTCCAGCAGTAACTATGCCAAGTGCAACACAAACCACCGCTGGCGAAACTTTTAGTTTTACTCAGTCATACCTTGAAGGTGATGCTACTGCTGGATCAGCCCCAACTGTTGGAACTGTAGGCAACTTTAGTGATTTAACTTCAACTGCTGCTGGTTCAGTTGGTACAGCAGCTGTTACTTTAGATCATCACACAATGTCTCTTACAGGTGGAACAGGAACAGGAGTTGTTCTAACTGGTCAATTTGTTACAGATTTAACTGTTGATTAATGTGGAGGCTATTTTCGTTTGTTTTTCTTATATCTAGCCCTGTCTATGCTGTTCCTGTGGTTCCTAACTTCACTCAAGGCAGTTCCACAAGTCGAACAGAAACAACAACTAATATTACAGAGACTATACAGACAACACAGTATGGTGGATTTCAGTATAGTGTCTCAGGTTCTGGAATCCAAATGGATGGCAATTCAATTACACCTCCTGTCACTACCAGTAACCAAAACATTAACGGAACAACTTATACTTGGACAGATTTAGATTTAGGTCAGAAACCAAATTGGACATTAACAAATCAAGGTGCTTTTCAATTTGTAGAAACATATACGCCAAGTGGGGTTCAATCAATAACAGATATAACAAGAACAATTCAATCAGAAAGCGTTACAGATACAACTACAATATTCTCCCAATAATAGGATTATTGTTTGGGAGTCCAGTATTTGCTAATACCTCAAACACTGCGGCTCCACAAGCCTCTGCTAGTGGTTCAGTATCAAATTTCGCGACGCAAGTTTTGGGTGGCCCAATGGTCGAGAATAGTTATGGTAATGGAATAATTTGTTCTGGCCCACAAATGTCAATAAGTCCGTTTGCTTATACAAATCTAAATATAAAACGCCCAATGGATTATACATATGAAACACCTTACTATAATCCAGCAGTAGATGATGACGGGAACCTTACAAATCCAGGTGAAATTTTGTACTATCAAGAAAACTACAGTGGCAATAAAGATTCGTTAGGTTTGAATGTTGGTGTTGCTTTGACATTTAATATTCCTTTAGATAAAAGATTTCAAGATGCTTGCTTAAAAAGTGCAACGACACAAGAAAAAATACAAAGACAAATATTATCTAAGGAAAGATTAAATTATGAACTAGCAAGGCTTAAAAATTGTGGGGAATTAAAACTTGCTGGAATCGAATATGCAAAAAACAGTATTTACCACAAATTATGTGAAGATGTAATTGTTAGTCCAAAGAAGGGTCAAGTATTGCCACATACTCATAGGTTGAAGCAGTAGGTAAGCTCGGTTAGCACTTACCTACCTAGACGCCCCATCCATTGCCTGATCGAATAGGGTTTTTTCATTCTACATTATCTTTTTTATTTGTAAGTTGTTTTTTTATCTTTTTAAAAATTTCAGATATTGCTTTTTTTATTAAAGGAGCCAAAAGCGCAGAGCCACCAGCAACCACACCGATAACAGCAGTAGAAATGAGTGCTTCAGGTGTACCAATAAAGCTTTCTCTGAATGGTACTTTTTCCCAGATCGGGTCACAGGATCCATTTGTACTTCTTTCGTATTTTACCAATCTTTCAATTCTTTTATCATTTCTGTAATCTCCCTCTCTAAATTGTGGTTTTTCAGATGGACAGGGTTCAAATCTTATTTTTTCTTTTTTTGTTTCTTGAATTTTTGGTTGCTCTGGTATTATCTCCTCTGGTTCTTGACTCTGAGGACTTAGAGGGGCTGTGTAAATAAAATTATTAGGATTATATTCCAAAGGTTCAAAACTAGGTATATGAAACGTCCCACAGGCTTGATATGTACCTTTTTCATCTTCTCCTATAAGGCTAGGTAAATTATTTCTATGAGCATCAACACAAGCTGGTATATTTACGACAGGCTTAAGAATGACATCTAATGTAGGTCTATGAATTTCCCATTTGCGTATTTTTGGAATATCAATTTCTTTTATTTGTATTAGTGGTATGTCAATCTTCGGTATTTCCATCTACAATATTACCTATAGAAATAGACCAATTCTTATCTCCAAATTTACCTTTTTCTATTATTTTAGGTTTTTCTATTTTTTTATCCAATTCTTCGTGATATTTTTTTATGTCATTATCTAGTTCTAAATTAAATCTTTTCATACGCAGCCAGTAAATAAATTTATCAACATAATATTTTATTAACTTCTTAAAAAATCCAAAAACCATTATTTTTTAGGGTTTATATATTCTGGAACTGTCGGCCCTGTCATATCTGGTAACGCATTGTCTATAACTTTGGGCATCATGCCAGATACGTTATCAAGGATCTCATTCATAACCCTTGCCTTGAACTGCTCGCTGGTTACAAATCGGTAAGCGTAGTATGAACCGCCCAACATTGACAAGGTAAGAAAAAGCGACAACAATGAAGCTATCTGACAAATTTTTTGGAACATATGTGGAAAGAAGCTTTTATTAAGGCCCTAGCACCAATTACCTTGATGTGTCTGTTTTTACTGGTGGGTCTTGCCCCATTATATCTAATTGGTGGAATGATGACTAAACAAATGCACGAAAAAATAAAATATTAAATTACCAAGGTACACCAGAACTCACAGTAGGTGTTTTTGATTCTGTTATCTGTGCAGCAATACTTGTTTCAATAGCTGTAACTTCATCAGATCCTAGTGCAGCTTTAACCCATGCAATAGCATTATCTTTTGTTATATCTTTATAGGCAGTAAAAGATCCAGAGTCAGCAGCAGCAAGCTCCACAGAACCGTAACTAGAGCCACTATGTTCACCATCAGAGTCACTTGCTGTCCAGTGAACATTAGTTACTACATCAGATAAACTTCCTACAGTTTTTGTTGCGTCTAAAGCGACAACATCCCAAGTAACAGCCATGATAATAAATGTTTAGTTTTATTTTACTTAGATTCTACAGCTTGAACAACATCACTAAGTTTTTCTAATTGTTTTAAAGCTCCTTGATCTTCCATTATTGGTTGCATAAGTTTATTTTTTTCCGCAATTTTTTCTTGTATTTCTCTTTCAAGCATTTGTGCTTTCGCAATATTTAAATCAAGACGAGTTTTTGTTTCGTCATAAAGTTCCTGTGGTGTTGCCATAAATTTTATTTAAGTTATCTAATATTACTAAGCTGCCTCTAATGTTGCAACTTTGGTTTCCAACACCTCTATTTTTTCTATAGCTTCTTTTAATCCAGCAGCTAACAAAGGAACAACACGACTTATATCAGCAGTTTGATAAACAGGATCACCAATTTCTTTATCACTTAAAGTAGGAAAATTTGCTTTGCTTTCTTCTGTTACTAATTCATCTTTTGTTCCATGTACTGCCTCTGGCACGACCTCTTGTAACTCATGCGCTAAAAACCCGTCTTTTGTATAACCAGATGCAATTTTAAAATTAAATCTTCTAGGCATTAATTTTTTAACTCTTTCAATACCATCTGTTATATCAACTATGTTTTCTTTTAATCTGTAATCAGAGGTTGTGTCATAAGTAATAGTTCCATCACCATCATCTTTAATCTCACCTACTTGTGAACCAGCAACCCTAAATTGAATAAATGTATGACCAGCATTAAGAGCAGTATGGTTTAACCTTTGGTAAGGTGAAGTTGTGCTTGCTAAAAACTCAAATTCTGTATTCGCTGTATTATTGCTTGAACCTCTAAAAAAGACAGTTGCATCACTTTGAAATACTACACGTTGTACACCGTTAGTCGCAAAATTCATATTATCTACTCCAGACGACCTAAAAATATAAGGTCCAGTAGTATCGGATGCTGACGCACTACCAGCAATTCTGAATCCTCCATTTATTTGAAAAATTCCTGCACCACCAGTCGGAGTAAGACCTATACCTACGTTTCCAGAAGAATCTATACGCATACGTTCTGTAGTTCCACCTGTAGCAATCGCTAAAGCTCCCTCTGCCCTTATACCTTGATTTGTTACTCCTGAGTGACCTGTCATGAAACTTCCAGCACTTCCTATAAAGAATTTACCAGTTCCACTACAGTTAAATGTCATCATATTTCCATTACTATTAGTGCTATTAGTCGTAATAGTTCCAGCATCACTTCCACCATCAACAACAAGTGCGTCAGATCCAGACGTAGTTCCTATTAGCACTCTTCCAGAATTATCAATTCTCATACGTTCATTGTTTCCAGCAGTTGCAAATGCCAACATATTTGTATCTGGTTTATAAATCGTTGCCTGTACTGCACTATCAAGACTACTATTACTACCAAAAGTCAAAGTTGTGTCTATATGGCATCTTCCATTTACACTTAATAAAGCATTTGATGTAGGGCTTGCTGTACCTATACCAATTAGACTATTACCTGCATCTATAAAAAACATATGGGTCAAAGTATCACTTTCAATTCTAAAATCTACATCCGCACCATCTTCATTAAATATTGTTGCACCTCCTAGCTCCATTCTTTCAACACCACCAGTTGCCACATTAAAAGTATCTGCGGCAGAACTAAAAATACCTGTGTTCAGATCATCCCTAAAAGCTAATGCAGGTGTACTTGCAGAGCCATCTTCAAGAGTTAATGTGCCGTCAAGTTGTAAAAGTTCTATCCAAGCATTGTTAGCAGAATTTCGTATTTTTAAAACATTATTTGAAGTATCAGCCCACCATTGATAAGCATATGTTGTTGCTGGACTAGAAGAATTTGAGTTATTACTAACGATTGCTGCAAGGGCATTATTTAAATCTGTACGAAAAGCCGCACCAGAAGCATTATCAAGTACATAATCATGTGTAGCCATTACTTAATCCTTTTATTTAAGTATATATTAGTTGATAACTTAAATATAAACATATTTACCCACCTTTACCAAACCCGATTGCGGTATATTTAAAACTTAAATCTTTAAAGTTATTACTGCTGTCTCTTGTTTCTATAACAAACTGTGTGCCTGTAACAGATGTTATTTTGAAATAATCACCAGACACCGCACCTTCAAGCGTAATTCCTATCGTTGGTAAAAATGCTGTTGTTGATCCTCCAAGTGATCCAGTACCTGTAAAAAACGGATCACCAAATGTCACTGTTTTAGCTGAACTATTTGTTGCACAAGCACTGGCAATGACTGTATTTACTGTTTCTGTTCTACGCTTAACACTTGCTTCAAATCCGAGCTCTTCAATTTTAATGTTTTGTGCTGGGTCGTCTGATGAAAGTTCTGCTTTAAATTTAAATCCTCTTCCTCTATATTCACCGTTTGCAAACGTATTAAATTGCGTGAAGTTTGCTCCATAAGTACAAGATGTACCACTTGAAATCGTTGCACTTGTAGCTGAAGTAACAGTGAATGTGCTTGTAGATGGAACAGTTTGAATTTCATAATTACCATCAGTTGCACTACCAGCAGTAAAATCTATTACAACAAAATCGCCTACAGAATACCCATGTGAAGTTTTAGTGATAGTAATAGTAGTGCCGCTTTGCCCATAAGTAGCCGACACTGAAGTTGCTGGGTCAATATTAGTTGTAGCGACTAATAATTTTGCATTAACATCTTCTGCTTTGGTTCCATCAAATTCAGTCCATGTGTCGATATTTGCGGTTCTTGAATCAATAAGATCATTTGGTAAAATTCCAAAAGTAAGAAATCTTCTTTTTAAAGTTAAATTAAATATTGCTGCCAGATCAACTATATTTTGAAACTCATAAGAACCACTTGAATTTATAGGGCCAGCAAAATCAATATTTGATAAATCGTCAATGTCTTGAGTCACATCATCTATTAATAATGTTCCATCAAGTAACAGGCCATCTAAAGCTGAATCAAAAAATGTATTTACTTTATTTCCTTGAAAAGGGGGTGAATCTGTATCCTCTCTTTCTGTAAGAATGATTTGATTTGGTTGTGGATCTGGCTCTGAAACAATTACTCTTGCAGCATTTGCAGATTTACGTCCACCATCATCAATAAATTTAATACTGTAAGTCCCTGTCAAAGCTGGAACTAATGTTTCTGTTACACTTCCAGAAAGTTTTTGTATGATTTCTGATGAATTTTGAAATGTAGCTGTTGTTTTGTCAACAGAAGGAGTATGCCTTACTGATATCGTGCCACCATGCAAAACGTCAACATCAGTTGAAGGGTCAAAACGTAGTCTTACAAACTGATCTGATACAGGTTCCAGCGTTAATCCAGTTGGATCTGCTGGTAAAGCTGTCTTACCTACAGCAGTAAAAGTAAATGTTGAAGTATCTGAACTTAATACTCCTAATGTGTTAAAAGATTTTACTGCAAATTTATATGTTCCTAATCTTGATTCAAATAATTCAAAACTTGGCCTAGCGACTCTTAGTCTTTCGGGATTATCATTGTCAAATTGAAACTCAACTAAATATTCTTTAACACCCTTAATAGGTTCCCATGTTATAAATATTTTTGAAACTGCTCTATTGTTTAGAGCAACAATTTCTTCTGTAGCTGTAAGGTTACTTGGTGCTAATACCTCATTTATCAAAGTTGTAATTGTTTTTGGATTAAATGCAACTGTTGTATCTTCTACTTGTTCATATTTATTTGTGTCATGAATGACAGCAGTAATTGTATATTCACAATGGTTTTTTTCTTCTACACCGACAACTTTAAAAATTTGTAATTCTGTTGCTGAACTTTCGATTGCATAAACACTATTAGCTTGTGGAATTGATGTAAATGCAGAAGATACAGTTATGGTTGTGCCATCAATAGAAGAAATCGTACGACTTTCAGTTGATCCATCTGATAAAACAACAGCTAAAGTTGCGCCAGAATCATGTGTTAAATCATTTCCTTCAATAGTGCTTGCATCAACAATAATTTGTGTTGTAGATACACCTGTATTTATACGCCCACCTTTTCTTGTCCCTGATCTAACCGAATCTGCAATTCCAATAATTGTTGCTGGTCTTACGATTACACCAGCTTCTAATGTTGTTGTAAAAGTAACAACTTCATTTTCTAACAAATTTGAATATAAAAACCACCTTCCAAGACGATTTGCTTGACCAATAGAAGTACAAGCAAAAGCTTTTATTGTTTTTCTAGTTTCTCCAAATTTATTTATTGCATCTAAGTTACCTGATGTAGAACCAAGAGCAGTAATTTGATCAGCTTTTACCAATTCGTATTCCATTGTTTGAGTTGCATTGTCAAAATATTGAACCTCAACCTCCGTATATTTAAGTCTTGCAGATTGGTTTTGATAACTAAAACCTTCCTCAGTTACATTTGTATTGTTAAAAATGTACTGAACATCTGAAGTATTAGTAGTGGTATTTGTTGGTCTATCTTGAGAAATCTGCAAAGTACCATTGCTGTAGAATGGCATTGCGTTCATAACAGAACAAAGATCATTAATTAAGGTATAGGCATCTTGTCTTTGATTTAGAATTATATTGCAACTAAATCTAGGTTCTGTTGTGTTTGTTATTGGATCTGTTATTAAAGCACTTGCATAAGCACTTGCAGAATAAAAACTAAAAACATCTAAATTTTCTTCCTGTACTATTCCATTATCACCGCCAAAACCCTTATCTGTTGTTAAAAGGTCATATAAAATCCAAGCTGGATCAGCACACCATTCTTTGTCTGTTTTAAATGTTCCATTAAATGTATAGCTGTCTGGATAAATTACCCTTCCATTTGTACTGTCTATTGTTGTTCCATGCGGAACTTTAATTTTTGTTCCTTTAAGTCTATACATACGCTTTGGAAATCTTCCAAATTCTTGTGCATTAAATCTTACTGCAACATAAGCAAAACCTTGATAAGCACTTGTATCTGTATTTATTTCTGTGTAACTAAACCAGTTTGTGAGATTTTGTAATTTATCACTTGTTGCATCTTCAGTATTTCTGAAAACAGTTAATGTTAAGGGAAAACTCATTGTTTTAGAAAAAACAATTTCGTAATCTTTTAAATATGGACTTTTAGCCTTACCATCTGTAGTATTTAAAATCACAGGATTAGTTACAGTACCGTCATTTTCTGTAATTCTTATAGAGATATTCACACTGGTTCCTACAATGTCTCCATTATTTTTGATTCTCTGTAAAATTGGAAATTGTAAAGTAACTCTAACTTTATCAACATTTGTATCTGAAATTTGCCTAGATAAACCTACACTTGTTTTTATCTCACAGTCACCTTCTTTCTTTTTACTAAGGTCAAAATCTGTATCTATTACAAAACTACTTGTAGTAGGAAGTGAAAGAATTTTTTGTGTTTGAGGATTATCTGTAAGATTTTGAAAAGAAGCTGTTGTATTTAACCAGTGTACAACTTCATCTACAGCATATCCATGCGGACTGCTAAAGGTAACAAGCATTTGATTTTTTTGAAGAGTAACACCGCTAACCACCAAACCATTAGTAGCAGATATGGTATAAGTTGCTGTTTTTGTAGTAGTAAAAGGTGAGTTAGTTAAAGCAACACCAACAGGGATGGTATTTTCTATCGCATTGATTTCTTGTATTGCTGTCTGATCGCTTGTACCATTTTTAACAAATACCTCAACATTTTGGAAATTTTCTTCACCCAGAGAGTTTTGAAGTGGAGTAGAATCTAAAAAAATATTTTTTCTGAAAGTATCAGTCCCAGCGCCACCTTCATCAAATATTGAATCGATTTCACCATAACCTAGTAAATCAACAACTGTTGCAAACTGTTTAGACCTTAAACCACCATCTATTAAATCAGGATCAACAACCTTTTCATCAGGTTGGCCTCCAAATAATTGATCGTCAACTAATTTAGGCATTAGGTTATACTTTTTTTAATTTGTGCAGTATCTACACCAGAAGATATCAAAATTGACCCACTAAAAACAAGACCATAAATTATTGGTATTGGAACACCACTAGAATTTACGTTTTGGATTCCGTTAAAAGAATATGAACCTCTAATTCTTGGGTCAATATCACTTATGGATGGTATATCTAATGAAGGTTGTGGGGCTATCATTTCCACTACCCCACCTACAATCATAGAAACCCCGACAGTTGTTAAAGCAGTACCAAGAGTTGCTAAAAATGTACCAGCAGCAGCAGCAGCAGTTATAGCAGCACCACCACCGATTGCAGCAGCACCAATAACAAAGGGTAAACCACCAGATGCAACTGGTATTATTTGTATATCACCCTGTCCAGACATTGATAAATAATCTTCCGTAATATCATTTCCACCCATTTTAATTTTATAAATTTGATCATTCATGTGTTTTTGCAAGCCTTCAAAATTTGCCATAAGGAAACTCATGGCTTGCTGTGGTGATCTGACAGCAGCTTCAAAATATGATTTACCTAAAAACTGTCTTAATTTTCCATAAACTTTTATTTTTTTAAGCTGCATATCTGTAAACTCCTTTTAATGCTTGTTGATATCTTAGGTCAAAAGGTTCTCTGCAACTCAAAGCTTTTATATTATGATTTAATATCATGTTATCACCAATATAAACAGCAACATGATCTAAATTACCTGTAACAGATTGAAAAAGCAAAACATCACCTACTCTTACACCATTATTTGTAGGTTGTTTTTTAAATCCTGTTATTGGTAATCCCTCCTCAAATAACGGATTATTTATAAAATCTTTTAATTTTTTTGGTCTTTCCCATATTTTTAAATCAATATTTTTTGTTTCTTTGTACCAATCATGAATAATTGACCAACAATCATATTTTCCCCAGATAAATCTTCTACCAATAAGCGAAGGTGCTTTCCATCCAGAAGGTTCAAACTGTTCCCAATGGTCATGTTCAATACTATAAATAAAATATGGAAACCCTAAATGCTCACAAGCTGCCCTGTCCGTATCTGAAGGAGTTGCAGCACCTACAGGATGACTATGTATTACACCAATAACTTCACCTGTATCTTCACATTCAGCCCAATCATCAGGGTCGAGTATAAAAAATTCAAATTTTCCTTCTGCTAAATTCTTACAAGGCCAAAAGGTTTCTTTACCTTTTATTATTGCCAGTAAACCACAAGCCTCGTCAGGTGCTTGCTTTTTTGCATAATTTTTAAAAGATTCTTTCCAAGACATTTTATCCATTTACAAACGTACCAACACCAGCAAAATCATCTCTTGTCACAAGTTTTTTTGGTGCATTAACTCCAAACAAATCAAAAGACCCTACCATTTCAAATTGTACTATGTTTCTATTTTCTAAGGTTTTTCGTTCAATAAAATAAACTTCTCTAGGTAGTTCAGATGATGGATCTGGTGTTCCATAAGGATTTACACTACTTGGAAAATTAGTTGCATCAAGAAATCTACTAAGAGTGCGTCTGCGTATAACTTTTGCCCCTGCAAGATCAGAAAAAGCTGTTGTTTGATTTGTAAGCTGCAAAATAGCAGTTATAGTTCCTAATAAATTAGAAAAACTTAAAGTAGGTCTAGGTAGTTTGCCCTTGCCAGTATATTTGTAACCCTCTGCTTTTACAGGAATCCTTGTGTATGTATTTGACTGCCAGATTATGTCTAAACTGTCCTTCATGTTATTGCCAGCATGAAATAAGTAAACAGTAGGATTTGATATTGTTGAGTTAACGTTAAATGAAACATTACCACTTGTTGATTGTGAAGTTGTACCAGTAACTGTAAAAGTATTTGTGTCAACAGTTTGAATCGTATAAACTCCATCAATACCATTACCAGAAGTGAAATCAAGACTCAAAATCAAACCAACAGAAAAACCATGTGAGTTAAGGGTAATAGTGATTGTTGATGAAGATTGACTATATGTAGCTGTTTTTGCTGATTTTGTATAATGAACATCTGCTTTTAATTCAACAGAATATAATTCAATAATCGATTTATTGGTAAGTTCTTGTAGTTCAGCAGTTGGTGTTGCCATTTATGGTTCAAAAACCTCCCTGAATGTAGTATTAATTATGGCTCTTTCATTGTATGGAATAGTTTTTGTCCAAGAATCACAAACATATTGTCCAGCCCCAGAAAGTGTTATTGATACATTACCACTGTTAGTTGCAGAACTAGCAGCCGTAACTGTAAAAGTATTTGCATCAGCAGACGAGGCTACAGCAAAAGTTCCATCAGTTGCAGAGCCACTTGTATAATCAATTGTTAAAACATCACCAATAGCAACTCCATGTGAAGTGATACTGATAGTTACAGTAGTCCCACTTTGCGAATATGTACCTGTTTTTGTAAAACCCTCTGCTGGTGGGGTGAATGTAAAACTTGCCTGATCGTTTACTCTACTTCTTAAAAATGCTTCTATAACGTCCGCATCAGTCTCAGACACGTTAAAAGTAAGATCATATACTTTTGGATCTTGAGATAATGGAAGGCCATATAAAGTCCTAAATTCATATCCATCACCCAAAGTAGAAACCCTTACTTTGGGTTTGCTTGTTTTTCTCATCCCATATGTGGGAGTTATTGATGGAAATGTAGCCATTATCTATTTAATAAACCCCCAGCCCTTTGTTCATCAATTATAGTTGCTTGAACTACACTGGCAATAAGACCTCCAAGCTGATCTGCTTCAGATCCACTTCCTTGAACAGAGGTACCAGATGCATCAACATTTACTGTGATCATATTATTAGTTGTATTGCCTCCACCGATTGCATTGTTTGGGATGATATTGCCACCTCTTGAACCCATTTGCAAAATCTCAGGGCCTCTTTCCCCTACAAGATAAGAACCACCAGCAGATACTGGGCCGCCAACAGCTTTAGGTGTAATGTTAAATGACCCTTTAGGTAAATTCATAGGAATACCAGTTGCTTTAGATGCAGCTTTTCCTAAGGCTGCTGAACTAGCAAGTTTACCTCCACCTCCACCTGTAAAAGCACTTATAAGTGTGTTTCCAATAAAATTACCTATCCCAGAAACAGCCCTCTGTATTGCTAGCTCAATAAGTTTTCTCTTTAATTGATTCAAAACATTTATAGCTGCTTCTGCCAATGTCTTAGTTCCCATAACAGCATCAGTAAGATTTTCCACAATTCCTTGCTCAACAGCTTGTCCTATCTGTTTAAATTTTTCTTTTAATTTTTCTGCTGCTTCTTCTTTTTCTTTTATTTTATTTTTTCCTTCATCTTGTAACTTGTTTTCATTATTTAATAAATTTAAACGTTCTTGAAGTTTTGCAATCTCCTCATCTAATAGCTTTAATCTATCTTTCTGAAATCCTGTACCTCTTCTTTGTGACGCAACTTTTGATTTTTCTGCCTCTAAAACAAGAATTGCTGTTTGTAATTCTTTTTTGCCTCCTTCTTTGATAAGTTGATTATATTTTTTTTGTTCTTTGTTTTTTTGAATTAAAGCTGTCGTAACAAAACCAATTGTTGAAGCTATAGCCACAAAAGGTATAGCATTAAGTGCAGCAGCAGCAAGACCTCCTGCATATGCTACTTTCTGTAATCCCAGTGCAACTAATGGCAATCCAACTGCAACACCTTTTGCTGCCAAAGCAATTGCAGCAAAAATACCAGCAGTTTGTCCAAGTGGCGAATTAAATAAATCATCAACTGCTCTTATTAGTTTTGTTAATCCTTTAGTTATAGAAATTAAAACAGGTTCAAGTGCTTTACCTAACGTTTCTGAAAAATCACGAAAAGCCTCTCCTAAAGAATCAACATTACCCGCAAATCCTTCTGCAGCAGCTTGTGCAAGTTTATTATAACTTTCTTCAACAATACGTAAAATCATGGCATGTGCTTCAGCAGTTTTATTGGTTTTCATTAATTGTTTTATTACTTCTGTCTGTTGCTTAGTAAAAGCAATACCAGAACGATTTAAGTTGGATAAATTTCTTTCAGGGTCTTGCAATGCTTTTGCTAATTGCATAAATGAAGTACTTACATCAACTTGGTTAACTTGTGCAATATCTGCTGCTGCTTGTGCTACACGTTCGTATGAGTCAACTCCAATATTTCTAAAACTTGTTAATAAGTTAAAACCTCTTGTAAATTCTTCTTGATTAAATAAAGTCTGGTTACCTAACCTGTCTGCTGCTTTTTCTAATTCATTTAATTGTGCAGTGCCAGCACCTAAATTTTTTAAACCTTGATTTAAAATCGCAACATCTCTTTCTCTAGCTGTAAAAGTGCCTATTGCATTACCGACAGTAGCAAAAGCAGCACCCACAGTTAGTAATGGACCAAGGGATGCAGCTAATGAAGCACCTAATCCTTTTGCTGCAGTAGATGCTGCTGTTAAAGATGCTGTGGCTCCATTTGCTGATTTTGATAATGTTTTTGTTGCTTGAGAGGTTCTATTTAAAGATGATATTGCATTTCTTGCTTCAACTCTTAAGGTAACAATACTTTCGGCCACTTAAGTTAAACAAAAATCAATTAATTATATATTACCTGTTTTTGGCTCTTTGATGCATTTTTTTTTCAGTTTCATGTTTATTTTCGTAATAAGCAGCCCAGTATATCAATTCCTCTTCAGTAATATTTTTTCTTAATTCAATTAGTGTTTTACCTAATTCAGTTGCGAGAAAAAGCTCAAAATTTAACCAGTTATCTCGCCTAAGTCTTTTTTTGCTGTATCAATATCTAAATTTATTTCAAATAAAAAAAGCTCAATGTCATTAAGAACTTTCTCTGGTAAAAATCTTTTTAAATTTTCAGCATCAGCAGAATGAAAAGCTTTTGTGCCATCTTCATTTTGTGCAAGTTGACAAAGTAGTCTGGTAGATATTGCTAACGCATCATCAGTACCAGTTGCAGCTTGTGCCTGCATTCTGTCAAATCTTGTAAGTGGTGGAAAATATAATTCTTTTAAAAGTTCGCCATTTGGCTTTTTAAGTTCATATTTTCTTCTATTACTCATTACCTCGCTGAAAGCTTCAGTAATAAGATCAACAGTTCTTTTTGCTGGCATATGTATTTATATAATTACTTTAATTTACTATATATCTGATGTTATGGCACCTGTTGTTTGGAAACTTATGTTTATTTCTTGGATTTCGCCAAGTGTTGCTCCATATTCTGCGTTTGTAATAATTCCAGAAAAGCCAAACTTTTTAGAACTAACTGAACTATCTGGGAACAATTCAAATAATGCGTCACCAGCATCACCTGTTGTTAATACATCTTCAACAAATGCAAGATAATCTGAGTTGCCAGCATTATCATAGATAAGGGTTGCTGAACCTTCGCCAGATATAAGACCACCAACAAAAGTCTTTGCTGTATTACCCATTATTGTGGTTTCTTGAGTGTCTTTTGTAATTGATAAAGACCAATTTCTTAGACCTGATATATCAGCTTCTGTTCCAGCAGCGTTATGGAACATTATTTTACCGACATCACCTTTTACAGCAGCCATAACAAAAAAAAGAAAGATTTATAAATATATTAACCCTTTTCAGTCTTTTTTACATCTTTTTTTGAATTTTGTTGATTCTCCATATATCTTTTACAGTTCGGATCCCAATAATTTGCATCCCTTACACCCTTTACAACTTCAATAACATCAAGCATTTCTTCAGTAATAACAAGTTTTGGCATAATTAAAGATCCTCGTATATTTCAAAAGTTATTCTTATCTGTGTTTGGAATTTACCTTCAGGACTTGATGTAAATACTTCAGGTCCAATAGGCGAATCAAAAATAACATTTGAAACTGTAATATTATTGTAAAGGTCACGGAGTCTTTTGCCAATAACATAGTTTGCTCCTGCGCCAATACCTTCTTCTGTAAAAATATTTAAAAGAACAAGGCCAACAATACTATTAGTAGAATTTGCTGAACCACCCATTGTTAAATAGGCACCAGTTCCAAAACTTGTTTGGCATTGAACAAAAGTATCTGCTGTTGTAGAGTCAAAAGACATATTATTAAATACAACAGTAATAGCAGGGCTTGATGCCAATTCTGTTGCAAGTCTGCCTTCAATAGTAGATCGTACTGTATTAAGATCAACTGCTGCCATTATGACCTCCTAATAATTCTTTTTAATTCTTGTGGAATATAGACAGTGGTAAGTTGTTTGGCTTGTAATTCTGGAAAACCTTTTATTGTATTATTTTTAGGTGATGTTCTGTATCTACCACCCCAACTAGGTGGTAAGGACGTTCCATAAATAACAGGTTCTGCATATTCCATACGATTTATAATTGTGCCTCTAAATTTTTTTATATCTGTTTTCCAATCATTTCTTAAATTACCAGTTTCGCCTACAGGTGTAGCCTTAATGGATAACTCTGTCCAACGTAGTGTTGTTTTTTGTACTAACTGTTGTACTGCTTCTCCCATAACATCATCTATTTGATCTAATCTTATTTGTCTAACCATAATTACCTTAAGACAAGTTCAAAACTTATAGGTGTATTATTTTGCTCATTTGTTGTAACAGATATAATTTTAAATTCAACACTACTAATAACAACTCTATCTTTTGTGGTTGGTACAAAGGTAAGATCACCAGCAGATATAGTTAGAATCTTATCTTGTGCTTCAATAAGATCATTTACCTCAGACCTGTTTACATTATTTAGAGAACCTTTAATTGTTGTATCAGAAGTTGTTTCTGTTATCGCACCAGTAGTTGTATTATATGAACCAGCAGTAACTTGCCTTATGGTTACATCTCCACCAAGTTTACTTAGTGTCTTTGATGCAGCTTTTTTTAAGGCGTTTGCAAGGCTCATATTAGATAAGCAATAACAGTACCACTATCAAGCTTGACACTTGTAATTACACCTTCAATAGCAGTATTAGATTTAAACTGCAAAGATGTTAAATCGCCTGTAATGTTTTCAGCTACAAGCGTATTAATTACAGAATCTTGTAATGCTTTTATACAGCCAAAGCGACCTGTGTGTGCAGCAGTATCATTAATGATTTTGGCAGCTGGGTAGTAGCTCATTGTTAACTCCTTTTAATTGCGACGTTAGCAGGTCCACTATGTCGTAAACCAGTAAAGTACCGTTCAAATAGTGGTGGTACTCTATCAGCACCAACAGCACCATAAAAATTTGGTGTTGCATCTAGATTACCAATTTTTACATTTTTAAAATCTTCTAGACCACTTAATCCTAACCCATTCCTATTATTATTCAAATATACAGCAAGAATTACTTGTGCTTTTTTAACTTGTTCTGGAATCTCTGTATCAGTAAAGTAATCAGTTGTTATACGAAACGGAAAGCCTGTCGCATAAGTATTGATATAAGTATCTGGCTTTCTGACACCTGTACGAGGCCATTGTAATGCTTGTGTATCTGTTACTCTTGCACCTAAAAATCTTTCTCGATCAATTCTGACCGCAGCAGTATATAAAGCTCTATTTTTGTTATCAGTATTGGAACTATCCCATACTGATACATCATCATCAAGAATTAATCCCTCTACAATTGCGTTTGCATCAGACAGTGTTATGTAACTGTTTGCTGATGCTCCCCCCACTGTTGCGTCTATCGTTATTGCCATTTGTTTTTAATTTAGGCTTACGTTTTGTTTTTTTAAGAGGTGCAGGGGCTACTGATTTAGTAGCCTCCTGTTCTCTCATTCGTCTAAAAGCGAATATGCCCATTAACTAGATGCACCTTTTAATGCAACAAAGTTAATAACAATTGCCTCACTTAAAGAACCACCAGAAACATTTGAAACTGTGATTGCAAAAGAACCAGCAGCAATAGTGTTTGCAGCTACAAGATAACTGCCAGCAGTACCAGCAGAACCATGATTAACAACTACAACATCAGTTGCAGCAATTTCACTATTGGTAACTGTAAATGATACTTCTGCAGCAGCAGCCAAAGCTGCATCATTCATAGTGATCTGACCTGACTCTGTATTAAGAGTTACACCTGTAGATTTGTTTGTTGCTTGTGTTACTGTACCACCTTTTGTTGGTCCAGTTAACTTACCAGCAGTAACTTCAAATAAACTTGGCATAATTAATTACCTCTAGTCTTGAGTAGATACATTAGTAGCTCTAACGATACCAATGTTCTTTGTTTCGTAGACTTTCGACCAGTTGCCTACAGTTTGAAGTTGTGCTCTTGTTGGGTTTGTTGTCGTAACAGCCCACTTAGAACCAACAGGATGATATGTGTAATGCAAGTCGATAGCCATTGCATCTGATTTAGCCAGAATGTCTCTGTCTGTTTCAGTTGTTAGACCAGCTTGCTCTCCACTAGCTACTGCGCCAGCAGTAAAGAAATATGTACTGTACTCTGTTGAAGAACCACTACCAGTAGTAGAAACATCATCAGAAACAATAACTCTTAGTCCGCAGTATGTAGGAACTGTATCGTTTCCACCAGCATATGCAGGGGCAATAGTACCACCAGATGCTGTTGCAGAACCGCCATTACCATCTGCTGCAAGAACATAGTCAACCATCTTTCTCTCAACGAGATCATAGTAAACTTTGCTGTGCATACAAACTGCTGTAAGCTTGTCGCCTTGATCGCCAAGAATTGATCTTGCTTTAGCAACGTGCTTTGGAGATAAACCAGTAGGTGTATCGCCTGACTCTGAATCTATACATAAATCAAAGAAAGCAGAACTACTTGAGTTTGCATTGATAGAACCAAACACTCCATCAAGACAAGCAAGTAAATCTTTTTGTCTTTGGTTTGCAATGTAAGCACCGATCTTTTGACCGATTGCTGCCATTGGGTCAGACCCTGCTGCAAGTGCAGCTAAGTCTCTAGATTCAAATGCACGACCTCTATGTAAAATAACACCAACCTGTTTGTCAGTAGAAATTTTGCCGGGTGTTAATGAAGATGAATCTGATAAAACCTCAAAATCTCCACTTAAATTTGCGGAGAAAAAAGGTACATTTACGAAATCACCACCCTCAGTAGCATTTAGCTCAGCCATAGGTGCAACCACACCGCTTGCAAGAAATGAATCTCTAGCAGTAGTTTGCTCAATGACATAAGGCGTAAATACCTCTGGAACGATAATATCACTCCTGAGAACTGCCATGTGTTCAAGAATAAAAAATTAACGGATGTGGGCGTAACCCTATTTGACTTAGCGTAGCTTTGCCTAATATTTATATATTAACGTGTTTTAGCAATATCTCTCAACTTTTGCCAAGTTTCTTTTCCATATGTTTTAAAAATACGACCCTGTTCAGTAATATCCTCACTATTTTTTAGAAATGGTTTTAACATATCTTCTGAAAAATTATCAGATGATGGTCTTGAAATTGGTGCACCACCACCAGATGGTGTTTTATTTTTCAATAAATATGGCTTTTCCTTTTCAAGTTTATTTTTCACATACTCTTGAACAGGCAATTGTTCGTAACCATCAACAACAACAGGCACACCTTCCTTGATTTGTATTTGATCTTTTGGAACTAAATTATTTAAAACCAACTCAGGGTCATGTGTTACTTCAGATAATGCTTGCATTGCTGGTGCAATCAGTTCAAGCTCTCTGTTTCTAGCTTCTAGTTTTTGTATTCGTTCTTTATCCTCTGCAGATTTATCACGATACTGTTGTTCTAACTTTTGTGTTGCTTCTGTATATTTGCCTTCACTTTCTAACTGTTCACGTTCATGCTTTTGTTTAAAAGCAAGTAACGCTTCGTAATCTTCTGGCATAGCTTTATCGGAAACTGGTTTTTGATTTTTTAATTTACCAATAAGTTCGTAGTTTTTTGCTTCAAGTTTTTTTACAGATTCTTTAAGTTGCTCAAGTTCTGCATTGTTTTCTGGTGGCGTAACCACTTCTTTGTTTTCTTCAGACATGGATTAGTCGTAAACTAAATGTATTATATTATTTATATCACCATTTTACTTTTGCTGCCCAAAATGCTGCAGACATTTTTCCTCTTGCAATATTTTTTGCATGACGAGCGAGAAATGATTTACGTCTAGCTTTAGCTTTATCTGTCTGTGGATTTTTACCAGCACCAGAAACACCTTGTTGGCCAAATCTAATTAATTTTACTTTATCCCCTTGCTTTGCTAATACTGCATGAGATTTTGTAGGGTGATTGGGAGTCCTTTTAGGTTTATTAAAACCAGAAAATGTTTCTCTTCCACGTTTAACTGCCATTATTTTCTAGCTCTTTTGTAAATATCTTTGTCAACTTTTCTTGCAGGACCACCTCTCATATAACTATTTACACGAGCCATAGACCAAGCTGCCATTGAGACATTACGACTACCACTAGACAGGTAAGCACCTTGACCTTTTCTATAAACAGAAGCTAGTTCGCCATATTTAAAACGAGTTCCTTCAGCTTTCTTTTTAAGAGCCTTTTTTGTTGCTTCGTTTAGTGGACTTCTTCTTTTTTTTTGTGACATCTTGGTTTACCCTCGATTTTTGTACAGCTTTTATATCTATATATAGACCTTTTCTGTAGGCATCAGCTGTTCTTCTTATTTCAGCAGCTTTTCTAGCTCTATTTTTAGAACCTTTTAAATAATTTTCAGGTATTTTAGGCTTTTTCTTTTTCTTTTTTACCATTTTTCTTTGGTTTTATTTTTTTAGCTTCTGCAAGCTTTTGTAATAATGTTTTTGCCATTATTTTTTACCACCCTTTTTAACTTTTTTCTTTTTTTTAGGTGGTCTACCCATTTTAGAACCATAAGTTCCTTTTCCCATTGGCATGATAATAGAAGCAACTAACAATAGTATAACTTTTAAATTGCTTTTGGATATTTTTTAATTAAATCTTTTAAAGATAATTCTGTACCATCATCTCTTAATATCTGACGCAAAGCATCTCTTGGACTTTTCTTTTTTGTATTTATTAAATAATTAAAAAAAGGTTTCTTATTACCTAAAGCTTCAGTTTGCATATTTGGATTCTTTTTTAACCAATCAGGATAACTTAAATCTTGTGGTACTCTTCCAACCTCACTTGGTCGTGTATCTGGAAATCTTCTTCTTAAATCATCATCATCAATGATTGGAACTGTTGTAGATCGACAATTAAAATGTTGTGGAGGCATTGGACCTTCTCCATATTTAAAAGTTTTTCCATCTAAACTTCCGCATATTGCACTTGTTCTTGCATCAAGTGTTGCAACATATTCATATCTTTTAGTAACTTCTTGATTCGCAGAATAAACAGCCTGATTAGCCATTGTCTGAACTTGATTTACAGATGTTCTTACAATTGTTCTGACTTGATTATTTGCTAATTTCATTCCAGTACCACCAGCAAGTGCCTGTGCTCTTGCTGTCATTTCTTGGTTTGCTCCAAACTGTAATCGACCTCTTAATCTTTTTGCTATTTTTGTCATTGATTCACCTTCTGTAACTCCAACTCTTATTTCTCTGCTTATAAAATCAGCTTGTGAAGAAGCAATTCCACGAAATGCCTTTTCGACTACTTCTCCACTTGGTAATGTAATTACTGAACCTTTAGCAGCAGTAAGGCTAAATGTCCTCTGGACCTGTGATTCAAGTGTTGGCAATGTAAAAACATTAATCCTAGTTGGGTCTGTATAAACAAGACTTCTTGCGAAATCTTCAGAAACCTGTACTGTATTTACATTTACTGCACCACGAGGCAAAACTTTTTGTAATTCATTTGCAACAAATTCAGTCTGAAATACAGCAAGACTTTGTAATTGATCTGTCATATATGCAGTTCCTTCTACAGACCAACTCTCAAGGCTTTCTTTAAATTGTGCAAGCATTGATCTAATACGAGCAACAGTTGCAGGTGCTGTTACTTCATCTATGGTGGCTAATTTATTTGTTAAATCTAAAATTACATTATTGTAGTTAGTTACTATCTCCCTAGCAATACGATTGCTATATCTATTTAAATCAATAGATTGTCTGTAAAAACTTTCTGGAATTGACATTGATTATGCAGCATCTTGTTCTTCTTCTGGCTCTGGTTCTACTTCTTTTGGTTGTGCCATTTCGACTAATCCACCATTTTGTGTAGATTCGATCTCTTCTTCAATATCAAATTCATCTCCTAAAACTTCACCTTCATGAAGCTGTTTCAGTAATGTTTCTTGTGTTATCGAACCAGAGGTATAAAGCTGTAGTAATGCCTGTATCTCTTGTGGCTCTAGTCTCTGTGATAAGAAGTCTCTATTTACAAAACAACTACCAGCTTCAGCATTAATATATTGACCATGAAATTGTAAACAGTTATCAATCATATCTTGCATCTGTTGTGCTACAACCATCATTGTGGAATCGCCTTGAGATCTATCTATTCGTTTTGCTTCTGCCGTTTCTGCCGATAATTTTTGTCCCAACACAGCAGCAAGACCTAACTCATTTATCTGGTTTGATAAAACATCAAGTCTTTTAAACTGAGCATCATAACTTCTGCCAGCAGGCTCAATGTATTCTGCTCTTCCATCAGCAGGGAAGGCTATTGCTTCTCCGGGTCCAGCAGTTACTTCTTCAGAACTTTGTGGAAAGCCATAAAATGCCAACATTGGTACAGCAGAAATATGTAATTGATTATCTAAATCAGACTGTATCTGATATGCTTTTAAATTTAATTCTGCTATATCAGACATTGGTGGTCTGGATTCTAGTAAATTTAATCTGTTTGCATACGCAACAGAAAAAGGTATTTCAGGAAGACTTGTAGTTCCTTCATCAACCTTTACAAATAAATTATTTTTGCCTTTTTGATGTATTTCAAAACCACCTCTGGTCAATAACCTTATTTGGTCAATTATCTTTTCACCATATAAACCATCTGGAACTGATACTTTTTCCTGTAGACGTAATTGTGTTAGTTTTACTTCACCATCTATCATTTCAGTTCTGTACCCCAAAATGTCTCTTGGGGTGTAAGTTACCCAATATGGTCTGCCACTCTGCCCACTCGTTGGAGCATCAACTAAAACACCAACATGACCATATCTGACCATTTTCCTAGTAGTCTCATAAGTCCAAACATTTAGATCATTACCCTGCAGGTCAACATTAAATAAATGTTCACGAATTGGGTCTGCTGTATCGTTTAATCTGACAGGCTTTCTTGTTAACATACCAGCCAACATTCTTTCTAATCGTAAATAAAATGGTGGACAAACAGACCTAGCAAGTCTGTTGTCATATGATTCATCTAATTCTCTTGGTTCTTGTGGTAAATATCGTCTATGTCTTTTTCTCATCTGATATGTACCGCCAAGCAAATCTTCTATCAGCATCCAATGTGGCTCTTGCTGGAACCAAATAGCATTCGGGTCATTTATTTCTTTACCTTGTGAGTTTGTCTCTCTGTTGTAATAGTTATAACCTGAGTACATTTTGCTCCAATGTTTTCTTTAGTGTAATAAATAATCTTAATAAAGCCTAATTCCTGTTTTACGACCAGCACCCATATGTAATGGATTAAACAGACGCCAAGTAATGTAACCTAGAGCATCATTCATGTGATCGTAACCAGCATCTTTATCAGGTTCACCCTTTTCAGTATAACTTTGAAGTTCAAGACACTCAATTAATTTAGTTGCACTTGAATGAATTTGTAGTCTAACTTGACCTTTTCCATTTTCAAGAAGTCTTTGTACTGAATTAACTCTATCTCTTACAGGTGGGTTAGCTGCTGGTGACTGATTCATAAATCCATAACTTTCTAGTATTTGGATGTCGGTTTTCGAAGCGTTTGTGCTTCTGTTTCCTCCTGACGCATCAGGATAGACATAGATTTTTTGTTCTGGATAGCGTCTTTTAATTTCTTGAGCAATTGAGTCGGTGTCATGTGATTCTTTTATTTCATCAACCACGAGTAATTTGTCACCAATAGCAATACCAATAACTGCGTTCATATTCCCAATATTAAAATCAAGTCCGATTCTAAGTGGTTCGTTAGTTATATCTGGCAACGTATCAGTGACATGGACAGTTCGGTTGAAGCGGTCATAAACTTGTCCTGTTGTTATATTACAAAACTCTCCATTTAAATATGCCTGAAGTAATCCTTTTTCATAATTCTCTTCTAATCTTGTAATAAAATCTTGTGGCAGATGTGGATTATCATATGTTCGCATTTTTATTAACCTACGATCTGTTTTCTTTTGTGCTTCGTTACTTCCAAAAGTGTTCCACATCCATCTGAAACCTTCAGGAGTTGATGCGACACCAAACTGTCTTTGATTCCCAGAACGTAATCTTGCAAGTATTCTTGGAAAAGCTCTGTCTGCAATAGATGGAGCAACAGTATCTATTTCGTCTGCAAGTACCCAAGCAAGGTTTAATCCAATAATTCTTGACCAGTTCTCGAAACTTCTACACAGTATGCGAGCATCTCCATCTGGCAGATGCAATAAATATTCAGGGAGTGGTGATTGTCTTTGTGTATATGGGATTCCATAATTTTCTAAAAAAGTTTCAAAATCGTTTTGCCATATGTCTCTTATTAATGGTGCAGTAGGTTCCATAACTGCACCTGTAAAACCTTGATTGTTTATTGCTAACTGAACAGCTTTTGCACATAAACTTCTAGTTTTGCCTGCACCATAACCAGCAGAAAGACCAATGATTTGTGTATTTTGGTCATCAACAAAAGCAAGTTGGCCGGGGTGTAGATCAGCTTTTATTTTCTCAATAATATCGTCACAACATAAATCAGCACCAGTAGATGATTCTAATATTCTGCCTTCTATATCAATAATACTCATAACAACTGAGCAACTTTTGCCATTGTATTTATACAGCCGAGTGCAATATGTGGTTGATTGTTTCTTCTTGCATCCTGTGCCAATGTACTAAGTTGAGAAAGAACATCAGCAGTAAATTGTCTCCTGTCAACATCCCAATCTGTTGCCATTACTTCATTTGCAGCACTTATATATTTGTCTATTGCTCTAGGTTTTACCCCCCATTCTCTTACACCATAAGCGACAATTTCTGATCGCATAGTATTTCGAGCTTTCAGAGCAGCAACTTTACGGACTCTCCACTCTACTTCTTTTTTTGTAGATCTTTTTGCCATTTATTCATCAAAAAGTTTTTTTAGTTCTTGTGAACCACTTTTTGGTTGTTTCAATTGAACTAATCGTAATCCATAATTATCTGTTTTTTGTAAATTTTTCCAATCTATATCTTTTCTTCTTATTAATTGTGTATCAAATTTCTGCCAATTATTATGGACAACGTGTTGTGGTCTTTGAAATCTTCTTCTTGTTTCGACTACTTTTGGCCACAATTTTTCTAAACTTCTTGCCATTGTCAATCGACCATCACCTTTATAAAGTTGGTCTGTATTGCCTCCTTTCATAGTCATTGTGTGCATTTTTTCTATTAAAAAGGCATTAAAGTTAACAGTGCAATATCCCAACGATAATGCTTGTAAACATAAATCAGTATCCTCGTTATATCTACCACGCCATCTAATATTTAATGAATTATCAATTAACAGAGTCGAATATACATGAGCATTTAATTGAAATGGTGGTTGGTTTCGTTTAATAGCAAACGAAACGTAATTTAATCCTGATATTGCTATGTTTGTATATCTGTCAGTAAAGTCCTCGCAACATCTAAGACCAACATTTGCATTGCAACGAATACGAGTATTTTTATACTTTCTATGAATACTGCGTATATTATCGTCCATTATCCAATGTCTTTTTGCTCCAATAGATTTGCTATGCTCCCAAACAAAATTTCTTACTGGTATTGATCCCAACCCAAGATTTTGAAAAGGTGTTTTAATTATTATTGACGGGTCATAGTGCTTGGCATATTTATCAAATTCCTGTGGTTCAACAACAAGACGAAAATCAACTTGATCTTTAAGTAAAAAATTAGCAGTTAAACAAGCATCATATCTACCTTTTGATATGACATATACAGGATAATTAGGCTTCTTCATCTTCTACCTCGAATCCAACAGATGTTATATCTCGTCTTTCTTTTTGTGGAAACCAAATAGACTCATCTGTTTTTTCTACATAATCAAACCCATTTTGTTCGCAAAAGGCTTTTTTATCCTCATATGTTTCAAAGTTAACGTGTAATTTTTTTACAGGGTCAGATATTTCAAAATCAGGCATACCTAACCATTCAGCAGCATGGTCTGTTGTTTTTATTTCTGATGCTGGTCTTGTTACATACAACAGGTTCTGCAACATCATTTCATCATAGCCAGTACCTAAGAGATCACTTTTTTCCATAATCTCTTTAAGAATATTTGATAATGCACGATCATCTACTTCGCCTAAATGCGAAACTTCGTTATCGGCTGTAAGTAACTTAACAGCCTCAATACTATCTGGTTCAAGCTCTAATTTCAACACAGGTACAGAAGAAAGTCCTAAAGACTGTGCAGCTTTAACAACACCATGTCCTGCGAGTATCGTATTATCCTTTGCTACGATTACATTTCTATATATACCATTATCAGTTATTGATTGTTTTAAATGTTCAAGCTGATCTGCAGGGTGTGACTTGTAGTTTTTAGGATGTGGCTTTAAATCTGCAACAGCCATTTGTCTAACTGTATAAAAAGAAAACGTATTAAAATCTAATAAATCAACAATATCCTGATGCAGTTCATCTAAGTTTGATATATTACCTAGTTCTTCTAGCACCTTATTCTCGTCCCATTCAGATTGTTCTGCAATTTTATTATCAGCAATAACGTAAGCCTTTTTTTGTGCATCAGTTAGATTTTCAACTATTCGTATTGGTACCTCATCAATCTGCATTTGTTTTGCAGCTTCGTATCTACCATGACCAGAAAGAATAGTTTTTTCTTCATCACAAACAATTGGCTGTGTAAATCCAAATTGTTTGATTGACGCAACAATATTTTTTATTTGCTGCTCTGGGTGGATTTTAGAATTGTTTTTGTATGGTTTTAGCTCTGATAAGCTACATTCTGTTGAAATCACAGTACCTAAATCCTCCTTGCGTTTTTGCATTTTTTTAATGTACTTATTATTCATGTCGACATATTTATCGTCAACATGAAAACCCTCTGGGTCCTTGTACCAAGCAACTAAATGACGTTTTGCAGATTCTTTTGCTAATTGTAAAGAATGTCCAGCACCAGCACACAAGACATAATTTGTATTGCCATCTGGCCATTTTATATGATGTAACCATTGATGATCTGAATCATATTCAAATTCGTAAAATAAACCATTATGTTCAACTTCGAATATTGAAGCTCCCATTAGTATGCAGCCTCCTTATTCCAAGTAATTTTTTTAAATAACTTGAAATAATCTATCGTTTCCTCTAATCCATCATCAAGTGATACTGTCGGCAACCAATTTAAAGTTTCTTTTGCCAATGTAATATCAGGGTTTCTTCTCTGTGGGTCATCTTCAGGTAATGGTAAATTCACATGAGGCAAAGCAGCATTTATTTTGTTTGATATACGCATTGCTAATTCGTTAACTGTTATTTCTACAGGATTGCCTAAATTTATTGGCTTTGAACAATCAGAATCCATTAGTTTTTTTAGTCCAGCAACCATATCATCTACATAACAAAAGCACCTAGTTTGCGTTCCTGTTCCATAAACAGTTATTGGTTTATTTGCTAATGCTTGTGTAATAAAGTTACTTACTACCCTGCCATCATTTTTTAACATTCTTGGACCATAAGTATTAAATATACGAGCAATACGAATCTGTACATTATTAACTCTTTTATAATCGGTCATCAATGTTTCAGATATTCTTTTGCCTTCGTCATAACAGGCACGAGGTCCAATAGTATTTACATTGCCGAGATAATATTCTGGCTGTGGGTGGATTTGTGGGTCGCCATAAATCTCTGATGTACTGGTAAAAAGTATTCTTGCTCCCGATCTTTTTGCTAATCCGAGCATATTATATGTACCAAAAAAGCTAGTTTTAATGGTCTTTATGGGATTTATTTGGTACTGAACAGGACTTGCTGGACAAGCTAAATGCCAAATACGGTCAACTTCTAGCAGTATGGGCTCAATTACGTCATGTCTAATCAGTTCAAAGTTCTTGTGACCAATCAGATGAGCAACGTTTCTTTTTTTACCAGTATGGAAATTATCAAGACAAATGACCTCTTGATTGTCTTTTATTAGTGAGTCGACTAGATGTGATCCAAGAAAGCCAGCACCACCAGTAACTAAGTGTCGCATATAAATAAGTTGTTACTGTGATGTTACATCAAAATTAATTGGTTTACAATTAATATTAATTGTATTATAATTAATATGTACAAACAAAACAGAGGTCTTATGACTACTCAAACAAAACAGACTACCTCAGATCAAGAAATGGATGACATGATTCATCGTCTTGCTTATGACTACAAAGAGGCTCATGGCAATGGTCTTGAATATCAAGCACTTAAACAACTTCTCAATGACTTATTGATGTTTGGAGAAGGAGAGGGTGTACTTGTTAAAACTGCAATAAAACAGCTTTGGCAAGCAAATGAAGATCAAAAGGAGGGTGTATAAATGTCAGACAAATACAGAGGCTACACAATCATGACTTCAATATTCAGTGTTGGATTTGATGTCTATGACCCTGCTGGACAACCAGCTTATTACGAAACCAGACATACTTTCCCAACAATCGAAGCTGCGGAAAATGCTGTCAGACAACTTATCAAACAAAATGAAAGCAAATTTCTAGAAGAGGACTTTCACTACAACATGGGGGAATCATGAAACGAGGTCATTATTTAAATCAGGCTAGAAAAGCCTTTGCAATACTTGATAAATTCCACACCAAGATGTTTGATCTTGGTGGAGAAGAATCAGAACATTGGTCAGATGACTTTAATTGTGACGAAAGTTACCTGAGAAGAATACTTGATGGACCAATGGGTGCAGATGATGAACATTTTGTAAAACTAGAGCAATTTGATAAGCGGATTCATACCTGTGATCTTGATATTCAAGACTACAGGGAACAAATAA